>Ga0075431_100000361_pt1 | contig 36002 bp, 32 predicted proteins | sample RhiMetdeltSRZDD5_FD_75297 | JGI IMG/M metagenome (GOLD analysis project Ga0075431, IMG submission 75297) | Populus rhizosphere microbial communities from Tennessee, USA - Rhizosphere MetaG P. deltoides SRZDD5 | ecosystem: Host-associated > Plants > Roots > Rhizosphere > Soil | place: USA... | reverse complement strand
CCTGGTTCACATGGTGGAGCAGCGGCATGTTGACCGGGTCATAGAGGCCGTTGGAGTCCGGCACCAGGCGGTGGGAGAGCATGTCTTCCGACTTGGCCATGCCGGTCTCGGTCAGTGTGACCGTCTTGTGCTTCTCGTCGACGATGTAGTCGCCCGTCGTCTCGAGTTGCTCGCGATCCTCCGCCTTGACGTTGCCTTGCGTGACGGCGCCCTTCTTGAGCCGCGGGATGATTCGATCGACCTCGTAGTAGAGATCGGTCGACTCCTCGGCAGGGCCAGAGATGATGAGTGGCGTCCGCGCTTCGTCGATCAGGATGCTGTCGACCTCGTCGACGATGGCGAAGTGATGCCCGCGTTGAACCATGTGGCTCAACTCGAACTTCATGTTGTCGCGGAGGTAGTCGAATCCGAACTCGTTGTTGGTGCCGTAGGTGATGTCGGCGCCATAAGCGACCTGGCGCTGGTCGTCCTTGAGGTCGTGCTGGATGACGCCGACGCTCATCCCAAGGAAGCGATAGAGTCGTCCCATCCACTCCGAGTCGCGCCGTGCGAGGTAGTCGTTGACGGTAACGACGTGGACGCCCTTGCCTTCCAGGGCGTTCAGGTAGGCTGGCAGCGTTGCCACCAGCGTCTTGCCTTCGCCCGTTTTCATCTCGGCGATGGTCCCGTGGTGCAGCACCATTCCGCCGATCAACTGGACGTCGAAGTGCCGCATGTTCAGCACGCGGCGCCCCGCCTCCCGCACGACCGCAAAGGCCTCGGGCAGGAGATCGTGCAGGGTGGCGCCTCCCGAGAACCGCTCGCGGAACTCGACGGTCTTCGCGCGGAGCTGTTCGTCTGTGAGGGCTTGAATTACGGGTTCGAGCGCATTGATCTCGGCAACCCGCGGCCGTAGCCGTTTGATTTCACGTTCGTTCTGAGTACCGATGACCTTCGCGAGCAGTTGGCCAATCATGCGAATGGGGAGAGCTAACTACGAAGGAATATCTACCGATTGTAGCCAAGCGGCTCCGCAATCGGCAAGGAAACGACCGAGTTTCCGGGTTACTGGGCGCGGGGTTTCTGCTGCGTGAGTAGTTTGAGAGGATTGAGCAGTCGGCCGTTGGCCAGCACCTCGTAATGGAGGTGAGTGCCGGTCGCGCGGCCAGTCGAACCCAGGCGGCCAATCAAGTCGCCACGCTGCACGTGGTCGCCTTGACGGATTTCGAAGCCCGAGAGATGTCCGTAGCGTGTTTCCAGCCCGAACCCGTGGTCGATGATGATCAGGTTGCCATAGGCTCCCTGTCGACCTGCGTGGGTGACGATCCCGGCGGCAGTCGCAAATACCGCCTGCCCCTTATCACCCGCGATATCCAGGCCCGGATGGTAGTCTGCGCCGCCCGTCATCGGATCCGCACGCCGGCCCATGGTCGATGTGAGCCATCCATGAGCGGGCCATATCGATGGCGTCGCGTTCGCTAAGGCGTTGCGACGCTCGACGTTGCGTTGAACGAGATTGAGACGGGACTCGAGGCCTTCCAGCAGTGTCCGGAGCAGCCCAAAAGTGTCCTCGGGGTTGGCGAGCGCGGTCAGCGCGTTCGTATAGGTTGCTTCCTGTTTAGCAGCCGTGCCGACGTTGCCCCCCATGGCACGTGATTTCACAAAGGCCGGCAGCGTTTCCATCGCCCGCGCAAGGCTGGGATCCAGCGCAGCCCGGGCGCCGAGGTCCGTGATGGCGGTCTGAAGCGATTGAATCTGGCCGGAAAGCTCGGCGGTTGCCGTCCGATAGCTTTCATTTTCAAGCTCGAGCGCCCGCTGGCTGGCGTACAGGTCGGCGACCTCGGTTTTGGCCTTCCATGCGGCGCCGATGCCCACCAGTACGGGCAGAGTTACGACGGCGCAGGCAAACACCACGGCGGGACGGGCGGCAACGGTCACACGACGGACAACACCAGTCGTGCGATCAGCGACCAAAATTGTGTAACGCCGCGCTTGTTTCAAAACAGGTTCACTCGACCAATAAATCAGGGTGCCGACCAGGCACAACTGCCGGTCCGGCTTACACGGACCATACTATCGGATGCTGACGTGCCGGCGGGGAGGGGACCGACGTCATGAGACTACCACAGGACGAAATCAGTCTCCAACGGATCAGATGAGAGCGAAGATCGGGCGAACAATTCATGGGCTGTCCTCATGATCGGTATGGCTCGGCTGCAAGTGGTTGCAGCCGCCCTCTTGTTTTCGACGGGTGGCGCAGGGATCAAGGTTGCAGCGTTCTCAGGACTGCAGGTTTCTGCCCTGCGGTCGGGCATCGCAGCGGTCGCGTTGCTCATCTTCCTGCGCGGCCGATTGCTTTGGTCACCAAGCGTCGCATCAGCGGGGATCGTCTACGCGGCGACCCTGACGCTGTTCGTCGTGTCGACGAAGTTGACCACCGCAGCCAACGCCATCTTTCTCCAGGCGACGGCGCCACTCTACCTGCTTCTCCTTGGCCCGCTCATGCTGAGCGAGCACTTCAGACGTCGCGACCTTATCTATCTGCTGGCCGTGGCGCTGGGAATGCTCAGTTGTTTTGCGGGGCGCCCGCCAGCAACAGCAACCGCGCCAGATCCGGTCCGGGGCAACCTGCTTGCACTGGTGTGCAGTGTAACGTGGGCGTTCACACTCATTGCCCTTCGGTACATTGAACGCGACCACTCGCGGCCCGGCCTTGGGATGTCGGCGGTCGCGGTCGGAAATCTCTTCGCGTCGGTCGCTGCAATGCCGTTCGCCTGGCCGTTCCCTGACGCATCGACAGGGGAGTGGGCGACCATCGTGTACTTGGGTGTGTGTCAGATAGGACTTGCTTACGTCTTTCTCACTGCCGCAATCCGGCAACTACCGGCACTCGAAGTATCGTTGCTGCTGCTCATCGAGCCGGTCTTCAACCCTGTGTGGACATGGATGCTTCGCGGCGAGTATCCGGGTACGTGGACCATCGTCGGAGGCGCCATCATCCTCACTGCAACGGGTCTGCGCAGTCTGCACGACGCACGAGTAGCGATGAAGGTGGTCGCCCATTGAGAACCGGGGCTCGCCCCCGGTTCTCGTCAGCCGTGATCGTCGCCGCGTCAGCGAAGCAACGGGAACAACAGGCTCAAGCCGGTGAGCAGGGATGTCCCACCTACGATCACCGGAGCCCACGCATACCGTCGAAGCGCTTTCGACTGTTCAAGCCCAAGCTTCCGCAACAACCGCAACTCCTGAATGGTCCAGACAGCTGGATAGAGGACGGTCACCACGTAGAACAACAGCCACTGCGTCGCCGCGACACCCGAGGGATCTGGATACCTCCGGAAAGTCACGTAGGTAAGCGCGCTGGCGGCCGCGTAAATGACCACCAGAAGAAGGATCACGATTCTGTTTCTCATCAACAGCTATACCACCAGGCGGTTGCTGCCACTCCAAGGTAGGCTGAAGTCGCCAGCCCACACGGTTCGGGAACCCAGTAGAACCAAGGGGCACACCAAAATGCCATCTGCACACTGAGGTAATACATCTCCTGTTGGATCATCCGGCAGATCGACGGATCCGTCTGAGCGACGAGAGTCATTCCTGCGGACCGTCTGGACGCAGTGCGATCCAGAGCGCTTGCGGCGGTTTCCAAGGTATCCGCGAGTGCTCTCCAATGCCCCGTCACACCGTTGGCGAGCAGATCATCTACCACTCGCTGCCTCGCCGCGTAGTCAATGGTGGGCAGCGCAGGCAGCGGTACTGCCGACGAGCCGTCGAATCCGAATTCGCGTGCTTCCGCTCTGAACATCGCCAGGTCGATGTCGCGGCGAATCAACGCGTCACGCCCTTCGCGTGTAATCACGCCACGAAGAGTCTCTTTCACTCGCGCGTCGAATTGATTGCTCGCGCCCCACGTGGCGAGAAGGCGCAATGACGAGGCAAGTCGTCTCGCGTGCTCACCGGAAGGCGCCTTGCTCAGGCCTCGGACGGCTCGTTTCATTTCTGCGATCAGTTGAAGGGCTACGGGATCGCGGTCCGTTGCGCCGCCTTGACGCTGCGCGAAAGCGAGCTGAGTGTCCCCTCCAACGAACAAGGGCAACCCTGTGACTACGGAACCGACAAACACACGACGACCGACTTCCACACTCATACGTCACCCTGAATCCCGCACCCAATCCCGTGTTCGACCATTCGGTATTGCAGCGCCTCCGCCACGTGCTCCGACATGACTCTTTCGTCACCGGCGAGATCGGCGACGGTGCGCGCGACCTTGAGCACTCGGTCGTAACCGCGTGCGCTCAAACCCAATTGATCCACCGCTCTTCGCAATAACTGCCGTCCCTTGGCATCAGGGCGGCAAAACGCCGCCACGCGCAAACCGCGCAGGGCGGCGTTGGTCCGAGGACCCGCCTCCCCATAACGCGTGTGCTGAGCGTGGCGCGCGGCGATCACGCGAGTGCGAACGGACGCCGACGACTCGCCAGAGGCCCCGTCGACGATCGAGCCGACAGGGACTGCAGGGACCTCGACGATCAGATCGATGCGGTCGCGAAGAGGGCCAGACAACCGGTTCTGGTACTTGGCGACTTGAATCGGCGTACATCGGCACGGACGACGCTCGTCTCCGGCAAATCCACAGGGACATGGATTCATCGCCCCAACGAGGACGAAGCGGGCGGGGAACACGGCGGTCCGCGCCGCGCGGGCGATCGTCACGTGCCCTTCTTCGAGGGGTTGACGAAGGACCTCGAGGACGCGCCGATCGAACTCCGGCATTTCGTCCATGAAGAGCACCCCGTGATGGGCCAGCGAAATTTCGCCGGGGCGCGGAATCGATCCGCCTCCAACGAGCGCGACAGTGGAGATCGTGTGGTGCGGTGCGCGGAAGGGCCGTTCCGAGAGCAGCCCCTGGCCGGCCGGGAGCGTCCCGGCGACGGAGTGAATTGCCGTGCATTCCAGCGCTTCATCGAATGTCAGTGGCGGTAGGATCGTGCCGAGCCGTCTGGCCAGCATGGTCTTGCCCGAGCCTGGCGGGCCAGTAAGCAGCAAGTTGTGCCCACCTGCCGCAGCCACTTCGAGCGCGCGCCGCGCGAGCAGTTGTCCACGAACCTCCGCGAGGTCGGTTTCGGTTGAAGCCGGCGTGTTCGGTGCGATCACAGCCGTCGGCGCACGTTTGGCGCGACCTGGGTCATTCAACGCTTCGACCGCTTCGGCCAGCGACTGAGCGGTGCAGATGTCCAATCCCTCGACCACGCACGCTTCGGCGGCATTCTGCGGCGGAAGCAGCAACCTCTTGAGCCCGAGCCGTCGAGCGCCGACCGCGATCGGCAACACGCCGCGGATGCCGTTGATGGCGCCATCGAGCGAGAGTTCACCGACGATCACGGTGTCGTCTACGCAGTGCCGCGTCAGAGGACCGGACGTCGCCAGAAGTCCGAGCGCTATCGGAAGATCGAATGACGATCCTGCTTTGCGAACGTCGGCGGGCGCTAGATTGACGGTGATTCGGTGATGGGGGAATGGGAAGCCGGAATTGCGGATCGCCGAACGAACCCGGTCGCGGCTCTCGCGCACCGTCGCGTCAGGCAGTCCCACCATCGAGAAGTGGGGGAGGCCAAACGCGACGTCCACTTCGACGTGGACCGGGTAGGCATCGACCCCGAATACGGCGGCGCTGCGGAGGCTGGCGAGCACGACGCAGCCAATTGGTGCAAAATCGGGCGCTCCGCGAAATCATTCGAGATTGCTCGAATTTGGCGTTGAACCAGGCTGAAAACCTGGTGTTTGTGCAGCGCGAAACGAGCCCGGAGATCGGAGTTTTTGCGAGGGGTCGTGACGCGACTAGTTCGTCGCGAGCGTGGATAGGCTCTCGATTACGAGACGCTGGCCGACGTGGATGACGTTGCTGCGGAGACTGTTCAATTCCTTGATCAACGCCACCGTGGTGCCGTAGCGCTTCGCGATCGAAAACAGCGTCTCGCCACGCGCCACTCGATGGGTCGTGGTCGATTTGGTCGGGGTCTCCCCCGCAGCGCGCTTCGCGGTTGTCGATTTCGTGGGGGCTTCATCCGATGCCGGTTTCGCCGCGACCGCTGGTTGATCCGCTGCCGGCCGCGCCGCGACGTCAGTGGTGGTAAGCACCGCGTCAGGTGTCTGCGACGATGGCGTCTCGGTCCGAGCGGCGAGAAGCGTCGGGGCGCGCGGAATAATCAGTTGCTGACCGGTCTGCAGCCGTGATTTGGTCGACAGGTAGTTGGCCTCGGCCAGATCGGAACGGCTCACTCGCAGCTTCTTGGAAATCGAAAGCAGCGTTTCATCCTTCTTCACGGTGTAGTGGCTCAGCGGAGCGAGATCATCGATCCCCTGCTCGGTCAGCCGCGTATTGATTAGCGAGGCGGTACCCATCGGAACCTTGAGCTCGTATTCACTCGCCTTAACCGGTGTCGTCCAGCGGCGCAACTCGGGATTCAGATCCTGAATGTCCTGGACCGGGGCGCTGGCCCATTCCGCAATACGACGAATATCGACCGCCCCCGTGACGGTTACTGTTTCGAAGAGCGGCGCCTCTATGGGCTCCACTTCCATTTCGTACTGCAGCGGGTTTCTGGCAATAACGATAGCGGCCAGAATCAGCGGCACGTAGTCCCTTGTCTCACGCGGCAGGTAGCGCGAGGTAGCCGACAGCTTCCAGAAGTCGTCCCGGCCGGACCGCTTCATGGCGCGCTGCACACGGCCAGGCCCGCCGTTGTAGGAAGCGAGCGCAAGGTGCCAGTCGCCGAACATCGAATACAGGGTCTTGAGGTACTTGGCCGCGGCGCGAGTGGCCTTCTCGGGATCCGCTCGCTCGTCGATGTACCAGTCGTGGCGGAGACCGTTTTCGAGTGCAGTTCCACGCATGAACTGCCACATGCCCTTCGCCTTGGCTCTCGAGAGTGCGTTTGGCTTGAAGGCGCTTTCGATGAGCGGCACGTAAGCGAGATCAAGAGGAAGACCCTCCGCCCTGAAAACGTCCTGGATCATCGGGAGGTAGCGGGCCCCGCGGCTCAGGCCCTCCTCGAGATACCCCTTCAATCGGCCAGTAAAGAGCTCAACGTAAGCGAGAACGCGGGAGTTTTGCGGGATGTCGATGTCGTGGGTGAAAGATTGAAGGTCGTTGGCAACCGCGCGCTCGGTCTCCGCGCTCGGAGCAGGGACTTCGAAAGTGGGAATGGACAGCAGGTCGTCGATGGAGGCCGGTTCCGGTGCCTTTTCCGCAAAACCGTCCGCCTGCGCCAGCGCCGTCAGTTCATGGCCGCTGATCCGCTCGATGAGCCGATCGAAATGCGCGCTGAGTTGCGGATCGGACCGGGCACCGCCCGGCGATTCGAGGATCACATCCACAGCGCGATCGAACGACGCGCGTGCGGCGCTCAGATGACCTTCTCGGAGTTCCCGTTCGCCCGATTGGAAGTGTTGCTCCGACAGAGCGATCAGATCCTGGATTGGATCGCGATCTGGTAGTTGAAGTGGAGCAGGACTCGGATCAGGCGCCACCTGGGGTGAGGCCTGCGTCACTGTTTGTGGCGTCCTGGCCGCGCAGGCGGCTGAAAGCATTCCCACTGCGCAGACAACGCCGGCTACACCTCGGCGAAACGACGGCATCAGGTCCACGTACTCTAGCATCCGGTCGATCCGAGGGTCAAAATTCGGCCGCCTCATCCGTGAACTTTCGCGCAAAACAACGAAGGCGTTCTTAGCGGGGCCAGTCGGCGTGAACGAAGACCTTCTTTGACTCACCAAGCTCTCGGGCCGAAGGTGTGACGATGGTCTTGTCACTGATCAGGAGCGTCTTGCCGCTCTTCAACGCCTCGCGGACGTCATCTTCGCAGATGAAGTCTCTGGGGTTATCGGCAGCAACAGGTTTGAGATGATGCCCCCCGAGTTCGTCTGAGCGTTGGACGTCGGTCGGACGAAACCCGCGCGATGAAAGAAACGCGTCGACTTTGGCGGAGAGCGTCTGCGCAGAAATCCCGCTGGCGGCGGCGGTGCGAGCGGGCGCCTTTGGCAGCTCCGGCGATGTCGGTGTTGTTTGTTCGCGTCGTGTTTTCGCAGTGGCAGGCATAGCTGGTCGGACTTCGTACGCCAGACGTTTGATATTCAGCAAGTGCTTGGGGGAGATATTGTCCGAAGTGATGTTGCCTCCCCAACCTCCGCATCCAAGCGTCATGGCGGGATCGAGTCCCGTAGTCAGGCCGATCGAACCATGGGTCGTCGGGGTATTCACGCAGATTCGAAATGCTGGCTTCTTCAGCCCGAACTGCAGGATCACGTCCTCATTTTTCGAATGAATCGACATGGTGTGACCCATTCCGCCATATCGAAGGATCTGAATGCAGCGCTCGCATCCTTCCCGCCAGTCCTTGACGACGTACCACGAAAGAACCGGACACAGCTTCTCGATCGAGAGCGGAAAGTCGCGGCCGACGCCAGTCAGTGGCGCAATAAGAACGGTGGTTCCCGCTGGTGCGGAGATGCCGGCTTTTCCAGCGATAAAGAGAGCCGACTTGCCGACCAGAGCCGGATTCGGCAGCCGCTGGGGAGTTACCAAAACCTTCGCCAGCAACTCTATCTCGCCTTCGTTCATGAAGAACGCGCCCCGGGCCTGGAAACGGCGACGTGACTCGTCGGCCACTGATTCGTCCACTACAACTGAATTCGGTGACGAGCACAGCACACCATGGTCGAACGTCTTGCCCAGCACGATGTCGCTGGCCGCCTTGTCCAGATCCGCGCTCCCCTCGATGTAACACGGGGCGTTCCCGGGTCCAACTCCGTACGCGGGCTTACCGGCACTGTAGGCCGCTCGAACCAGCCCCATACCCCCGGTTGCCAGAATCACCGCCACATCGCGATGCTTCATCAACTCCTGGGTGCCTTCGAGGGTTACTATTGTCATCCATCCAATGCTGCCGGCAGGAGCGCCAGCCCGCTGCGCGGCATCTGCCATGATTTCCACGGTTCGTGTGATGCACCTGGCGGCCGCAGGATGAGGGCTGATGATGATGGGACACCGCGCCTTGAGCGCGATCAACACCTTATATATCGCGGTCGACGTCGGGTTCGTCGATGGAACGACGGCAGCCACCACTCCGAAAGGCTCCGCAATCTCGACGATCTTGCGGTCTTCGACCCGGTTCACGACCCCGACGGTCTTCATCGGCTTGATGAACTCGTAGACCTGTCGAGAGGAGAACAGATTCTTCTGGACTTTGTCCGCGACGACGCCGTAAGTGGTCTCCTCGACAGCGAGTTGAGCAAGCGGCTCAGCCTGCGCTGTCACGGCCTCGGCCATCATGTCGACGATCCGATCGATTTGGTCCTGGGTGAGCTCCGCCAGGATGGGCTGCGCCTGGCGAGCCGATCGGGCCAGGGCCCGCGCCTCCGCAATCGATGTCAGGTCCTTGTCTGTCTGCGGTTTGGTGTCCTGGACGGCCATAACTGGGTCCGGGTCCCTTGGTGGCTATGCCTTCGGGAGGATTCGTTCCACCTCGACGTGTGGTCTGGGGATCACATGGACTGATACCAGCTCTCCGACTCGCCTGGCAGCAGCCGCTCCGGCGTCAGTGGCCGCTTTCACGGCTCCGACATCGCCTCGGACCAACACCGTCACATACCCGGCGCCGATGTACTCCTTGCCGACCAGCACGACATTAGCGGTCTTGACCATCGCGTCCGCAGCCTCGACCGAGCCGATCAAACCACGGGTTTCCACCATTCCGAGTGCGTCGGATGTCATGAATGGGAGATAGTATCATTCCACTCCAGATGCTCAGATATTCCGCATCCTTCACAGTAGGGATTTCAGTTCTGATCGCTGCCTGTTCGCGTGCCCCCGCCGACACTGCCAAACCGGTGGCATCGGCATCGGTTTCGGTGACCCCGGCGGTCGTCGCATCCGGAATGCCCGTAGAGCTCGACGTCAGGTTTGCCATGGCCGCCGACGCTCCGCCGTTTAAGGAAGACTACGCAGTTTTCATTCATGTTGTCGATGACGATGGGGAGATGATTGGCTCGACCGACCACGCGCCGCCGACGCCAACGCGGGAGTGGAAACCGGGCTCGACCATCGAATACAAGCACCCTGATTACGCACCGATATCTGATTACGTCGGCGAGGCTACGTTCGTCGTCGGCCTCTACTCGAAGTCGTCGGGGGAACGAGTTCCGCTCTCAGGGGATGCGGTGGAGCCCCGCGCGGTCAGGGCTGGATCGTTCGAGATGCGGGAGCGTTCCGAGCCCTACGCCGTGTTGTTTCGAGAGGGGTGGCATCCCGCGGAGGGGCCGAAAGGATCGGGGCTTGAACTCCGATGGTCTATGAAGTCCGGGCGTTTGACGTTTGCGAACCCCAAGCGGGATGTCGAACTAATCCTCGAACTCGACCAGCCCGCCAATGTGTTCGAAGTGGCTCAGCATATCGAAATCCGCGCCGGTGAGTCGGTCGTAGACGAATTTGATCTGGAGCCGGGGCCGCCCCTTGTGCGCAAAATTGCACTGACTCAGAGTCAATTAGGGGACGGCAACACTGTTGAACTGGCGGTGGTGTCGGACAAGACGTTTGTTCCCGCCAAGTTCGCCAGCCTTCAGAGCACTGATACACGGCAATTGGGGGTACGGGTATTCCGCGCGTTCGTCCAGCCGAAACAATAGGGAAGCGGGTCTAAAGGATCCGAAAGGTCAAAGCTCAAAGGTCAAAGGTAATGGAGTTTCGCTGTCGACTCGGAACAGCTGCTGGCGAGATCGTAGAAGGCGTCTACATCGCCGATAGCGAGGCCCGGCTCCGTCGCGAACTGGAGGAGAAGGGAATGTACGTGCTTTCCCTCCAGCGCCGAGCCGCGCTTTCCCTTTCATCGGGGGGCCGTCGTCAACGGGTCAAGCGTCAGGAGTTCCTCGTGTTCAACCAGGAACTGGCGACGCTTCTCAAGGCCGGGATGCCGTTGGTGCAATCGCTCGACATCCTCCGACAGCGAGTCTTGAACCCCACGTTCAAGACGGTGCTCGACAGTGTGCACGACCGCGTCAGGAGTGGCATGTCGCTTTCGGATGCGTTTGGAGAGCACGGCTCGCTGTTTCCCGCCGTGTACTCAGCATCGCTGCTGGCTGGTGAGCGCAGCGGCAACCTTGATTCTGTCATCCGGCGCTACGTCGCTTACGACAAGGTAATAGGTGCCGTGAAGCGCCGGACCGTCTCCGCACTGATCTATCCGGGCATTCTCGTGACGATGATGGTCGTGCTCATCGGCATCATCGTTCTGAGGGTAGTGCCTGCGTTCTCGGAGTTCTACGCCAATTTCGGGCGCCAGCTCCCGCTTTCTACGCGGATAGTGGTCGCACTGTCGAATGGCGTGGTGTCGAACCTTACTTTCATCGCGCTGGCCGCCGTTGGCGCGGCCGTTGCAGGGGTCGCGTGGTCCCGACAGCCTGGCGCGCGTCTCCGCCTAGACAAGTGGGTGCTCGATATCCCGTGGGTCGGCGAGACGGCGCTTAAGTTCTTCACGTCGCAGATGGCCCGCATGCTTTCGACGCTCCTTGGGGGCGGTATTCCGCTCGTCAATGCGCTGGAAATCTGTGTGCGGTCCTTGTCCAACCGGCACCTTTCACGAGAGATGGACAGGGTTCGCGTTCGTGTGCAGGAAGGACAGGGGTTCGCCGGGGCGCTTCGCGAGCGCGCGGTCTTCCCTGATGTGGCCGTGAAGATGGTGGAAGTAGGGGAGTCGACGGGCGCTCTTCAGGAGATGCTCAACAGTCTGGCCGAGTTTTACGACGAAGAAATTGAAACGGAAGTCGGCCGGTTCATCACTTTAGTAGAGCCGGTGTTGCTCGTGATAATGGGAATCATCATTGCCGTCGTTGTACTGGCGTTGTACATGCCGTTGTTTGAACTGACGTCCGTGGTGGGCGCGTAATGGCGACTGCGAAAACGAATCCGTTGCCCGATTCCGAGGACATCTCCGAAGAGGTCGCGCGCGCGCGCGCCCTGGCGGTTCGGTATCGTCTCGAATTCGTGGAGATGAGCGAGTTCCGGATTGATCAGGAGCTGTTCCGATCGATTCCGGCGGACCTGATGCTGCGGTATGGCTTCGTTCCGCATCGCCGCGAAGGACGATCGCTCGTCATCGTCGTATCCGACCCAACCGATCTTCCGATGATCGACGAGCTCGGCGTCATCCTGCGGACACCGATCCGGGTCACCGTGGGCGCCCCATCTGCGATTCAATCGATCCTCAAGAAGAGTGAGAGTTCGCAGCGTGTTCTCGAAGAAGCGACCGAGGGCTTCGAGCTTCAAGTCCTGAAGGAGGACGAGACCGGCGACGAGAACCTGACGGTCGAACGTCTGACGAGCGACATCAGTCCGATCATCAAGCTCGTCGACTCAACGATCTACACGGCCATTCAGCGGCGCGCCAGCGATATCCACATCGAGACCGGCGACGACGCCGTGCACGTCAAGTACCGCATCGACGGGGTGCTCCAGCCGGCGATGCGGCCGATAGGCAAGCAGTTTCATAGCTCGATCATCTCGCGCGTCAAGGTGATGGCCGAGCTCGACATCGCCGAGAAGAGAGTTCCGCAAGACGGCCGGTTCAAGGTGCGGATGCCCGGCAAGACGATCGACTTCCGCGTGTCGATCATGCCGAGCGTCCATGGTGAAGACGCCGTCATCCGCATTCTAGACAAGGAGTCGATCAGCGAGCAGTTCACCGAGCTCAAGCTCGATATCCTCGGGCTTCCCGAGCAGGAGCTTCGACGATTCCGAAAATATATCCGCGAGCCTTACGGGATGGTGCTCGTGACCGGACCGACCGGATCGGGCAAGACGACGACGCTCTACGCTGCCCTTTCAGAGATCAAGTCGGTCGAAGACAAGATCGTGACGATCGAAGATCCGGTCGAGTATCAGCTTCGTGGTATCACCCAGATTCCGATCAACGAGAAGAAGGGGCTGACGTTTGCCCGCGGACTGCGGTCGATTCTCCGACACGATCCTGACAAGATCATGGTGGGCGAGATTCGCGATCCCGAGACCGCGCAGATCGCCATTCAGTCAGCACTGACTGGTCACCTCGTTTTCACCACCGTCCACGCGAACAACGTCGTGGACGTGCTCGGGCGTTTTCTGAACATGGGTGTCGAGCCCTACCAGTTCGTGTCGGCCTTGAACTGCGTCATGGCGCAGCGGCTGGTGCGGTTGATCTGCTCGCATTGCAAGCGTCCGACACTGGTTGACGCGAAAGCCCTTCAGGAAGCGGGGCTGTCGCCGGAACTTGCGCACACACATCGATTCTACGAAGGAACCGGGTGCGTGGAATGCGGAGGAACGGGGTTCAAGGGACGGACGGCGATCTGCGAATTGCTCAACCTGTCGGATCGCATCCGCGAAATGATCCTCGACCGTCGTCCGGCGTCTGAAGTCAAGAAGGCTGCCCACGAAGACGGCATGCGATTCCTGCGCGAGTCGGCGATCGAAAAAGTACTCACGGGTCTGACGACGCTACGCGAAATCAACAAGGTGACTTTCGTCGAATGAGTATTCTGGCGTCCTGGCTGGCCAGCCCACCTCTTGAAGCGGCGCTCGAGATCTCGCCGGCTGCCGTATCAGTGGCGGTCCTGGGCGGTCGCAGTTCGAACCCTGTGGTCCAGGGGTACGCCGTTGAGCCCTTGCCGCCAGGCACGGTGACGCCATCGTTGACCTCGGGGAATATTTCCGATCCGGACACGGTGGCGCGAGCCGTGAGCGCAGCGTGCCAGAGCCTCGGGCTCAAACCGAAGCGTATTGCTCTCGTGATTCCCGACGTCGCGGCCAAGGTGTCGCTGGTCAAGTTCGAGCAGACTCCTTCGCGGCGCGAGGATCTCAACCAGTTGATCCGCTGGCAGATCAAGAAGTCCACACCATTCCCGGTGGATGACGCCTGCCTCACCTACTCCACTGGGGCGCGGGGCGCCAACGGCAGCGAGTTCGTCGTCGTTATCGCGCGCAGAGAGGTCGTGCGGGAATACGAAGCGGTCTGCGAACGGGTCGGTATCGAGGCGGGGCTCATAGATATTTCGACCTTCGGCGTGATCAATCTGTTTCTCAGCTCCAATCTCGGAGCCTCGGGTGACTGGCTCGTCGTGCATATGCGGCCGGAGTACACGTCGATCGCGATTTTGCGTCGCGACGACTTGCTGTTCTTCCGTAATCGCGCCGAGGGCGATGCCGAAGCGCTCGAGGATGTCGTTCACCAGACGGCGATGTACTACCAGGATCGGCTCGAGGGTCGGGGGTTCAGCCGCATTCTGCTGGGTGGGATCGGCCGTCTCCAGGGTGAGGTCGACCTGGCGAGACGAAACCTCGAGGCGCGCATGGGCACAGTGGTCGAACCGATCGATCCCACGCGCGGTGCGGCGCTGACCGATCGCATTCACGCAACGCCCGAGTTGATGGCGACGCTCTCCCCGCTAGTGGGCATGCTGCTCAGAACCCGACGGGAGGCAGCCTGATGCTGCGAACCAATCTTTCGACACGGCCGTTCTACAACATTCGCGCCGTGCACATGGCGCTCGGCGCCCTCGCGCTCGTCGTGGCGGTGATGACACTCCTCAATCTCGTGCAGTTAGTAAGTCTGTCGAGGAGCGAGCGCACACTGGGCGCCCGGGCCGATCAGGCTGAAGAGCAGGCGAACAAGTTGCGTGAGGACGCCAGACGCATCCGCTCGCAGATTGATGCGAAGGAGTTGAACCAGGTCGCGGCCGCGGCGCAGGAAGCGAACGCCATCATCGATCTGCGAACCTTCTCGTGGTCCAAGTTGTTCTCGGAGATCGAAGCGACGCTGCCCGAGAACGTGCGCTTGACGAACTTTTCACCTGAGGAGGACCGGCAGGGAAGGCTGATTGTCAATCTTCGCGTGCAGGCACGCCGGGTCCAGGATCTGGAGTCGTTCATCGATGCTCTTGAGAAGACGGGCCGGTTTCACGAGGTTCTGGCCGCCGAAGAGCAGACCAATCAGGAAGGCTTGATCAACTCCCTTGTCGAGGCGGTGTACGAACCGTCGTCCGAGACATCGACTGCCGCGTCGACGGCCGCCGTTCCCTCCGCCACAGGAGCTGCCGGTGAGTGAAGCGGGTCAAAGCCTCGTTCAACGTGTCGTCGCCGAGCACCGGCGCGTGGTCTACGCACTCGCTGCCGGCGTGATCATCAATATCCTGGTCTTTGCGTTTCTCGTGTATCCGATGCGGAGCGACGTTGCCAACGTGGAGCAACGAACGCGGGGAGCAGAAGCGGGACTTGCCGCGGCGCAGGATGAATTCGCACGCGCCGATGGTGCTCTGACCGGGAAGGATCGCGCTCTCAAGGAGCTCGACACGTTTTACAGCAGCGTCCTGGCGAAGGATCTGACCGGCGCCAGGCGACTGACGTTCGCTCGGCTGGCGCAGCTGGCTGCGAAATCGAGCCTGGACTTCGAGCGTCGCCGGTACGAGCCCGTGGTGGAGCGCGGCAGCAACCTGACCCGGCTCAAAGTCAGCATGGAGCTGCTGGGAAGTTATGCGGACGTTCGTGACTTCATTCACGAGATCGAGTCGTCGCCAGAGTTCGTCGTGATCGACGACATAGGTTTGGCGGAAGGCTCTCAAGGCGATCCGATGCTCCGACTCACGCTGCAACTATCGACCTACTTCCGGACGAGCGAGCCGTGATGACCCCAGCTCGCCGTCAGTTGCTTCTTCTTGTCGCACTCGTGCTCATCATCGTGGCAATCGTCGTGTGGCGTTCCTCGCCGGGCACGGTTGGTGGTGGCGCGGCGGCACCGGCAGCGGGGGGCGCGCAGACATCACGTCAGAACAATCCAGTGGGGGATGTGAATCTCGAATCGCTCGAGCATCGCGGCGACGCAGAGGCGACGCCGAGCCGCGATCTGTTTCGGTTCGAGTCCAAACGAGTTGCCTCCGCTGCGCCGGCGCCGCGCCAACCGGTGAATCCGTTGCCAGTTGACCCGGCGCCGCCGGTACCAACAGGACCGCCGCCTCCTCCGCCAATACCACTGCGCTACATCGGCTATCTCGATCAACCCGGGGAAGTCCCACGGGTCGCGGTGCTTAGTGACGGCCGTGGCAATGTCTTCAACGGAAAAGAGGGCGATATCATCGAGGGCCGATATCGCGTCCTCCGTATAGGCACTGATTCAGCCGACCTAATTTACGTCGACGGACGAGGGCGGCAGACAATTCGGCTGTCAGGACAATGAGACACTCACATTTACGCATCGCTGCGATCGTTGTTGTGGCCCTGGTAGCGGCGGGCTGTGCCGCCGGCTCGGGCGCGTTTAAACGAGCGGACTCGCTCGCCCGACTCGGGGACTGGGATGCAGCGGTAGAACAGTATCGCAAGGCGATTCAGGAAGATCCTGATAACGTCCAGTACAAGATCTCGTACGAGCGAGCCATGCTGAGCGCTGCGGGCATCCATATCGACGCAGCCCGTCTTGCAGAAGCGCGAGGACAGCTCGACGAAGCGTTGCGCGAGTTCCGGCGTGCCAGCGAGTTCGACCCGTCGAATCGAGCGCTTGCCTCGAAAGTACTCGACCTCGAGCGCAAGATCCGCGATCAGATCGAAGCCAGCCGTCCGCGCCCGTCCGCGCAGCAGCTCCGTAATCAGGCACGCGCAGGTGCCGCACCGCCGCTTTTCAATTTCGACAGCATCGTCCAGCCGATCCGCTTTCAGCAGGCGAGCCTGCGCGACATCTTCAATTTCATCGGCGAAGCGACGCAGATCAACATCACGTACGACAGCACCTACCAGGACCGCGTATACACGGTCAATCTCCAGGAAGTGACGCTGGAGCAGGCACTCCAGCAGATCGTGTCTGCCAACGGGTTGTTCTACAAGGTCATGAATCCGAAGACGATCATGATCATCCCGGACAACGCGCAGAAGCGCGCTCAATACGAAGAACAGGTCATCGTCAGCTTCCCCCTTTCGTACATCGACTCGCAGGAACTCGCGCAGACGATCAACCAGGTGATCCGCCCAGTCGGCCAGGCGCTCGCCCCCGCGGTGACCTCGAACAAAGGCAGCAATACGGTGACCATCCGCGCGACGACGGCGATGATGGGGATCATCGAGCGCATGATCGAGACGCTCGACAAGCCGCGAGCAGAGGTCGTCGTCGACGTGCAAATCCTGGAGGTGAGTCGCACGCGCGCGAAGCAGTACGGTCTCGATCTTGGTAACTATGCGATCAATATCGCCTTCTCCCCAGAAGTGGACCCGCGCATCATTGCCGGCGGTGGTAACAACACCACTGAGAATGGCGCGACATTGAACCCGCGGCCGTTCAACCTGAACACCATCACGAGAGGGGTCAGCACCAGCGACTTTTACCTCGCCGTTCCATCAGCTGTCGTCCGGTTCCTGGAAACAGACTCCGAGACCAAGGTGATTGCGAAGCCGCAGCTCCGCGGGGCGGAGGGATCCGATCTCAAGTTGAATCTGGGCGAAGACATTCCCGTTCCGTCCACGACGTTCACGCCGTTGGCGCAAGGTGGAGCGAATTTCAATCCGCTGACGTCCTTTACCTATCGTCCCGTCGGCGTCACCGTCCAGATGACGCCGCGGGTCACCATCGAAGGCGACATTCAGCTCAAGCTGATGATCGAAAGCAGCAACCTCGGAGCCGGTATCGTTATCGCAGGCCAGGAGCTTCCGTCGTTCGGCTCACGGAAGGTCGAGACCGATCTTCGTCTTCGCGAAGGTGAGTCGACGCTGCTGGCCGGACTGCTTCAGGAACAACAGAGACGCCAGCTCTCGGGAATACCGTGGGTGATGCACCTGCCGGTGATCAAGCAGCTCTTCTCCAATAACGACCAGTCCATCCAACAGTCCGACGTTGTGATGCTGCTGACACCGAGAATCGTCCGGTCACGCGAGTTCACTGCGAACGACCTCGGACCGATTTACATCGGCACACAGTCGAACCTGGGGCTCAGCGGCCCACCACCGCTTATCGGTCAGGCCCTGCCAGCCGCCGCCGAGCCGGCACAAGGCGGCGCTGCGCCTGGACAAGCGCCCGCGGGGGCGCCTGCAGCGGGACCGGCAGCACCAGCCGCTCCTCCTGCAACAGCTCCGCCGCTTGCACCACCTGCCGCACCACAGATTCCGGCGAATCCACCAGCCGCCCCACAAACTGGCGCCGCATCGCCCGTTCCAGTGCCTCCGGCAGGCGCACCAGTACCGGGACCCACTGCCGTGTCAGCAGGGCAGATCGTGATGTCCGTTCCTGGCCCCGAATTCCGCTTGGGAGGCGGTCCGTATCTGGTTCCAGTTTCGATCACGGGCGCCTCTCAGTTATCCGGTATCACGCTGACGGTCACGTACAACCCCGCTGTGGTTCGGTTGGTGAACGTGCAAGAGGGCAGCTTCATGCGCGCGGGAGGCGTGGGCGCCTCGTTCAGCCAGCAACCTGACCCGGTGGCTGGCCGGGTGGATATCGCCATCGTTCGCCGCGGCGACGTGACAGGCGTAGCAGGAACAGGCTTGCTTGCCGGATTGCTCTTCGAGTCAGTGGCGTCGGGTCCGGCTAACCTCGCCGTCACCGGATCGGCGAGCGGACCCAATGGCGCACCGGTCAGTCTGCAATTTGCCGCGGTGGCGCCGGTAAGAGTGCCGTGAACAAGCAGCAAGGCTTCACGTTCATTGAACTCGTCATCGTGACAGCGATTCTGCTCGTGCTGGCGTCAACGGTGATGCCGCTCGCCCAGGTCACGGCGCAGCGGCAACGTGAAGTAGAACTGCGCCGCGCCTTGCGTGAGATGCGCACGGCTCTCGATAAGTTCAAGGATGCGGTCGATCAGGGACTCATTCCTTCGACCGAACTCGAACCGGCCAACGAAGGCTATCCGCCGGATCTCGAGACGCTTGTTGACGGTGTGTCAGTGGCGAACGACGCGTCAGGCCGGAAGCTGAAGTTCCTGCGTCGCGTCCCTGTCGATCCAATCACGATGGACGAATGGGGGCTGCGGTCGTATCAGGATGATCCTGACTCGACATCCTGGGGTGGACAGAACGTCTTCGACGTCTACACGAAGAGCGAAGGGACCGCGCTCGACGGGACGAAATACAAAGACTGGTAAGGCAATGGTGCGAAGTATTCGTACGCAGTCGCGTGGCTTTACGCTCATCGAGTTGTTGATCGTGATGGTCCTGCTCGTCTTGCTGGCAAGCATCAGCCTCGCGGTGTACGGCAACAGCGTGCAACGTGGCAAGGAAGCGGCGCTTGCCGAAGACCTCTTCCAGATGCGAAAGGCGATCGACGAGTACTACGCCGACAAAGGGAAGTACCCGACAGATCTGCAGACACTGGTTACCGAAAAGTACTTGAGGATGATAGCCCGCGATCCATTTACTAATTCGGCGGAGACGTGGCAGCAGATCCCGTCGGAGCCGGACGCGGCGAATCCTGCGGCCGAGCCGGGGATCTCAGACGTGAAGAGCGGCTCCGATCAAACAGGGCTCGATGGCAAGCCCTACTCTGAATGGGAATGACGATGAGTCGAATCAGTTTTGGCTGCGCCGTGCTGCTCGCCCTTGTGGCAGGTGCATGCGATACGGTGCCTTTGACCGCGCCTTCCGGCTCGGCGGTCACGATCTCGGTCGCGAACAGCATTGTGCCGCTTGGCGGGACGACGGAGGTCACCGCATTCGTCTCTGAACAAGGTGGTACAGCTGTCCAAAATGGCACCACCGTCCGCTTCACAACGAACCTCGGTCGCATGGAGCCGATCGAAGCGCAAACGAAGAACGGATATGCGGTCGCGACGTTCGTGGCCGGTGACGTCTCGGGCGTAGCCGACGTAACAGCGTCTTCAGGCTCGATCGGTTCGGGCGCACCGCCGCCGTCGGGTGGAGGCAACGGTGCCGCGACGACGGCGGTGTCGGGCAGTAATTCAGTAAAAATCACCGTCGGAGCCGCAGCATCGGAAACAGTGGTGCTGAACGCCATTCCAAACTCGGTGCCAGTTGGAGGTGGAACGGTCACGCTCATTGCGTCTGTCCTGGACATTAACGGCAACAGGCTTCGCAACGTGCCGGTGAACTTCTCAACGGATGCAGGCAACTTGTCCGCGACCGTTGCGAACACGGATGCCAATGGTGAAGCGCGAGTTGAACTGAGCACGAACCGGGAAGCCAACGTCACTGCTCGGGCGGCAGCAAAGTCAGCGACGCTGAAGATCATTATTCAGGCACCAGCAACCGTTGCGCTCAGTGCAAATCCGTCCACTGTGCCGCCGAGCGGTGGGACGGTGGTACTCACTGCTGTGGTCCTGGATGCAAGTGGCAACAGACTGCCCAACGTGCCAGTGAGCTTCTCGACGACATTTGGCACGTTGTCGGCAACACAGGCGACGACGAATGCGAATGGTGAAGCCACGGTCGAACTGGTCACGAACGGCGCAACTACGGTGACGGCTCGAGCGGGCACGGTATCGGGCACCGCGCAAATCACTCCGGGCGGTGCTATTTCACTCACGGTCAACCCAACGTCAGGGCAGATCGGCGCGAACTTCAACTTCACTGTCACGCCGGCTTCAGGCGCTCAAAACGTCTCGATCGATTTTGGCGATGGCAGCAGTCAGAATCTGGGTGCAATTACTTCAACATCGACTGTTGGCCACCGTTACGCGACGCCTGGCACATATGTGGCTCGTGCCACCCAAACCAACATTGGGGGTGCAGCCAGTTCGGCTGTCGTGACGGTCACGGTCACTCAATAGCGATGGAGTGACGATGCACGCGCGGCGGTGCGAATCGGGCTACGCCATGGCGGCTTTGCTGGTCGCCATGGCGGTGATGGCCATCGTCCTCAGCACTGTGATGCCGGTGTATTCGACCGTCGCGCGCCGCGAGCGCGAGGCCGAACTGGTCTTCCGTGGGGAACAGTACGCACGGGCCATCGGGATGTTTCAACGCAAGTACGGCAACGCGTTGCCCCCTGACGTCGACGTCTTGATCGACCAGCGCTTCCTTCGAAAGAAGTACAAGGATCCCATCACGGGTGATGACTTTCGATTCATGGGACCGGGTAGCCCCGAGCTTGCCCAAGCCCTGAGCACAACACCACAGCAAACGCTCGATGCACAACGAGGCCGCGGGCCCGGAAGCGCATCGACCACGCCGGAAGCAAGAGGCCGCGCGCAGGGCACTCCTCTCGGGTTCGGTCGCGGCGGAGGACCGACTGGGACGACCGGGATGCCGGGTGGCCGCGGCCCGCTGACGGCTGCTGGCCAGGCCGCGGGTGCCCAAGCCGGCGGAGGCGTCCTGGCCGTCGCGAGCAAGAGTACGGACACGTCGTTCCGTCTCTACAACGGCAAGAGCAAGTACAACGAGTGGATCTTCATGGCGGTGGCAGCCACGACTGCCGCAGGTGGACGAGGAGCACAGGCTCCCGGTGGACGCGGGGGGGCAGCGGGTGGGCGAGGGGGAGCTGCATTGCCTGGTGGGCGTGGAAACCCTGCACCCGCGCCGAGCAGTCCTCGCGGACGCGGCGGCTTCTCACCAGTCGGCGGACGCGGGTCCTCGCCAACGGGCGGACGCTAGCTCAGCTCCCCAGTTCCCACGTCGCAAGCGTCGAAGGAATTACTCACGACAGCAACTCACCCATTACCGCGTCATGTAATGCCGGCCGCACCTGCTTGATCGCGTCGTTGACTGGGCTGGGATAGACGCGGTTGGTCAGCAGCACGACGTATATCGCGGCGTCCGGATCGATCCACAGCGATGTTCCTGTGAATCCAACGTGTCCAAACGCACGCGCGGACATGCGCGTCCCACATGAGGATGTCGGGAGCATCGTGTCCCAGCCGAGCGCCCGCGAGCTTCCGGGGACATCTGCGCGCCTCGCAATGAAGGAGCGCAGCGTCTGCTCTTGAACCACGCCCTGTCTCCCGTCGAGGATTTGAAGGAAGTGGCGCGCGCATTCGCCAACTGACTGCGCCGTCCCAAAGAGTCCCGCGTGCCCGGCGGCCCCTCCCAGCGCGCACGCGTTGTCATCGTCGACTTCTCCTATCAGCAGCCGACGTCGCCATTCGTCGTGCCTCGTCGGTGCCACCTTCGTGCGCCATGCCTTCGGTGGATGAAACTGCAAGTCCTGGATGCCACCCATTTGCTGCATCAAGGTATCGAATTGGACCGGCAGGGGAGCGATGTCCTCGAGGATGAAGCCGAGAAGCATGAACCCGAGGTCGCTGTAGATCGACGTTGATCGTGGCTCGTATGCGAATGGCGTCGCGCAGATGACCTGTTCATATGCCACTCGCCCCGTGTGTTCCCGGTAGAAGGGCAGATGCGCGGGCAGCCCGCTGCAGTGCGCAAGCAGATCGCGGATGGTCACTGGTGCGCCGGAGTGCGTATCACGCCAGAGCGACATGTGCATCGCGACGGGGTCGTCGAGACCCAGCCCGCCTCGTTCCACAGTTCGCATAGTGAGCGAGGCAGTGGCGAGAACCTTGGTGAGCGAGGCGAGGTCGAAGATCGTGTCCGCGCGAGTTGCTGGAGCGGCGGATTCGAAGGTGAGCTGGCCGAAGGCGTGCCGCCAGATCGGCTGGTGCGCGGTCCCTACTTCAACGACCGCGGCCGGAAACGCCTTGTCGGCGATCGCGCGATCGAGCACCTGATACGCCGCGGCGAATGTTCGCGCCACGGCGTGCCCCTATCGCGGGCCGCCGGTGCCGGCGGCCTGGACAGCCGGAAGGCGGTCGGGAGTGGACGCGAACATACCGTCTGGAGACAGGAGCACGGTCCCCAGGCTTCGGTACCCGACCCGATCGACGATCCCTTTCGCAAGCCACGTCCGCCACGCCTGAAAGTGAGAGACCAGCGATGAGTCGATATCTGAGCGAACCGCGGCGGCTATAGACATGGTTGGGCTGACCGCCGACAACGCCGTCCGCAGCCGCTCGAGCACCGCGGTTAACGCCGACTCCCTGAATGCCCGCCATTCGTCCGGGAATTCCTCCGGATACGCGAAGGGGTCGATTGCTTCAATCTCGTCGAGGCGTGCTCGTTCGGCCGTTGATAACGACGATCTCATTCGCGTCCGAAACAGTTCCATCGCGTGCCGGCTGTAATCGAAATCGTCTCCCGGAAAGTCGACAGCTTCGAGATAGAGACCGTCGACGGCGTAACCTTCAACAGCAGCCGTAATGGCACTAACCAGGTAGGAGGCGGCCGCGGGATCGAGCGGCGACAGGTATACGCCCTCTACGCGATCGGCGTTCGCGCGTGTCCATCGCGTGATCTGCCCGAGATACGCAGGGCTCCGCGTGTCGATCTTCAGCATTTCCGCCGCGACTTGCCTGGGAACCATCAGCCACTCGGGATGCTGATAAATCACGTGATCGCGGGAAGCCGGGAGCTCGCCGACCGAAGCCGCGACGTTCACCGTAATCGACAGGTGCGCGGCCATCCCGCGCTCGCGCGCCTGACGCAGTAACTCTGCTCCCGCATCGAATGAGTCGGCGTCGCTTCGCATTCCGATTGTGAGCGGCGCGACCACGGCGTCGAATCCGGCAGTCGCTGCCGAAGCGATCGCGCGTTGAATACTCGCCGCTGACGTCATCGCGGACGGTGATATCCAGAACGCACGCACAGGCGCACCGCTAGCCGTCACAGCGGCAACACAGGCTGCGAGGACGATCACGAGTGCGAACCCGACTTGAATCGAGGTGCCCGCAGGAGGGAGAGGGCTGCGAGCCCGACTACGGCCGTACGCCATCGAACCTGCTGAATGTACCATACTTGGCGCACTCACGATGTACGTATTGGGCATCGATGCTGGCGGCACGAAGACCGTGTGCCTTCTTGCTGACGGCAACGGTCGCGTGCTCGCGCAGTCGCACGGCGGCGGCGCCAACCTCCAGGCCTCTGGCGAACTCGAAGTCGAAAAAGTTTTGCATCGGCTCATGGAGGAGACGCTCGGGCGCGATGACGTTCGCCCCGACGCGATTTGTCTGGGAATCGCCGGCGTCGATCGCCCCAGCGACGCGCAGTCTGTTCAGGAAATCATGCGCCGGATCGGCTTCAAGTCGCGTGTCGTTGTCGTGAACGACGCCTTGATTGCACTCGTCGCCGGCGCTGGAGAGCAGCCCGGCGTCGTCATCGTCGCGGGAACCGGGTCGATCGCGTATGGCGTGGATGGCAATCGACGCGCCTGCAGGGCCGGAGGCTGGGGGTACGTGCTGGGGGATGAGGGTGGCGGGTTCTGGATCGGCCGTGCGGCATTGTCGGCTGTCGTACGACAGTACGACGGGCGCGGACCCGCAACGCGGTTGACCGATCTCGTCCTTGCCGAAATGCGTGTGGCGACACCCTCTGAACTCATTCACGCCATCTACGATCGCGGCCTCCAGCGGCCCCTCGTGGCGGGGCTCGCGAACGTCGTGCAGCAAGCCATGCTCGCGGGCGATGCGGTTGCGGCGCACATCCTGGCACGCGCGGGCGAAGAACTGGTCAGTGCGGCGGCATCAGTCGTGACGAGGCTCGGCATGAGAGGCGACGTATTTCCGACCATCCTGGCGGGCGGAATTTTCAAAGCTATTCCGGCGCTCTTCGCGGATGTCAGTGAGCGAATGGCAGAAATCGCACCGCGAAGTGAGGTGCGGCCTCTCGAGGTCGACCCCGCGCAAGGCGCCGTGACCCTGGCCCTGGCTGCGGCGCGCGGGACGCTGGTGCTTCCTTCCTATCGCTAACGACGTTGGACGTCACGATTTTCGAAAGCGCAGCGGAGGCGAGTCGGGCGGTCGCGCGTCGTGTCGCAGATGTGCTGCGTCGCGTGCCTGACCTCGTGCTCGGCCTGCCCGCGGGTCGAACGCCGGTTGATGCCTATACCGAGTTGTGCCGTCTCCACTCGGCAGGGGAGGCGGACTTTTCGCGGGCCACCGCGTTCCTCCTGGACGAATTTGTTGGGTTGGACGCATCACAGGCGGGGAGCTTCCGCCGCTTTCTCACAGAACATCTGCTGTCGGGCATCAACCTCGACCCGGGGCGTACCCATAGTCTCAACGGTATCGTCGCCGATCCCGACATGGAATGTGAACGGTATGAGGAGACGATTGCGGCGTGCGGCGGCCTGGGCCTGCTGCTGCTGGGGATCGGTGTGAACGGACACATCGGGTTCAACGAGCCTGGTGACGCGCTGAAGGCGCGCACGCACAGAGTCACACTCCTTGACTCAACGCGGGCGGAGAATGCGGGGCCGTTCGGCGGCGTCGTGGCTCGCGTTCCGAGGGAAGCGCTGTCGATTGGGATGGCGACCATTCTTCGCGCCGACACGATCATGTTGATCGCGACCGGGGAGCGAAAGGCGAAAGCCGTTGCGGCAATGTCGCGTGGGCCGCTTACGACGCAGCTGCCGGCGTCGTTCCTGCAGGTTCATCGCCGTGTCGAGGTGTATCTGGACCGCGGCGCCGCCGAGGCATTATGACCGCAAGTGCTTGCGAGTTGCCGTCTCGCCAGGCCTCACGGAGCTGAATTCATTCGCGACCGCAGCAGCCTCGGCATGGCCCTGGAGCAATCCACGGAGGCGCGGCTCGATATCCTCGCCGAGAGCTTCGCGCATCGAGTCGTGTGCCTTCCGCAGACGTGAAAGCGCCTTCGTGTACGACAGCCCGGTCTTCTGCATGACAATGGCGGCCTTGACATTCCAATGCGCCACTTTCAGCAGGCGATCGGCGTCCTCGTATTCGAGCCCGGTCACGATGTTCACGATTCGCCGCGCTCGATCCTTGAGCTTCTCGGATCCGGTTTGTACGTCAACCATCAGGTTGCCGTACGTCTTGCCGGTCCGGATCATCGCTCCAGTGGTCAGCATGTTGAGCACGAGTTTCGTTGCAGTACCAGCTTTCAGCCGCGTTGAGCCAGCGATCACTTCGGCGCCCACGCCTGGAGCGATGGTCAGATCGACGAAGGTCTGCAACTCGGTGCCCGGGTCGCACGTCACGAAAATGATTCGGGCGCCAACCTTTCTCGCGATTGTCAGCGCGCCGCGCACGAACTGCGTCATGCCGCTCGCTGAAACGCCGATGACGATGTCTTTCTTGGAAGGGCGGAGACGCGAGACTGCTCGCGCACCCTCCTCGTAATGATCTTCGACGCCTTCCCTGGCGGCAAAAATAGCGTCGCGACCGCCCGCCATCACTGCTTGAATGCTGTCTGGCTCAGTACCAAACGTGGGCGGCATCTCCGCCGATTCGAGGATGCCCAATCGTCCGCTCGTGCCGGCGCCCACGAATACGATCCGTCCGCCTTTGCGCAGCGCTGCCGCGATCATCTCGACACCGACCGCGATGCGCTCGCGCTCACGACGCACGGCGTCGAGCATCTTGCGATCCTCGTTGAGCATCAGGTCGACGATGTCGTCCGCGGCGAGTTTGTCGATGCCGAGACTGAACGCATTGATGGCCTCAGTGGGCAGCGACTGCCACTTTGAACGCACGGGCATACGACTACAATTCTATCCGGAGAGGGTGGCCAGGAAACCCGGCAGGAACCGCCTGTGACCAACACTGTATCGGCGTTAGACGCATACCTGACGCATCTCACGGTCGAACGCCGTCTCGCGGCGAATTCGATCGAGAGCTACGCGCGGGACCTGAATGGACTGGCGGAGTTCGCCGCGGGGCGCGGCCGCAGCGTTGAACATTTATCACGGCAGGACCTCGAAGCGCTGGTGCGCGACTTGATGTCCCAGGGGCGATCGCCTCGATCGGTGGCACGAGCGGTGGCGTGTTATCGAGGTTTCTACCGCTTCCTGTTGATCGATGGACGGCTGCGCGCAAATCCATCAGAGGATCTCCGCCCGCCACGCGCGTGGAAGGTGCTTCCTCGCTACTTATCCGTCGAAGACGTCGATCGCCTCATCGCGCAGCCCGATGTCTCAACATCTCGCGGTCTTCGCGACCGAGCCGTCATCGAGTTGCTGTACGCCACGGGCATGAGAGTCTCCGAGCTGGTTGCGCTGCGTCCCGCCGACGTTCATCTGGATGCGTCCTATATCACGTGCACCGGCAAGGGCGACAAGCAACGGATCGTTCCGATTGGCGACGAGGCGGCCGCGTGGGTGAAGCGATACCTGCAGGAGTCGCGCGCGGCGCTGCTTGGACGGCGCCGCAGTTCGCGTCTGTTTGTGAACGCGCGAGGGGGAGGAGTCGGCCTGACGCGAGTCGGCTTCTGGAAGATCCTCAAAGGCTACGCGCGCCAAGCGGACATTACGAAATCGCTCAGCCCGCATATGCTTCGTCACTCGTTTGCGACGCACCTGCTCGAACGAGGAGCCGACCTGCGTGCGATTCAGATGATGCTGGGACACGCCGACCTTTCAACGACACAGATCTACACACACGTGCTCGAGCAGCGGATGCGCAACATCTACGACCAGTTTCACCCGCGGGCATGAAGACCAGATGGCTGGCCATTGCGGTCGCGATCGTTGTCGGTGTGACGTGGTATTTGATGTTGCCCGCATCACCGGTGGCGCTGTCGCCGATAGGCGCAGGCGCCTCTCCGGTTCGCGGCGTGATTCACGTGCACACTCGCCGATCTGACGGTACCGGCACCGTCGAGGACGTCGCCGCCGCCGCCCGCCGGGCAGGGTTGCAATTCGTCATCATCACCGACCACGGCGATGCCACCCGCGGATCGGACACTCCTGTGTATCGCTCCGGCGTCCTTTGTATCGACGCGGTGGAAATCAGCACCAACGGTGGGCACGTTGTGGCGCTGGAGCTTCCCCTATCACCGTATCCGCTCGGTGGGGAAGTCGGAGATGTGCTCGAAGACGTGCGCCGTATGGGCGGCATGTCGATCGCGGCACATCCAGACTCCACACGCGCGCAACTTGGCTGGACTGATTGGAACGCCGCAATCGATGGCATCGAATGGATGAATGCCGACAGCCAATGGCGGGATGAGGACTGGGGCTCGATCGGTCGCGCCGTCTTGATGTATCCGTTTCGACGCGCGCCCGCACTCGCGACGCTGCTTGATCGGCCAAACGATCTGATGAGCCGTTGGGACATGCTCGTGGGAAATCGCCCCGTTGTCGCAGTTGCCGCCGCTGATGCGCACGCACGCGTTGGCCCGGGCACCGATCCCTATGGTCGCTCGTTCCGGTTGCACCTCCCGTCGTACGAACAGGTGTTTCGCACGTTTTCTATCGCCCTCCCTCTTACCCAATTGACCGGAGATGCGCCCGAAGACGCACACAACGTGCTCGACGCCATTCGCGCAGGTCACGTCTACTCGACGATCGACGCACTGGCGAGTCCGGGAGTAGTCGCATTTACCGCCGGGAGCGGCGCGCATCGCGCAAGCATGGGCGACTACCTGCCACTCAATGGTCCCGCCATGTTGCAGGTCGAATCGAATGCCCCGGCCGGGTCCACGATCAGGTTGTTGTCCGACGGAAAAACGGTCGCTTCGGGTCCATCGCCGTCCCTCGCCTACGAAGCTCCATCGATGCCTGCTGTATATCGCGTCGAAATCGATGTCGCTCGCGCGCCCGGCGCCACGCCTATTCCTTGGGTGGTGACGAATCCGATTTACGTAGGCGTTCGTCCGGCGCCGGAGTCATCGAACGAGTTTACCGTCTCCGACACGCTTTCGGTGTATTCGAATGGCCCCGCCACTAGTTGGCGCATTGAGAAGAGCGTCCGATCGGAAGGTACGCTCACTGTGGCACCGAGCGTCGGTGGTACTCAGTTGGCCCTGCGTTACGGCCTTGGCGGAACCTTGTCGGAAGGACCCTACGTCGCCGGCGTGATCGCGTCCACTCCAGATCTGGCGCGTTTCAAGGGAGTGAGGTTCAGCGCCCGGTCGATGCAGCCCATGCGGCTGATGTTTCAAGTGAGGGCGAATGCTGCAGACAGTCGCTGGGGAAAGTCGGTCTATCTGGACCAGACAGCGCGGACTGTCACGATCGCGTTCGACGAGATGACACCACTGGGATCATCGACAGGTCGTCCTGTGCTCGAGGACCTGCGCGATCTCCTGTTCGTCGTCGACACTGTTCACACGAAGGAAGGCGGGAGCGGGCAGGTGTGGCTCGACGACATCAGCTACGTCCGCTGAGTCAGATCTGATCATCGAGCCGGGCTTATGTCCTGACGGTCAGCAGCAGGTAGGCGGCTCCTGCACCAAACAATAGATTCGGCGCCCACGCTGCGAGAACAGGAGTCAGCAACCCACCTGAGCCCATCGCGGCGAAGAACAGGATGGTCGTCCAGTACGCGAGAGCGATTGCGATGCCGACGCCGATGCCGGCCATAGCGCCGCTTCGTCCGATCGTGACGGCGAAGGGCACTGCAATCAACGTCATCACGATCGTCACGAAGGGGAATGAGAGCTTGCGATACAAGGCGACGCGCTGACGCACGACATCGAATCCGCTTTGCGCGAGTTGCTCGGTGTAGGTCCGGAGTTGCGTGAAACTCATGAACTCCGGATCTGGTGGTTCCGTGGAAAAGTGCTCGGGTGGCTCAAGAGCCCTCTGAGCGCTGACGAATTGCACGTAAGAGGGTTCACCGCCGCCGACGTCGAATGCACGTGCCCAGCCTCGTTCGAGATTCCACCCGCTATCGGCGTAATGCGCCCGGTCGGCATATGTGCGCTGGGTCATGCGTCGCATGCCCTCGTCGAACTCGTAGACCCAGAGTGACGTGAAGCGCCGAAGACGGGGGTCGAAGTAACCGTAGTGGTAAATCGCCCCATCACGTCCTACGACCCATCGGCGATTCAGCACGTCGAATGTTTCGGGCGAGCCGCCGTCGAGCACGTGGCGGACTGTCTGGGCACGGCGATTCGCCGGGCCGAGGATGGTCTGCTCGAGCCCGAAGAGAAACGTCCCCGCGGCAATCGCCCCGGCCACCATTGGCACGGCGATGCGGTACAGGCTGATGCCACACGCCTTCATCACGACGAGCTCGCTGTTCTTGGTGAGAATGGCAACGGTGACGAGCGATGCGAGCAGCACGGCGAGGGGGACGATGTAATAGAGATATTGCGGTGTGGTGAAAACGAAGAAGGTCCCGAGCATCGTCCACGTGCCCGTTCCTCTGAAGACCTTCTCAGACAAGTCGATGAAGGCGGACACGTAGAACACACCGGCCAGTGCCAGCGCCGACAGCCCCAGCAAACGCAGATAGGTCATCGCCACGTAGCGATCGAGGATCCCGAAGGGGAGCGCGATGCGCCCCAACCTCTGGGTCCGTTGCGTGATGCGATTGCGAATGGCCTCGGGGATGAAGAAGCGGATTGGCTGATCCGCGACACGACCACGCCACTTGAAGAGCAGCACCCCCAGTGCTCCAAGAACCAGGTTGGCCAACCAGGCGGCGAGCCACGAGGGGATTAGCTGACCTCTGACGAGAGATTGCCCGAACCACAGCAACAGGTAATACGCGAAGATGACGGCGATTCCCAGGACGAAGCTCGCGAGCTTGCCGTCGCGACGATTGGTTGCGCCGAGCGCGAGGCCGATCAGGCCGAAGACGAGGCATGCCGCCGGGATCGAGAAGCGTTTGTGGAGCTCGAAGATCTCATTGTGCGGTGACTCGCCTCGCTCTCGTACGATGCCGATGCGGGCGCGTAGTTCAGGCACCGACATCTCGCGCAGACCCTTCTGCACGCCGCCGCTTGGAAACATCCCTTCAGGACTCAGGTTGAGTACGAGGTTGTCGCCGCGGAACACCCGATACTCGCCCGATGGGTCCACCTCGTGACGCGTCCAGCCCTCCAGGACCATCTCGACGGTTTTCGCGGAGCGATCGACGACGGCCCGGCCGTGGCGCGCGAGATAGATAGAGGAGCCTTCGCCAGCGCGGTTGTCGGCAATGAACACGCCGTCCCAGCCACCGGCCGGGGGCAATTCCCGGGCATAGACGACGAAGCTTGGAAAGCCATCGAAGAAGACGCGTGGCTTGACCTCGTTTTCCGCGCTGGAGGCCAGGATGCTGAACGTGATTTCCCTGAAGGTCTGATTCCCGACTGGAATCAGGACCATGTAGACGTAAGCCGTCGCCAGGCAACTGGTCAGCGATACCAGAGCGACGGGCCGGAACAAGCGATAGAGGCTGACGCCGCACGCCTGCAGTGCTACGAATTCCCGGTCTGCGGAGAGCCGCCCGAACGCGACCAGCAAGGCGAGGAGGACAGACATCGGGATCGTCAACGCCAGCGAATACGGCAGCAGGGTCGCGACGAGGCGGCCGACGATCCAGAGGGACACGCCCTTTGAGACATAGTCCTCGGCGTAGCGCATCAGTTCTGGAACGATGAGCAGGAACGTGAAAACAGCCAGGCCGAGCGCGAACGGCCAGGCCATTTGCCGGAGGAGATAACGGTCGATGATGCGCATCAGGGGGCGGCCGGGTTCCTAAAGAGTTATCGGCTCGATTATACGAGGCAGGTGGCTTTTGTGCTGTTTTCCAGCCGATTTCGTCAACGTCGCATAACACACGTTATGTTAACTATTCGAAGTTCGGCTGCCTTGATACCAGTCCTGGGCAGGCCGTTTTTGGCTCTGTGGGTGCTCCAATCGCGCCTGCTTCCTCGACCGCTTTTGTTCTGGCTGTTGGATTTGGGCGCCGGCCGCTCGCTGGCGAGCTGTCCGGCAGCGCCGCCCGTCCATGATGCGGCGCTTCGCGGTGGCGCCTGCGGCTTTCAACTCGCGAATGATGTTCTCGAGTGCTTCGATGATCTCGTTGAGTTCGACCTGTTCTTCCGGAGACTCAACCGACTTGGATTCGCTGCCTAAGGCTGCAAAGCGACGACTGAGCGGTAATGTCGGCCAGCCGACGATGCTTTGATCGCGCCCACAACAGCTTTCCGTCGGATCGGACGCGGGGTCGGCCCGCTGCGACCTGTCTGGCAGGTCGCCGCCTAGTCCACGATGCCGCGCTTCTCAGTGACGCCTGGCGGCTTTCAACTCGCGAATGATGTTCTCGAGTGCTTCGATGATCTCGTTCGGTTCGACCTTGCTCTTCCGGAAGCTCAATCGGAGGTCGAAGGCCTTCGTCGGCGGGCGGAATGCGAACACATACGACTTCGGCCGGCCTGGCTTTGTCTTGGCGGTTTCCTGGCGAGCGGACTGGCGCGTCACCGCACCTTGGCCAGCCAGTTTCTCCACCAACGCGATCATTTTCTGTGGATTTGCCTGCCTAACTATCTGCAAAAGCGTCGACTTAGCGGTAATGTCGGCCAGCCGACAAAGATTTCGAACCTCCTCGGGCATCGCCGTCAGCGACAGCGACTCGGTAATAGAGGTCCGCGACTTTCCGAGCTTGCGAGCCAGGTCCTCATGCGTATGGCCGATCTTCTCGGCGAGCTGTTGAAGGGCCTCCGCTTCTTCAAACGCGGTCAGGTCCTTGCGCTGGAGATTCTCCACCAGCGCCAACTCCATGACTTCGACGTCGTCTACTTCGCGGATGACAACCGGCACTTCACGCAGGCCGACCTGCACTGCGGCGTGATAGCGCCGCTCTCCGGCGATGATCTGGTAGCGATGGCCACGTTGCCGCACGACCAGTGGTTCGATGATGCCCTTCTCGGCGACTGACGCCATCAGTTCGGACAAATCGCCCATCACCTGACGGGGTTGGTCCGGGTTCGGATCGAGTTGGTCGATCGCGACCATTCGGCCTACGGGCTCGCCCGCCGACGCCGCCAGGGCTTCGACGTAGTGCTCATCGTGGCGCATTCTCAGCGTTTCAGGCAGTCCTCGCTTCGGCACGCTCGATGACCTCCTCGCAGAGACTGTAGTAATCGGTTGCGCCCGTTGACTCAGGCGCAAAAGTAAAAATGGATTCCTTGTACGCTGGACTCTCCTCCAGGCGCACGCTCTTGCTGATGACAGTGCGGAACACCTTGCCGCCGAACACCTTCTGGATCTGCTCACGGATATCGCGCGCCAACGCCGTTCGCTTGTCGTGCATGGTGATCACGACGCCCAGGATGCGAAGCCCCGGGTTCGGTCGCTGCCTGACTTTCTCGATTGTCTCGAGCAAGTCATCGGTACCTTCGAGCGCGAAATACGACGACTGGATGGGAATGAGGAGATGCGTCGCAGCAACCAAGGCATTCACGGTCAGGAGTCCGAGGGCGGGCGGGCAGTCGATGACAACGTGGGCGTATTCGCCCGCCAATTTGTCCAACTTGTCCTTGAGACGAAAATGCGCGTCCAGCTCCCCCACCAGCCGTGCCTCCAGTTTCGCCAACGCGATGCGGGCGGGCGCGACGAACAGATTCTGCAGCGTCGTCGCCGGCTGGACGATCTGCGCCAGCTCGCAGGCCGGGTCGGCGATCGCGTCGTACATGCTCCGGCCGATTGAACCGTGATCGAGGAACGAAATGCTGCTGTTGGCCTGCGGGTCGAGATCGACCAGGAGCGTCTTGCGGCCGCGCATCGCGAGAGCCGCTGCAAGGTTGACGGCCGTCGTGGTCTTGCCCACGCCACCCTTCTGGTTGGCGATGGCCACGATCATCGCGATACCGACCTCGAGCGGGACTTATCCCGGCGGGCAGGCTCGATCAGCCAGCGCTGCGGCTGTGTTGTCGCGTACGACGGAGATGAGGTCACGAAGCGCAATTCCGGGAAGAGGTGCGCTCATTGTAGGGACGGGTTGGAACCCTGTCAATCGACCAATGCGTCGGCCGGCCGACATTTACATCTTATATTTGCCAAGTTCCTCAGGATCAAGACTTTCGAGCCATTTCTGGAGCCGTTCATTATCGGCTGGCTCAGTCGTGAAATCGGCCGTCCTGGCGCTCTCGATTACAGACTCCTCTACCAGGATGGGCGACCGGGTCCGCAGCGCCAGGGCAATGGCATCGCTCGGTCGTGCGTCCACGGCGACGCGCTCGCCACGCACCGTCAGGTGGATGATGGCGAAGTAGGTGTTGTCGCGAAGGTCGCTGACGACAACGCGATCGACCCGTCCTTCGAGGTCCGTGATGATGTTCCGTAGCAGGTCGTGCGTCATCGGTCGCGGTGTCGACACGTTCTCGATCTGCAGCGCAATCGCGTTCGCCTCTGGCACCCCAACCCAGATCGGGAGCACGCGCTCGCCTTGTTTGTCCTTGAGAATGACGATCGGCGTGCCCGCCATCGGGTCCACCATCAGGCCTTTGATACTCATTTCGATCAGCATGACCGTGTCTCCATGCTCTGGGGGACCCACGAGACGGCCTCTCCCGACAAGCTGTGCGGCCCCGACCGCGTGATACGCACCCTCATCAAACGACCGATCCAGTCATCGCTTGCCGCGCTGCCTGAAGTATCGGACGGCATCGGCAGATTCACTACTGTGTTTCCAGAGGTTCTCCCGGAAAGCTCTCGAGCCCGGCGCCGGCTGGCTGAATCGACGAGGACCTCGACCTCGCTTCCGACCGCTTGCTCATGGAGCCGGGTCTGGATCGAGCGTTGGAGTTCCTGCAACGCGACAATGCGCGCCGTCTTCTCGTTCGCGCTCACATCGTCGGGCATGCGCTTCGACGCCAGGGTGTTTGGGCGCGGCGAGTACTTGAACGAGAACATGCTGTGATACTGCGCTGCCTCCGTTAGCGATAGCGTATCTTCGAAGTCGGCCGCCGTCTCACCGGGAAAGCCGACGATCATATCGGTCGACAGCGTTACCCCTGGAATCGACTCGCGAATACGCGCAACCAGATCGAGGTACTCCTCGCGCGTGTGACGGCGGCGCATCGCCTGAAGCACCCGGGTCGACCCTGATTGCACCGGCAGGTGCAGGTGTTTGCACACGCGCGGAAGATCCCTGACCGCTTCAATCAGGCGGGTGCCAGTGTGGCGGGGGTGCGGGCTTGCAAATCGAATTCGCTGCACCCCGGGGATCGCGTCGACTTCAGCAAGGAGCTGGGCGAAGTCGCAGTACGGATCGTCGGGAGCCGAATAGTGATTGACGATCTGTCCGAGCAGCTGCACTTCACTGCGCCCTGCAGCGACGGCCTCCTTTACGTCGGCCAGGACATCCGACTTGGCTCGCATCCGCTCGTGGCCGCGTGTATAGGGAACGACACAAAACGCGCAGTGATCGTTGCACCCTTCGATAATCGTCACGTACGCCCTGACGGGATCTGTCCGGCGCACCATTCCAAGCGGAAAGCTCACGTCGTCCAACGGGTTGATATCGACCACGGCAAATGGCGATTGCGCTGCCTGGTCCAGCATCAGTGGCAGCATCTTCAGCCGCTGTGTGCCAACGACCACGTCAATGACCTTTCCATTGGTGTTGGTGAGCAACGACTCGCCCTCCTGTTGCGCCACGCAACCTGCGACGGCAACAACCGGATTACGTCCCGTCTCCTGCTGCAGCACTCGCAGTTCGCCGAGGCGCGTGTAGAGCTTTTCCTCGGCGTGATCGCGGACGCTGCACGTGTTGATGACGATGACATCCGCATCGGCGTCGTTCGTTGTCGGCTCGTAGCCAGCTTGATCGAGCAACCCGGCCATACGTTCCGAGTCGTGCACGTTCATCTGACAGCCGAACGTCTCGATCAAGTATTTCCGGGCCATGCGTTACGACTTTCGCTTTCGCCTTTCGCTTTCCGTTTACCTTTTGCGATCGATACCAAGCATCTGGCGGGCGCTCGCCCGGATCGGCTCCGTGATTCCGCTCCCACCGATCATGCGACTGATTTCTTCTATACGACCGCCGGAATCCAACCGTTGAACTGTCGTAACCGTGCGACGGCCGCGGATGGACTTTTCGATGTGGTAGTGCGTCGAGGCTCGAGAGGCGATTTGCGGTAAGTGCGTGATGCACAGCACCTGGAATCGATCCCCGAGTTGACGGAGCTTGCGACCAACGACTTCGGCGACCTCCCCGCCGATGCCCGCGTCCACCTCATCGAAAATCAATGTCTTCCCAGACCCGTCTGCAGTGGCCATCGTCTTCAGCGCCAGCAACAGTCGCGACAGCTCTCCGCCAGATACGATACGCGCGAGCGG
>Ga0075431_100000357_pt1 | contig 36271 bp, 28 predicted proteins | sample RhiMetdeltSRZDD5_FD_75297 | JGI IMG/M metagenome (GOLD analysis project Ga0075431, IMG submission 75297) | Populus rhizosphere microbial communities from Tennessee, USA - Rhizosphere MetaG P. deltoides SRZDD5 | ecosystem: Host-associated > Plants > Roots > Rhizosphere > Soil | place: USA... | reverse complement strand
ATCCTCTCTTTCTTGTGAACACGACAAGTCTGGCAGAATAATGACCAACAATTATCTTGAAGTTGTGGGATATACTGATAGTATTATTGCCCTAGGCGACTGTGCCTGTGTCACAGATCCCAATACAGGGAAGGCTTATCCTCCAACAGCACAGCATGCAATAAGACAGGGAAAAGTTGTTGCTAGCAATTTAATCTCTACAATTAAATGTCAAGAAAATCATAAAAAACCATTTAACTATAAGACAAAAGGGGTCATGACGTTAATAGGAAAGAGAAACGGTGTTGGCATTATACTTGGACATAAGGTTCATGGATTTTCGGCTTGGTGGTTCTGGCGCTCATATTATCTAGTTAACCTTCCTACAGTAGAGAAGAAATTGCGAGTTTTGGTGGACTGGATAATAGACTTATTCTTCAAGCGGGACGTAGCGAGACTTAAAACACCTACAGAGGAAATTGCTTTCAAACCTAATACTGCCGATCGTTCCTTTATCAGTTTATCAGGATCTAGTCAGAAATAATGTGATTGTGACCAATTTTATCGAACTAAAATAGCTCCACAAGTGGGATTAGTGAAGTTTTTTTCTCTTGTCTTACTATTTACAGTATTTTTATCTAATTCTTTACATATAATCACAATGTGCTAATTATAGATACCTGATATCATGATAGCGTCTGGAACCTGGTCTCGATTATATTGCAAAAAAGTTAGTCACAGTCGTGATGACGATATAGACATTACCAAGCCTTTTCATGATGTCTTGTGTGAAAACGTAGTTTAGTTTTGAAATAACGTGTAATCATCTTTCTTTCTCAGCAAATCAGAATGGTTATGCCAATTTTGTGAGAAACAATTGATTAATAAAAAATTTTTATAGCATTAAACTAAAACGGAGTATGGAAAAGCTGACTGCTAAAGTGAGAAAAATTTATGTGATCTTCTCTATACTAGCCTTAAACTGCATTGCAATTCCTAGCATTACCTTTGCGCAGGACGATACAAGTGAAAACGAAACAGAATTTGAAGAAAATGATTTAAATATAAATGAAACTCCGATTTTTTCGTTCTCTTTTAGAGAGGAAGGAGGCTTCTTCCCAGTTAATAACTACATACTTTTTGATAATTTATCAAAGCAAATAGTACATGTTGATTTAATTTCTGACTCTATATCCGATGACACGATTCAAAATTCAGGAACAAAAAACCTACGTAAAGCCATTCAAGTTGCTCAATTTTTTGATTTGAAACCTCTGAATGAGGGTGATGGTTACGATACAAGAAAATATCTGCTAACCATAACTGATGGAGAAAAGTCAAACACTGTTTCCTGGAGTGATGATTCACAAGGTTCTAGTACTCTAAACAAGATAATTACACAAATAAAAAAATTACTTCCTTAACCTGGGACTGTCAACCTTTTTTCGAATTTCTTATTCTGTGCTCTAACACTTTCGAAAAATACAAAAAACAGTCAGTTTTTAGCAATTAAATACACTTTTATATTCAATTCCTATTGTCTCGTTTCTCAGAATGAGTCGTTCTACAAATTTTATTGTAATTTCCTGGAAGATCGAGTATGTACTTCCGATCTTCTTGATGTATCATCGCGGCATAGGTAGGGTGCATTTACTGTTCTTTCCAGTAACTCAGGTTTAATGTGATACTGGCGATTAGTAATCAACTACAGTTGATAAGAGCTTTCACAGTCCGTAGGCCTTTTTAATATTTTAAGTTACTAATTTCTATACAGCCTGTACATTGTTTTAATTAGCATTGTTTTAATTAGCTTATTTAACACAAGTTTCTTGTCCTATTAAAACTCTAGTTCTCAAAAAACAATTTCTAAACGTCGAACCATTCCGGCCCCTACAATATGTATGAAAAGAACCAGTGTTCTCATTTATATAACTATCTCATCCGTCAAAGATATAAGTGAACATCGTAGAACAAGTTTATATAATCTGCACTAATTGGAGTTCTATGGCAAATGAACCTTTCGTAATGGTTTTTTCTGCGGATTCTGATCAGTCAAAAAGAAAGGATGCGGATCCAGAAAGAGTTTTTGAAAGAATTGTAAAGGAGAAACCCCATAGATATGTCTTTGGAGGAGATGGTCCATATGAAGTAGAAGGCAAAACATGGATTAAATTGATTGATAAACATGGGTTGAGACCCATAATAAAACTGGTACAAGGTAATCATGATTGCGACGAAAGCGAAAGCGAACAAACAGAAAAGGACATTGAGGCAGAGTTTGATTATCTAAAAAAGACGCCAGAAATTAATCCGAGTGAAGAGGAATGGGAAAAGACAAAATGGATTCATAGTTGGCAAGATAAGAATGCATTCTTTATAGCAATGAACACTCAAGACAACGATATAATTGACAAGAGGAATCAATACAATTGGGTTGTAAAACAACTAGAGTTTGCAAAGAAAAAAAAGACTGAAGGAACGGTAGACTGGATTTTTGCAATAATGCATAAACCCTGGTACACGCTCAAAACTAAATCAGGAAAGCCACCTCTGAAAGAAATGAGAAGTATTTTCCAACCTTTATTTGATAAGGCAGAAGTTGATTTCGTACTTTCTGGACATAATCATAATTTTCAAGCATGGCTTCCCATGGTTCATGATGCGACTCCCAAATTTTCCAAGAGTCCAGACGGAGCGTATGACTTTTCAAAGCCTCATGGTCAATTCTATTTTGTTAACGGTGCTGGTGGTCACGAAATCAATAATTTCAAAGAGAAATGGAACAAGAACAAGAAAGTAATTTTTGCTGATCAATCAGATTTTTGCTATACATTGTTTAAAATAGACGGCAAGAATTGCGATGTGCTTACAAAGGATACAAAAGGGAATACTTTATTCTCCATTAAGGTAACGAAGTAATGCCGTGCATGGAATATTAAGCTAAATTACTAAAACTTACTTTACTTTATGGAAAAAGTAATATTTTCCTTTGTATCATCAACTACAATATTTTTACAAGCTGTTTGAGTATAATTATTCTTATACTTGTCCATAAATGTACATACTCTGAACTCGACATCCTCATCTTCATCTGCATTTTCTATCTCTTCCTTACTACTGATCGGAACATTTTTCACATCAAATTTAAATAAATATGATTTGTTCTCTAAATTAGAATCTATAATCTGAGTTGTTTCATTATATATCCTGCCGTTATATATTGAAGCTGTTACATTATTAGCGTCTGACTCATTAATGTCCACCTTTACATAAATAGTCGAATTCAATGTATCCGCTAATGTGGAAACGCTAACGGATGCTAACACGCTAACCGATAGAGATATCAGTATGAGATAATTGCTGCTCTTTTTTAAGAGTTTCCAGTACAATGAAAATTGTTTACTCGACATTATTCACTACTAACGTTTTGGTTAGATCGTCCTTCCCCTTTTAGTACTAAGTTGGGGGAACAATCTCCTTGACTTCGAGGTCATATAACACATATCTTGAGCCATTGCTCTTTAATATAATATACGCACCTCCCCAACTCATTAATTTAGCACCATCAGGATCTCCCTTTTCTGTTCCATCATAGTAACCTTCCCATGTCAGTTTAAAATTTCCATCATTTTTCCAGTCGTGATATGTCTCACTCTTGACTATCTGTTTGCCATTTCTTGTCGTGTTATAAAGACAGAATTTAAAGCCGACCTTCTTATTGGTGATATCATCTATATCTGGTATCTTTTCATCATAATTTTCCTTTTTCATATCGGAATAATCTGCATGAAGCCATTCCAACTTTTCCTCGAGATGATCAGAAAATGTGTTTGAGTGGTATGACGATCCTGCGTGGCAAGCATCAGGTCTTCCAGATATTTCCTCATCTTCTCTCAAGTCATGAATTGCTGATCTTACTACATATCCTACAAATGGATCTTTTCTATCAGATTTTTCAAATTTTAGTATAGAAGTAATCTCTACATTTTTCCAGTCCTTGCCATTTAACCAGAATCCCAATTCTCGTGCTTTGTCATAAGACCACTTAGGATTATGTTTTTCTACTTCTTCCATCAAATCCTTTTGTTCCATGAACTTATCTGCCCAAATCTTTAGTCGAATTTTCTTTCCTTCCACAAGAATACCTCCGTCGGACTGTCTTGATAAACCCCATTTGTCGGCACCTTTGTCTATTCTTACACCTTCATTAATTTCCCCCTCTTTTGGTAGTCTATAATATGATCCTTCACTTTTTCTTTGATATTTTGGATGTAATTCCGCCATACCTCTAAAAGAAACAATTACTATTAAAACACTTTCACATTTATTCAATTGAAGGTTGGCTACTCGAATTAAAATATCCAATATTATTTTAGTGAATCAAACATTTTGGTCCAACCCTTGTCACTTAACATTTTATGATTTGGTGATCATCGATTTCTATATGAAATCATTTCTATTTTGCAATTGAGGTCAATCAAAAACCGAAAAAAATCTAATCACATTGTTGCTTTTGAATTGCAAAGCCACTTAATGTAATTTGAATTGATTAGATATTAGTTATATAGATCCTTGAATTTTAATAGGTTAATGAGTGACATGGGATTTGACAAATTTGGAATTGTAAAGAAATTTCCTGACTTGGAAGGCGGCATTACTTTACTACAAGAAGGACCAGAATGGCGCGAAAAGGATTCGGAACATGGTTATGCTAGTATTCCAGGCGTAAAAATACAGAGGAAGACATTTTCTTTTAATAAAAAACTGAAGCCTGACCAAGAAGTGACAATCTACATATCCTTACAAAAACTTAATCCAGAGTATGGTAAACACGAGGGCATTGGTCATTGTGAAAGTGGATCTGGACAGAGTATTAAATTACGAGGAGCGAACCATCCAAAAGAGAAAGATAATAAGAAGAGTGCTAAATGTTATATATTTCACTATGAATACGAAGGAAGTGATTGCAATAATTTTCAAAAGGAGTACCCTCATCCAAGATATGCCAAATTTACCCTAAATGAAGAAAACAAAACCCCTAATTGGATCGGTAAAGTAATGGGCTTTAAAGCCGCATTGCTCAATACTACCGATGGTAAAGGTGTTGAATTCTGGTCTTGGTTTGATCCATCAGCTAGGATTGAAAACGGAAAAGTAGTAACTGATAATAAGTGGTTGCTACGATATCATGACACTGATACAGGGCAATTTAAAAAGGATAAGGCTCCTAAGGCTAAACCGCCCTTCTTGGAATGCCATGGTGGTTACACAGAATTTAGGATGGATAATGCTCCCAAAGACACAAAAGCCTTTTGTGCAAGTCTTAGGGAGATTCGTAGACATTAACCCGAATTAGACTCAATTGCCCTCAACCAATTTCCGTATTATGCTCGATTCGTCACTAATATCCGAGTTCGACGTAGAATCCTAACTTATTTTGTTGTTTCAGGATACTCTACTCCCTCGTCTTCTATACAATAACTAGAACCATCCTTTTCCAAGTAACATTGTCCATATTCGTATAACCTTCCTGTTTCCTCATCGTAGAAAACTGGTTTGACCTTAGTGAATAACATCATTGCATGGGTTTCATTTACTGGTGAAACGGTATCCTTTCCGCAATATCCCGAATCATCCTTGAATACATACACGCATCCAGTAAGAGTCGAGTTTTCTGTGGCATTATTAAGATTAAGCTTGTAAACGCCTGCGTCAATAATTATTGGATCAGAAGAAAGGCCCACTGATTCGTTTTCGGTAGCACTTGCATCGAACTTTTTGCAATTTGAAGCCCCAGTTTCAGGAATGTCCACACACACTTGAACTTTTCCAGTTTTAGAATTGACATCTGCCAACCACACCTGAACATTTAACTCATGTTGCGCACTCGAGTTTTGTTGATATAATAGCGGATGGATTGCCAACGCCGTAACCATGATTAGAATCATACCATATTTTGTCATCTGGATGGTATAGTACGCTATTGACCAAATGAATTTTTCGGCGCCGAAAAAATTTGCTTACTCTTCTAACCTTCATTTTTCAAAACTCATAGGGGTTTCGAAGGACCGACCTACAAAGTGGGAAGTTTACAATAAAAGTAATTTTGACATTGTTTACAAACGGCTTGTCCAATTTTGGACAGGTTTATACAAATTACGATATGTATTTGAAAACGTTTGTGAAATTGTTTAGAAAACCGTATCTATAAAGTAAATGTTAATTATATTATGACTCTTAAGATCTCTTGTATCAGCAGCTAAATAGATGTACTGTTTAGCCCTAGATTACGCATGACTAGGTATAGTATGCTACTAACAAAGATATCATTTATTAATTGACTATTCTTTTACCATTTCATTTTACGTTCTCAAATTGTATCAACTATAGGATCTGTGTAGAATGTGAGAGTTCTTCGTGTATTTTCTCCTTTCCTTTATTAGCAGATTAATCTGTTCATGTAACAAATGCTTGTGTTGCATTAATGTATCATATAATATCCATTTATCTTCGACAGTTTCTATTATGGCAACCAATTTTTTTATTATTATCCGTATAGAAATTATTAGCTTATCAAATATTCTCCGGATTTTTTCATACTCTCCTATCTCCGTGTAGCGATGCAAAAGATCTTCATCCATCTTTTTGTTGCCTAGCCCTTTTACTAAGCTACGTACCGCCCTTGAGGATAATTGTCGTTCTTGTATTAATCCTATTAAGTTTGATTGTGAATCTTTATCCCTCATTTGGAACAATTCTTCTCCTGTAGAAACCTTAATTTCTGACTTAGAAATTAAGTCTATGATATCCCTGGGTAATTCGGTTAATTTTATTCGCTTGGATATGTAGCTTGTGCTCTTTGAGAGTTTTTTAGCGAGATCCGAGACGCCTCCCCACCCGAGTTCTTTAACATATTTGCTATAAGCCATGCCCTCTTCAATCGGGTTTAAGGTGTTTCTTTGTACGTTCTCTATGATAGAAGCTTCAAAGGCTTGCCTATCGTCCAGTTCAACTAAATGGCAAGCAATTTTCTTCCAGCCCAATTTTCTGCATGCATTTAGCCGTCTGTTTCCGGCTACAACTTCAAAGCCATTTGATTTATTTGTTCTAACTATAATGGGTTGCAATAAACCAACTTTCTTTATTGACTCTGCTAGTTCAGTAAGATCATAAAGCGACGTTCGTAGCTGACGCGTCGCAGGAGCAACGTCTACAATATCAATGTCTTCAAGGGATCCACTTAACTGCGTTGAATAACTATACAATTGAGTTGCCTCCATCTTTGTTCATAGTAATAAAAGAACTGTGGTTTTTTGCATAAACAAACTCAATAAAATTGATGCCCATTCTTATACGCATGTTTTTTTTGTTTTTAAATGATGCTTATTGTTCAGATACTTATTCTACAATAACTTTTGAAGTATTTGTCTCAAATGCACCTATTAACTGGTAGTTAAAGCATTCGTTATTCATATGACTATTATTGTTTCATGTTGTCAAATTCGTTGAAAAATTCAGTATGTTAAACTCAATGCTTTCATTCAAAAAACCGACCGATTGAAATAAACCCTTTACGAAATATACGAAATCAAAATTGTATTAGGCAGAATCCGACTAGAGCAACAATAAAAATAACGTTTTATCATACGAGCTCATGCTTTTAAACAAGTATTTTCATTATGTGCTGATGAACAAATCGTACATTTTTGCGATCACACTGATAGTTTTGATTGGTATCCAACTTTATCAGCCAACATCAGCCCAGTCTCCTTCCACAACTGCAACTAATAATGATACTTCGAATGAGTTAGAAAATGCCACAGGCGCCAATGAACTTACCGATAAGATAGTTAGCGCTATTTTTGAGAGCAACCTTCCTGCTCTATTCATAATCGTAATTTTTCTTGTAATAATTATTCCTCTGGTATTTGATATGTATATCGTGTATAAACGAAGTCCCCGTGGACGCCCAGCTAAAGGGGAAGTTAGGCAAGGGATGCCCGGATTATACAGATCTTTAATGTGTTTTGGTGTTATACTATTAGTTGGAACTGTTATATTTTATCTCCTTGCCCTAATTACGTTAAATATGGAAAATAATAACCCCGTTGTTGAATCATTGATTGATTTACTTAAGAATCTTGGTACTATTCTTGGAACAGCATTAGCAACTATTATTGCATTTTATTTCGGAGTAAGGGGAGCAGAATCCGCATTTACCACAGGATCAGAGGCAACAACAGGAGGAAAAACAAAACCAACAGAAGGAGAAACAAAACCAACAGAAGGAGAAACAAAACCAACAGAAGGAGAAACAAAACCAACAGAAGACGTGATAGATGACTAGCACTATGTTGAAGATAATAATAATATTTTAAGATAATAATATAGAAGACAATTTTGGATTGAGAAGAACGGGAAGAAGGTTACTAGTCTTCTTTGTCAAATCAATGAAATATCCCACTTCATAGTATCTGTTCCCGAACCAAACCTTCTTTTTCTGCCTGTTGCATACTACCATTCCGACTGTGATCTCAATACCATTCGGGGCGCGAATATACCCATTGACTTGACTCAAATTTTTCTGTTACTGGTTCTTAATTGTGTTATTCCTAAAAGGTATGAAAAAAAATTTATCGTTCCAATATTTCTTATAATCACTATCTTTTCTCGTACACAAATTTACAATTATTGCCATCTGTAAATGTCAATTTATCCTTATCAATAAAGAAAGTATAATTTATTTCGGCGTCGTTTGCAGTAGAGATTTTGATACTATTTCCAGAAATTATTTCATAACTACCTGCATCCCAAATAGTGAACTGACCTGAATTTTTCGATCCTAAATAGATTCCTGCTTCTTTAAACTCAATAAGATCTGGATATTGATTGCTACATTCTGATTCGGTAATTTTCTCCCATAATCCTTTCAGAATTTTATTATTCTTTTTCGTACCGTCGAGAGACATGCCCTGCCCTTCCTCGTTAGTAGGTAAAAACATTCGAGTTAATATCGTTACTGCCACTGACATAATGGTTAAAGTGAGCAGTCGATATTCACATCATCCGTTTTGTATATTTTTGAATGATAAATAGTGGAGGCCTCTCTAATTGTTGCCATATTGACTCGATTCTCATATTGTAGCAATCCTTCAAGTTCTAGAGTACTAAATCATTACTACAAAGAATCTAGCAATTTCTTGGTATCTTCATCGTTTTCCACCGCCTTTAATTTATCCTTCAAGATACTGGAAATTTTATTACCCTTTCCTTTTGTCATCTGTTTACTCTTTTTTTCTGAAAACATCTTTGCAATCCGTTTGGCTTCTGGTGGACTCATAACAGTATCCTTATCTAGTAAATCTGCTGCATGCTTAAGATCTGCCTTTCGGGTACCAAATCGATTACCAATCCGTTTGGCTTCTATTAGTGCGTAATGCGGACGAAGTACGGGATTGTCTATTCCTTCGTGGATTGCCTCTATCCCGTCTTTCAGATGGTCTCCTCCAAAGACTAAAGTGAGCAACGCATCAGGTGTCGAGAGTATTTTGGTTGCAGCACGAGCATGTTTCTGGTCTTCAGGCGGAGTTATCATAAAGTTAGTCTCTCCAGTTACTTTATAATTAACTCCGTTATAATCCCACATAACATCAATTACTACTTTATAGTAACCAGAAGTTGGAAAAAGTGTTCCTTGCCCACCACGAAGAAGCGTAACTGAATTAGTTATACTTTTTCCACCTTCTAATATCCTCATCGCTTCTTCTTCTATACATCTTATTATAGTTGAAAATGTTCTTTCTGTTCCAGACGGATCATAAACTTTACCACTGATATGACCAGACTTCATGCTCAAGTTTGAAGGAACAGGCAAGGGTTCATCAGCCGTAGTATTCACAAGTTTGAAATTAACCCTAACAGGAGCACCTAATGGAACACTTTTAATTTCAGGATATACATCGAGTTCAATGCCTTCTGGGTCCGCTATCTCATCAGGGCTAATGGGAGCAGTCCCATATGAGGCGCCCCACGCTATACCGCCAGGACGCACCCAAATATCAGGCAAATGACGCAAACGCTTTTGGTCGTCAGGATGATGGGACCATTGAATATTGTTAGGAAATAGTACAGGTGGGGTAGCGCTTGCTGCGATGACGTCAGTTGTATTCATTATTCCCAAATCTCCAGTATTGTGATAGAGTAAATGTGCGTGACCGATTTCATGTACTGCTGTTCTAAAATAAGGAGCTGTGGCAGTACCAAATCTCATGTTTCTAACAAGTCCCCATTCGGGAGTATTCGGAATAATCCAGTGAGATGAAATTCCTGCTCCCTCCCTTGGAACGTTATTAGAATCAGTACCGCTAGCATCGTACATTATTCCCCTAGGGGTACTATCTATTCTACGTACGCATAAAACATGATAAGGCCAGTCGGTATCCAGATTGGAGGAGTTACGTCGGCTAAGCATCGCTGCATGTAATTCTGCGTCTGACCAGGATTCTCCACTCGGTTCAGACACATCAGAGTCACTGCAAATGATATTTACATCCCAACCAACTTTATCATAGATTTCACGCCAACCTATGCCTGCACCGTTGTTTAAAGGCCATTCTGAGGCTGAAACCCTGTCAATTTCTAATGTAGCACGTCGCAAGTAGGATGACACCCACCCCATAGTTAGGTAACCAACTAATGTTCCTGCACTGTTCTTAACCTCTCCAGTCAAATAGTCAGAGCTTGATGGATATCCAGGTGGTGAAGGGGTCCATTTCATAAGGGCACTAAACGTACCAGTGTTTGTCCAATTTTTGCTTGACATGTCAAAATAGTATAACTCAAAACCCAAAGTAAAGCTGTTTCCAAAGGTGTACCATTCCAATATTTGGGTAACTCTAATGTAGTATCGGTATCTATTTCGTGCAAAAATTGGTATGCCAGTAGCCGGGTTTGGCTCAAGAATAGGAAATGCATTTGGCCATGTAAAAATCTGGTGAAGATAAAGGTCTCCACTAGCTGTTGTATTGGTTCCCTGTCTTTCTACACGTAAAGTACCATCATAATGCATTCCTATTGTACTCACAATTCTCGCTGGTGAGTACCGTATGAGGTAGCACCCGCTTCTGAGAAATCTAAGCCATGTGGGAAAGGGTCTCACAACTCTCCGTTCTATTATTTCTGGTTTGACAAAAACTTCAGGGCCTTCAGATTCAATCATTGTATGTTCTATCGCCTCAGGAAGTAACGATTCGGTAGCAGTACCCAGTGTAACATTACGAAGTGGTGTCTCTTTAATGCGTTCGCTCATTATTACTTCTCTCTATATTTTTATTTTTAAAGTTTTTGTACTAAATTTGACAGCCTTATAGTTTAGATATATTGGATTTATCAATATTGATGAGGGAACATAATATAATCTAGTTCTTTATAAAGGAAAGTTATCATCAAACATTCTATTCTATTATTTTATGAACGAGCGTAGAATGAATTTATGTTGTTACCGCACTAACTTGCAGTACCTTAATTTAGTAAATGTATTTATAGTATTGTTCCCTGGTCTTTCAGAAAATTAGCGCGCTATCTTTCATTATATATGATAATGAATTTTTGAAGTAAAGAACTCGTAATTTTTACACATACTTGTGTTTTGCAAGACCAAAGCTTTTTAATCTTAAATTATCAACATTGCCGGATAAATAATGAATAATTATTCTGTTGGTCATATCCTGAATCGATAAAACCAACGACGTAAAATCATGGTAAAAAACTAAATGATCATCCATTTGACAAATTCTGATAAATGAATCTACGGCAAATCATAAATTGCCACAATCTCAACACTTGTTTATTCGCTAGTTATTCTCCTAGTATAAAGGTGAGTTACTACTGAATTTTTCGGCGCCGAAAAATTACTAATATCAGAGAAATTTGGACAGATCTTCAAAATCTTGCAAAATTTCCATTGGCACTTTCCATATTGCCTGCTGTTAAAAAGCAATCAACTCGTAAATTTATGCCATGGAAATGCTCTAGTATGGTGAAATAATAATTATAGTAGAATTTCGATCTTCAACTTCAATAAATATTTGACTTAACCAAAACTTAAAGGGGAATCGTTTTCAACAGTAAATCGCTAACTAATACCAATATTAATACTAATTATAATTACACTTTTGTTTCCTGAAAATTTTGTAAATACATGCAGTATTGCCAATTGGATTTCATACTACTATAATCTTATAGGATCTTATGCAGTATGGAATAATCCGATTAGATTTCCAAGTGCTGCTATTCTATTTTGGAATATAATCGGGAGATCGATTGGGGACGGCTTGCTAATATGGTGGCAAACGAGACAGGAAAAGGCAGGAAAAGAATTTTCGTTACCCCGAGTAGTACTAAATTTAAGAAACTATCGGCATATAAATTAAAATTCAAAAGCACTTTTTAAATTTCGTTCTAGTTTTTTTGATACTAGCCTATCATGATTATGAGAACATGTTCGAACAGAAAATAATTCACTAAAAACTTCTATTTCATAATATTAAGTCATATTTAGATCGCCTTAGGGGTCTTTCACAGATTAGACCAATGGACATATTTGAAAAAATATTTTAGTTTCTACCTGTCAAATTAGAAAAATCATTACCAGAAAAATCATTTATAGTAGGCTTACGTCAACAGAAATATGAAATATCTAATCAAGGGAAAAATAGTTGATTCTAATGGTAAACCAATAAATAATTTACATATACAGGCCATGGATAGCGACCAAAAATTGTTCGAAGATTATAATGATGACATGTTAGAGTCCTCAATGACAACTGAAGATGGCTCATTTCAAATTAGTTTTGATGATTCAGCATTTGCGGATAGTTGGATTGAAAGGAAACCTGAAATTTATTTAATCCTGAGAAATGTAAGTGGACAGATAGTCCATAGGACGGACACTATCAAGATTGAACCTGATGATAATAAGGCCGGAACTATCAACATACCAATAGATATCACTCTTGATTCACTAGAAAAGAAAACTGAACTAAAAAGTATGGATCTTTATTGGAATAACGATAGAATTTTGGCTGCGTTTTCTTCAGTCGGAGACACAATCACCTTTAGCAACAGTGACCTTCAGAGAAATTTCAGACTTTTACTTAGTTCAATCAATGCCTGGCTAGTCTATACCAATAAGGTTGCTTGGGATAAAATTCAATACGATGGCCCACAAGTTCCTCGTTACCCATCACAGGCACAAGGCCATAGCCATATATTATCGTGGGAGGAAGAAAAATGACAAATAGTATTTACGGGACTGAGATTTTTGATAAGCGCAAAGAACGATATACTGTAATTAATTCTGACCAGGTCTGCAATGTGGATGTTTGCGTAATAGGTTCTGGTGCGGCAGGCGCAATATTGGCAGGAAAGCTTGCACAGTCCGGCAAGTCAGTGGTTATCTTGGAAAGAGGACCATATTATGATGGTGAATCAATGAATCAAAGAGAAGCAGACATGATACCTATTTTATGGAAGAACGCTGGTGCTAATTTTACATCCAATCTAAGAATCGCTATAGCCCAAGGTTCATGCCTGGGCGGGTCAACTGTCATTAATGATGCAGTGTGTTTTAGGATACCAGATCTTGTAATTGAACAATGGCAAAAAATGGGTGTTTCAATTTCAAAGGCTGAATGGGATAAGGCTAATGATGAAGTCTCAAGTCGTATCAATGTACAAAAGGTTACTGAAAAAGAGTTAAATGTCAATGCCAAAAAACTGAGAAAGGCTTGCGAGGAATTTACCATTGAAGGCAATCACATAGCTCATTCAAATAATTACAGAAACTGCGGACCTTCTCTATCAGATGATACCCTTAAATCATGCGTAAAATGTGGTTTCTGTCACCTTGGTTGTCATTATGATACCAAACAAAGTATGCTTGTAACATACATTCATGATGCATTGAATGACGATAAAGTTGATTACAAGGCATATTGCAATTGCAGAGCTGACTTAGTTACATACAAAGATGATGCAGTAACAGGAATTGACGGGACATTCATCGATTCCAAAGGAATGGAGACATACAGAATTAGGGTGAATGCTAAAGTAGTCATAGTTTCAGCTGGTTCTATTGCATCTTCAAATCTTTTACAAAAATCTCTAATCGGTGGCCAAAAAACTGGCAAAGCCCTTGCTCTCCACCCAGCACCCTTTGTAATGGGACTATTTGAAGAAGAAATTTTTGGTAACAGAGGAATACCAATGTCATATACTTGTCATGAATTTGGTGTTACAAACGGAAGAGAAAAGGGAGGATTTTTAATAGAAAGTATATTTTTGCCAATTTTTCAAATGGCACTTGCTATACCCACTTTGGGAACCGATCATAAAAGAATGATGCAAAACTATAATCGATATACAATGGCAGGAATTTTAACCAGGGATGATCCTGTAGGTAAAGTTATGATCTCATATAATGGTAATCCAAAGGTTGTTTATAACCTATCAGAGCAAACAATAGAAGATATGGCTAGGGGTATGGCAATCTTGGCGCGAATGTGGTTTAGCATCGGAGCTAAATCTGTTATTACATCCCATAGGGATGTTCCTGAAATAGGTACGAAAGCTGACATTCCAAAACTAAAAGATGCAATAAGGGAAAACCCCGATAACCTTATGCTTGGATCTGCACATCCTCAGGGTGGAAATAAGATGGGAAACAGTGAAGCCGATTGTGTGGTCGATTCGGATTGCAAGGTATTTGGATTCAATAATTTGTATGTTTGCGATGCAAGCGTTTTTCCCACCGCACTTGGAGTCAATCCACAATTAACTGTCATGGCACTTGCTGCACTGACAGCAGACAAAATCATTAAGAATTGGAAGGACATTAAAGTTCAGGAGAATTATGGTAATACATGTGATTTAACACAGCCAAGATATTGTAAAACAGAACAAATATCAGAAAAGTTTGCAGTAGTTCAACACAAAGAGAGCCTTTTTAGTTCACTTGCAAATTCTGATGAGGATAAAATAATTGTTGGTAAGAATTGGAAATTTGATCCTGATGAACTTAAAATCTATAACAATCAGTACTGGAAGGGATTTTATGGCAGAGATAACGATTTAATGACAACTGCACTTCGATTCTTTGGTGGATTTTACAAAAGATTCAAGCAAGTTGGAAACGGAAGAATGGAGGGAGTGACACATCCCTTCGAAACTCCAGTCCAAGCAAAAAACATTGCTACGGAAAAATATGTGCCTGGATATGGTAAAGTAATCCATTTAGAATACACTGAATTTCCATACTCTACTGCGTATGACTTGTTGAAGATGGTAGATGAGAACACCATTATTGGTAAAGCATTTTTAGGTCCATTTGGTAAGGGAAGAGAACTCTTTAGTTTTAGCATGTCCAGAGTATATGACATAAATTTCCTAACTGAGAATGATTTAATGACGTTGTTTAATAGTAATGAATTGAGCCACAAACCCGCCGAAAAGGAACTTGCCGGAACTTGGGAAGGCATGCTGGTTTCTGATTCATCGCTTTCACCGCGATCACAGCTGTTTTATTTTAATTACGAAGATGGAGAACTAGATATGAGATATTCATTTGCAAATATGCTAAGGGGAAGGTCAGATGTTATGACCGGGGGAAACGTTCTGAGATTGGATGATCCAACTGCTTTTCATGATGAAATTAGGATGGTGACGCCAAACTTTGCTGTAGGAACCTGGATGAACAATTGGTCGTCTGAAAGTAGTATACAACCTCTCATTGATGATTTACGTAGGTATTTCCCAATTAAAATCTCACAAATTGATACCTTAGAAGATAAACTGAGCTTTTTAGAACGTCTACCATTTCGCGGAATTCGGCTGCCTAAAGAGTTGGGATTAAGTTTCTTACATGTCCAGGAGAATGAACAACACGAAACAAGAATAGGCTTGTTATATGCTCTAAGGAGAATTTCTTAGATTCGTTCATATATGAGAGACTTAATTGTCAGTCTCTATATGGAGAAAACATTCATTTGTTCTCTGTTAATTGAGATTTCTGACTCTTTATGGTGAGGACTTAGGTTCAGGGAAGCCGTTGATTAGAAAACCAGCAAAGGCAAGTCCCCACACAAGGACTGGATACATGATCATTCTTTCCATACCTCCAACACCGAGCCCCAAGTTATTTCCTGTAACGAAAAGAATCAAGTCCACCAAGCTTAGTGTCCCGAGTATAATAGAAACATAATTCAATGGAGACTGTGATATTCGGTACGACATTATCGCAGCAAGTCCCATGAAAATAAAAGTTACAAAAGCGAAGGCGATATGGATTATGCCTGTGGTTTCAGGGAAGAGACCAACGCCTGTCGCTCCAAATCCGGCGAGAAGGACCAAGATTGAAAACAACTTTTGTCCGAATGCCTTTTGGAGGAAATATGCGCTGATGACAACTAGTATTCCAAGAACAATCAATGAACTGTTGAATATGAAAGCAGAGGGCTGAACAACAGTGCAGGTACCTGATGGAAATTTACATGTGGCGCCTAAATCGCTGATATAGTTCTGAGAGGTGCTGTAATTTGGATAAAGATCTTCGGATACTTGTAGCAACAGAATAAACTGTGCCAGTCCCACTAGAAGCAGTGTCCCAGCTACTCGTTGCGGTGAATATGTCATTTGTCCTTGTGTTTATGGATGTTTGCATATTAATAAGAATAGCTTTGCAAGAATATCCTTGCGTCTAGAAACGTGTATAAATAGATATCAAGTATTAACTCCACGTCATTAATCATTAATTCCAAATGTTCAAGATTTTTTGGTGTCTTCGTTGTCTTCTTTCATTTCAGAATTATTGTTCGTTATCATTAAGATGGTTATGAACTATTTATCAGTTCTTGTTGATGAGATCGCTACTATCATGCAAGATATTAAATAACTACCATTATCGATATTGATAATATTTTTATTATCATTGGACACATGTGTCAAAATTAAGAGGATTAGTCTGCCTCAATTATGTTTACTTCTTTTTTTCATCACAGAAAAAGTAATGAGAATCCTTACATTTACGAAATAAAGGGTCTATACCATACTTGGATAAATACTGCTCAATCTCACATCTACTATTTGTGCCCAAGTATATTGGACATTGTTCTTCCCATAATCTATATTCTATTTTCCATTTATTAATATTATTATCTATTCCTGCCATAGCATGATTTGAAGTATTTATAAAAATAACTGGTCTATATCGATTGCTACTAAAAAAGTGATCGATAATGGTTGCACACTTGTTACAATGAATGCTGTCCTTTTCTAATTTATTCTTTCCACTGTAGATACCTGGGAAATCAAACTTTGTTGGAAGTCCATCTTCCAGTACAATTGAAAAAGATTCTACATCAAAAGTTCTTCCATGTCTTAATTTTCTAAATATCCTGTATGTCCAGTCCAACCATGCATTTTCACGGAGCCGCTCGTCATTGTAGACTATTGTTACGAGTACTTTATTATCATCTACTGACGGGGCTAGATGAATTTCTTGAATATAGTTACGAACACGTTCACCGCTTAGATCCCTAGCTGGATGATATATTACAGGTCGAATATTGCCACTTAGTTTTATCTGTCTTTTGTCAACTTCAACTGGAGAAAAATGCTGGGTGCTATCTTTAATCTCACTCGATTTTAGCTTAATAGATTCAAGTATCTTTGTCATAATATTTTTAGCTTCATTATTAGCATCTTTCCATAGCCATATTTTATGTTGAGCGCCAAGATTGAGAACCCAACAATCCCTCATATCTCCAATTCGCTTTTTACTGCGCAGTTGTTCTTCAATTTTTTCATCATGGACCATATTAGGTAGTAAAGAAACTTTTACATCAAAATGTATTACATAATGAAGAGTGTATTTATTTAATTTTGGACTTGTATTGCTCTGTTTCTTATCCCAGCGCAATTTGGTGTTATCTTCCAAAAATATATTTTTTGTACGTTTTACCATAAATCTAATAGTGTCACTTGAGTTTTTTTCAAATGATATTTTACAATTTTTCCAGTGCCAGGGTTTCAAATCTTTACGAGGAGATCCCGTAAATGAGAACCATATGTTTGTAAATTCCTCATAAAGGTCGTCGCCATATTCCAATAATAGTAAAGAATTATTCTGGAATAAAAGCCTTAATATTTTTTTAGGTACACGCCGTTACAATCAAGGATGAATTATTATTTAGCGAATCCAATTTTTCAACCCATTTAACTTTCCACTTTTCCAAATTTCTTAATTCACTTCTTTCTTCTACTCTTCCTTGCACTTGGTTGTAACTTAGTTCTTTTTACTACGGCCATAGAAGTATTGAGTAGTCGAGTAAATCGCTCATAACAGCAATGCGGTCCGCAAATCGACATTTGATTATGGTGACCTGCTACATGGGAGTGATTGTGATTTGTCTCCAAACTGGTGTGTTCCGGACAATAAGCTCCCTCCACATAAACTCCCAAATGATGAACACCAGGATTTTCCGTGTTCTCTAAATGTATGTGAAGTGGACCATTCCCATGGCTGATCACTTGCTTCTGTTCATCACGCATTTGAACAATCTTGGGGTTCTTCTTCTCCAATACCGCAAGTACTCTCGCTGGATCAAAACGCAGGCTTTTGGAACCCTTTAGCATGGCAGCTTTTGGAATATCATTTCGTTTAAGACGTGAGACAATTGTCGAGATGTCCTGGTTCGGTGACACTAATCGTGCTAGTGCACGTTTACTTTCGATATTTCCTACGAGAACATTGGTATCTATGAGTACCTCCAATTTGTCGTTGATGGCTACCAGAACATTCTTTGGCAACAATTCCACACGTAGACGGGTACGTGCGTAAATGTTCACCACGACACTACACGCCTCATTTGAGTCATTATTGGTGCTGTTAGGACGGACGTCCAATGGGTTACGTGATTTGGTTGAAACAGAACGTGCCGCCAGCCGCCTTTCGACAGGAAGTAACAAATTGGCATATCGTGGTCCCCGGATAGGCCCTGCTGCTACAGGGAACATTAGTTCACCAATATCCGGCATCACCATGGCCGACATATCCTTTGTACGGTATGCGATCATTAGAGTCCAAGTGCCCACCCAAGAGGATGCGTCTGCACTATCGCGTTGTAGCATCATAGATAAACGACCATTGCTGCGAGCCGTTGTAATATTTGGCATGCGTCCACTATGCACATTTCCGTCTCCATGCGTATGAGTAATCCCGTCAGCGTACACTGTGTTACCATCAGGCCCTTTCAAATGCAACGCCCAATTATTATCCTCAAAATCCATTCCTTGCACCGTCACGAAGAAGCTCTCATCAGCGGAAGTGGCAAAGAACTCTAGATGCGTGTGCTCACCCGCAAATAGCTCTAATACTGGATCGAATACTGTGGTGAATCCAATAGCTCGTGCTAAAGCATTTGAATAAAATTTGTCTATGGTGCCGGCATTCTCACCATGGAATACCTGAGTGAAACCAAGTGACTTGCCCTTGGCAACCATGCTTTCTAGAGTTGGATAATCCACTTCTACTGGTGTCCCAAAACCCATTGCGAATACAGCTGTGTTACTGAAGGCTCCATCAGATATTGATGACATGGGAGAACCTGAAGTAAGCATTCCATCTGTTAATATGGCTAGGTAACGTTGCTCGTCGGCTGGGATCCATGCGAAGGGAGGTTCTACGAGTGTATCTTCAATATCTTGTAACGCGTCTGCGAGTGGTGTACCGCCAGCAGCCGTCATGGATGTGATCGTGCTATCAAACGTTCCTTTGCTATATGCCGTTCCATTCTTCACCAAACCATATGGAGTGCCTGGGAAGACGGGTGCAAAATCATTACCGGCTCCGGTACTTCGGAAAGTCTTGATTCCGGCCGTCACATAAATGGCTGCGCTATCTTGAACAGTTTCACAATCCTGCAAGAATGCTGAAACTCCGCGTTTTGCCGCCTCCCATTTGGAAACGGTTCCTGAACCAGTCATAGGATCTGGTGTCAATCCGTTCATACTGCCAGTGCGGTCCAAACCAATGCCAATAACTGCGAGTGAGTCATAAGTATAACCTAATGCTCGATGATCGAGTGTGTCAATATTGAGGATAGCGCCTAGGGCGGAAAAGTCGGGCATCACAATTGAACCAAATGAGAAATTGCTGGAATACAATGCGGCATCCGTGCCTACCCAAGGATACATAGCATCTGTGGGACCATGTTTTGGTCTAGCGCCTGCTGTGGGATAAAGTGTGGCGTGACCATCCATCTGCCACATAGCCCATAATCTATCAATGTTACAATGGTGTAGATAAAAGAGGGGATCAAACGGAGAACCAGTGAGATCAGACATGTGACCGCCCACCCAACCATGGATACCATTGTGCATTGCGTTGAACGGAGAAAGACCATTCCCGCTTTCAATCATATTCTGGAAGTTAGAGTAAGTAGACTGGGATAGTGTGGTACGCAGATTTTGAACAGACGGAAGAAACATAGTTGAAGACAGATCCCGCGTTAGTGGACCAGCTAAAGCCCCGAACCCATTAGGCAAATTCCATCCACTTAGACCAGCAGGCCACCACGCTGGTGGAGATGTGGGATTTCCAGGGTTCCCTGGAGCGTTTGGCGCAAAATATCCACTACTTACTATGTCCGTGCCAGCAGAGCCGTCTGGACCCAAGAAAGTGTCTGTCATCAGTGGAGCTGGATCTGTCCAGTCCCAATAAGGTAACATGACACCAGGTACGTAGCTTTGTAATTGCTGTTCAAACCGGTAAAGAAAGTAACGATGCCAACTTAGGAAACTATAGGCACCCAGACCGCCATGTCCAAAGTTGACGTTCATAGCGCCAGGGGCATTTACGCTCTGGATCATGCGATGTATTGCTACTGATTCGTCCCACTTGCTGTACCGGTCGGCTACCGGAGCCCCGGGATTCACAATGTCTGCCTTCATCAACACACAAGCCTTAACAAAGTTCTCCCGCTCAGCTGCGGTGAGAAACTTTGCATTTTTTCTCACTCCCATCTTCGATCTCCTATGATTAGTAACAAGATTTGAACTTTTATATGTATTACTTATCCTCTAATAAGTAATCAAAGAATAAGTTAATTTCATAAATTAAATGGAATACTAATTGTGGAACAAACAAAGTATTAGCTCTGCAAATTCAATGAACCGCATTTTAAGATTGGCCATTTTGTAAGTGTTAGGAAATTAATAGATTATGTACCTTTAAATTCTGTTTTATCGTAAAGAGTATCAACAGGTACTTGTTTTAATTGGTCAAATCTAAGGCACACTAAAGGAATCGATTACTTTTTGAATTGCTGAACTTGACACAAAGTCTGCTATCGGGCTATTAATGTTATATCTGTATCCATTTACATCCATTATAATTTCATTAAAACTGTAGCCGCCCCTAGTAATAATTAGATGATAAGCTGGAATGCCTTTGAAATTGATTGGCTGCGGATCAGATATCTTCAAGTCAGGCATCATGGTACTCATCTTGGTCAGAGAAATAACATGATCATTCAAGGGCACTGTTTGGTCAAATGTAATGGTAATAAAAACACTTCCTAGTTCTTTACTATTGGGGGTTGATTGAATATTTACCAAGGCAGAGTCCTGAACGAATTCTTGGTGTTCAGCCGTACAGAATTGCTCTTCAAGTTGCCAATCGGAAGGATATTGAATCCTGAAACCTAAAGATGAGTTTTCATATACTCTATCAGGGACGTCCCGCTCATATACCTCATTAGAAGGAGATAATAAACTCTTTGAGCAAGTTGAACCTTTCAAGAATTCTTCAAATGTAGGTAAACTTTGTTCTTCATTTTGACCGATCGCTATATGATTAGAAAAATACATGACTGGTAGAAAAATAAGAATAAACGAACAACGAAATAATTTCAAACTTGCATCATTTACGATTAACAAATTATTAAACTTACGTTGACTCTTAGTATCCCTTCCTAGCTAACATCACAATGATAAATCACTTTTTTGTATCAACATCTTGTCCTCTGTTTTTTCGAAGCCTTTTCAAGTAGATAATTAGTGGAGCGACGACCGCCCCAACTCCTGCCAAAAATGTCCAAAGCCCACTAATAGGAGATATTACTGAGTTAGTAAAATTTGTGAATTTTTCAAAATCTGTATATGGTGGCAAAACTGTTATGGTGAAGAAAGAATGTTCTTGGATTCTAGCTCCATCAGTATTGTTGAAACGCTCTTTTGTTAGGTAGCTAGTTAATTCTGTTGGAAAAGTAATATTAGCATTTATTTCAAAAGTATATGGACGAGCTATTGCGTCCGATTTTGCCTCTACTCTGACTAGCGAGGTGGCTAATCCGGAACGTGGGACTGAAGTCTTGTCAGGTATGAAATCAACCATCACCTGTTTACTTTCGTTTGTAGATAATATTACAAATGAATTGAGCTTTGCATTATTATTTTTCATCTGCAATTCCAGATTCTGGACGTCTCCCGGCCTTAGTGATACGGAGGTTGGCGTGGTTAATAATGTAAAATCTGGTGGTGGAACATGCACTTCATCGGTCATATCAATGAGGGCCGTACTACAATTGTTGTTTTTACTTTCATACGAATCTGTTGCGAAAAAAAGTAGGCTATATTGATCAGGAAAGTTTAACTTGGATAAGTCTAGTGATATCTTTATAAAATTTTTTTCTTTATTAAAGAAACCAGTATGATCATCTCTTTCATCTAAGAGGGAAAATTCCCCTTTTCCCAAGATCTTATCTTTTCCACCATGTGAAGATTCCTGCAACTCGTACGTCCAACTTTGTCGTACGGGGTCCCAATCTATATCTACCCGATAATCTTCTCCTATAACATCATACCCAGAATTTACGTCTATGGACATTACAATATTAGACGAACTTTTCAGAAGAGTATCTTTGTACTCAGGACGAAGAGATATCTTTCCTTTCGATTCTTCATTAGCATTCAAGGTCCAATTAACAGGGTACCTAAGAGAAAAGTTGGCCTCTTGGTTACTGTATTTGGTAAATCCAGATGCTTCAACCCCCGTTAAATCCTTACTCACTTGTCCTATATTCATTGATTGAATTATCTTCTGCACGACACCCAGATCGGAATCATACCTATCTCTGTTATCTGCCGTGTATGTTACTGTATATGATCTATTATTGGCAAGAGTCCAGATCTTTGACTCACTTAAAGTTTGATTATTCATCTCATAGGTATAATAGACCTGTCGACCGGGGTAATGTGAGATATTGATATTCAGATTTTCGGTAATTGCCTTATATGATGGCAGTTTTCTTAAATCCAGCCTATTTAATGTTGTATAATCTTTCAATGTCAAATTTCCTGAAGGTAAGGGCTTAATGTCAATTACAATCTTATTGTTGTCAGAAGTCATATTTTGCTCAGCCGATATATTCATAATTTGATTTATACTCTTCGGCTCCTGCGGAGGAGATGACAACCATAAGGTAGCATTGAGAATTCTTCCGTCACTTAGATAATTGACTTCAGCTATATCCGGTTTTCCTGGTAGAAAAGATTTGTTAATATCGCACATTGTAGTATTTTGAAAATTTGTATAATCCCAGTCATTGGAATCATCGAGAATTACCTGTCTAGGAAAAATTGGTGATGCTCCTATAGCTTGCGTGTCCAAATGTGAATACAAGTTTATGCCAAAAAGGATAAGTGCTGGGATAATAATGACAAATTCTGTAAAGTGGTCCAAAATACATCAGTAAACAACTGAAATTTGGATTTCCTTGTACACTAGTTTCCCGACTGGTTTATGAATGTACCTTAGGGCTTCAAGAATACAATTATCAAGTTTACCAAGGTCTGATGCTAGCGGGCTATAGGAGGCAGCAACAGGTCCGTTCTCATTATCATTTTCTGAATGCGAACTTAGCAAGTCAACTTTACGTTTTGTTTCTCTCTTAGAATCGGCCAACCTTAGTTTATTATTCCAAGCGTGGTATTTTAGTCTATTTTCCAACATTAGTTATATACACTGTAAGGTATCAGATCCTACGTTGAGATGCTGACGAGGACCTCTGAAATTCAAGTACCGACAATTCTAACACCTATAACACGTTTTGCGATCGTTCATTATTTTATGTACTGTCAAAATAAAGATCTTACAAGTTGTGAATCCGTCGGCAATCGCATTGTTAACAATTCGGATCCAAAATTGCTTCTGTTGAGTAATTCGAGTCATAACTTTTTTATCAATCTAATTTTGGATTAAATTTTCTCGTAAATAATAAACTTATAGTAACAGCTGTTGCAATACCATTACTTGTCTGGAAACATGACGCCTGAAGAAGTACTTAATTCGGTGACAGAAGGTATCAATGCTCGAGATCTAGATTCCTTGATGACATTATATGAACCGCTCGCATGTTTTGCTTCTCAACCAGGACAGCTTGCCAAAAGTCCGGATGGCATACGTCAATGCCTGCGCGATTTCATTGATATGAATGGTAAATTGGAGCTCAAGGTAAAGAGAGTTCTTAAGGCAAACGATCTTGCTCTTGTAACTACTGAATGGTCATTCAACGGAATTGACTCTGATAGCAAGCATGTTCATATGTCAGCTAAATCTGCAGACGTTCTACGTCAGCAGCCTGATGGAACTTGGCGATTTGTTATCGATAATCCTTGGGGAACGGACTAATCCTCAAGGAGGAATAAAAAATATCATCTATCAATAAACAAATACTAAACAATTGTCAGGTCTTCAGACGTTGGTATGAGCAATAAAATTAGTCTTGTTACAGGATTCCGCTATTTATTAGACAATACATAGCCTTAAAGTTTTCCTTGTCTAATAAATCTTTGAGGTGACAATTGATAATAACTTTACAAATCTGGCTCGACACCATTTAATCCGTTTCTAAAAATATTAGGACTTAAAATTATCACTTCTCAATTAATATGGAGTTTCACGCTACTTGAGAAATCTTAAAGAGGAAAAATTTTTCGGCGCCGAAAAATTGACCTATGAATTAGGCATTGTATATCTATACCGAAAGTATGGTAACGCAGAAATGTTCAGCATTCAACATTTGGATCTACCATTTTGGTTACAATAGAATTTATTGTTTGATAGTGTTTTTTTATTAAAAATAGCTAATTGATTTGAAGTATTGAAGTATTGTTATTCAGGATCACTTATAAATTAGCTTAGACTCCATAAACTGTGTTTAAAATTTCTATTCCATTCCAGATAATATTTCAAAAAAATTGGGGGAGAACAAGGTATGGCATTTTTTGAATTTTTAGGTATACTAGTTTTAGCACAAGTGACAGGTTATGGTTCAGGTTTCATGAGTATCAAAATAAATAATTTACTTGTTATAGCATTAGGAAAACTTTGGAATAGTGGACACGCAATGAAAAGATACATTATTAGTGGAGCTATTGTTGCTGCCGGTTTTATTCTAGCGGTTTTTATAATTTTTGATTTGACAACCGTAGTAGGTGCTGGACATGAAATCCTTGGACTGGCGGCAGTTGCAGTGAACTTAATAATATTTTACATAATCGGAATATATCATGCTGATAGCCGGTTTAGTCAAGCAGGTCCCATTATGGAAAAGATAGTTGAAGTAACATATGCGACGGGACACTCCCTTGATGAAGAAAAAATTAGAGTAGATACTATAAAAAATATCAATACTACTATGGCGGCAATGCCTGAATCATACAGAGTAGCGTTGAATCTGTTGTTTTTCTTTTTTGACAGTCGCTTCATGGTCTTTGTAATTGGATTGTTTAACAGGCAACTTTGGCTTAATCGTTTTATTAATCTCGATACAGATACACAAAAGAACTACTTTGCATTCTGGGATAAAAATCGATATCTTCACTATGCCATCCAAGCTCTAAAATCATTGGTAGCGTTCGGTTACTACACTAGTCCCGGTACTTGGAAAGATATCGGATACGGAGGCACTCTTCTTGGAAGGAGCTTTTGGAAATGAGCGAGATAATTGTAAAAGAAAAACTTCCAGATAAGCAACCATTGGAATGTGACGTTTGTATTATAGGCTCGGGTGCCGCAGGATGCGTACTAGCGTATGAACTTGCTAAAAAAAACAAAAGAATTGTCATTCTGGAGAAGGGTCGTCATTATTCCATAGAGTGGATTAAAAAGATGCAGAATGATGAACACGAACTTTTAAGACTTTGGAAAAACAGAGGTATTTTTGTCTCTCGCAACTACTCAGTAAATATAGCCCAAGGTCAATGTGTTGGGGGTTCGACTATGATAAACTATGGAATCTGCTTTGAAATTCCTGATGACGTTTTCACGGATTGGCAACAAAATCATAAGGTTTCTATTTCTAAGGATGAATTAAGAGCGGCGTACAATCGGGTAGGAGAGATGATAAACATACGAAAAATCGATCCCCAAGAGGCTGGCAAGTCTCATGTAAAGCTAAAGGAAGGTTGTGACAAGTTAGGATATTCAAGCGATTGGATGTCAAAATGTTACATTCCTGATAAGGGAAAACAAAGTGCGTACGTCTCCTATTTACAAAAAGCTAATTTTGAGAATATAGAACTCTTTGCTAACTGCACCGCAAAAGAGATTGTAGTACAAAATAAAAAGGCAATCGGAGTCATTGCGGATTTTAAAGGAAATCAATTCGACAAGCCCAAAGAACTCGCGGTAGCTGCTGAACGTGTAATCCTCTCTGCAGGACCTATAGCCTCATCTGAACTTTTACTTCAATGTAATCTGTCTAATTCGAATGGCCAGGTGGGAAAACATCTAAGTGTGCATCCGTCTTCATCGGTGGTTGCAGAGTTTGATGAGGAGTTGCAGGGTGACGAAGGATATCCTATGGCTTTCTATTGTGACGAATTTAGTATAAGGAAAAAAGGAACACCAGGATTTGTAATTGAATCAGTTTTTGTTCCTCCATCCCAATATGCCATTATTACCCCTTCGTACGGTCTTGAGAACAGAGATTTTTACCTGAGTAAATACAATCATGCTGCTATGGCAGGCGTCTTGGTACATGATGAACCAAATGGAACTGTTACCCTTAATTGGCAAAAAGATGCTGTTGTTGATTATGAATTGAGTAAAGTAGATCAGAAAAAGATGACAGAGGGTTTAAAACAAGCAGCATACTTATATTTGAAGGCAAGCGCAACGCGGGTAATAACTGGACATATTGAAAAGACTGTCATCGAAAATGAGGAACAACTTAAATTAATAGATCAGAGAGGAGCAGGTCTGGGCGCTCTACTTATGGCTTCTGCACATCCCCAGGGAGGTAACCGTATGGGCGACGATAAATTAACTGCGGTGGTAGACTCTCATTGTTGCAGTCATGAAATAGAGAACCTCTTCGTATGCGATGCAAGTGTATTTCCTACTGCCGTTGGCGTAAACCCACAGTACACGGTAATGGCCATAGCAACTCTGACAGCAGATTATATTAACGGGAATTCGCCTACGTAAAGAAATATTTGAGATTATACTGCTATTTAGCTGACTTCTGCAAATTCAGTTCTATGTGATGAGCTATTCTAAATGCCAGCGCACTTATGGTAAGAGAGGGATTAACACCCAACGACGTTGGAATTATAGACCCGTCTGCGATATATAGTCCAGAATACGTGGATTTACCCGTCTTCCCTCTAAATACTCGGCCCAAACTATCAACGACTCCTTCGGTTGCACTGTCGGCCATAGGACAACCGCCTATGGGATGAGCCGTTATCTGCGTCTTTGATTGCGTATCCCATAAAGGTATAACAAGATTTTTTTTACCTTCTTTGCCTATTTCTTCTGCAAACAATTTCATGGCATCTAACATATTTTTGTATATTGGCTGATCCAAATCATATTTTGAATCTAAATCCAACCCATTCTTTTTTTCATTGAAGATTAAATTCGCTTTATTATTTACATCTCTTCCTATTCCAAATAGTACTAGAATATTGGATACTCGTTCCTCTGCAGAGAAATTAGATCTTTTTAGAAACAAATTGACAATATTAGAAGAGATGTTTATGATTGCTCCAAGCAATGACACATTCAAAGAATTTATTATTCTTGATAATATATTCCGGGTTTTATCTTCAAAATTAATATTATTAAGGACCATCCGTGTAAATAATGTGCTAAAAGATTTGTGAGGTCTAAATGGTTCTATTGAAATGGAACCTTTATTTTCTCTCAATATATTGAATATAGTGGCAAACACATCTGCAAACATTTTTGGAATTCCAAGATCCTCTATCGAATAAGAGAATTTGCCGTCTTTATCTTTGAATAACGCTATTGACGTTAGCATTGGTCCTCTACTGGAATCAACTCTGTATTTAGTTGGATTTACTATTCCAAAAAAATCTCCATTTGTAGAGAATTTCCTCCCAAGCATATCACTCAAATCTAGTTTTTTGGATTTTAGCAAAATTTCAGTTGAACCTAACGTTCCTGATGATATGATTACTTGATTTGTCTTTATTATCTTGGTAATACTGCACTTTTCTTCTTCAGTCAACGTTCTGGGAGGAGAAAAATCGTCGAAATCTATTATGTCACGATAATCTAAAAATTTTATGGCGTATCTGTAATCTTTCTCATTTATTTCATAAACCTCTAAAACTTCACATAACGGATGTACGTCAAGTGGTAAATGTTCTCTCACAATAGCACTGAATAGGTGATCACTCATAGTATGACGAGCTTCTGCAATGCAACCCAAGCCACATCTTCCCTGTCTTTGACATATATTTTTTTGAATAAATACAGAATATTTTTTGACATCGTCTTTATCTGGATGTCCTGTTTTCGGATTGAAAATATCTTTGGACATATCTGTAATTGATAGCATTGCATCTGCGTTAAGGACAGCTTTGCCGTTGCTATCTGTAATAGGATTACCGTCTTTATCCCTTTTGATATTCATTATGTTACCGTTTGAATCTGCTATTCGTTTAGCAGCATCTTGAAAAACTCTGCTTTTTGCTAACTTTGTCGGAGGAGTTGAAAATGCAGAGGAGGTCGTCACAGGATTGACTCCTATGAATTGTTCTGCCATTGGGTAGTACTCATCGAGAGAAGGATTTCCGTCACGCTCGGTTGGCCAATCCTTATAGACGTCCCGGTCTGGCTTGACAGTTAGATTAAAGTAAACCAATGAACCTCCGCCCACCCCGCTACCTGAAATTACGTTTACATTTCTCATCGTTATGAAGTCGTAGAGGCCTAGTATCCTATTTGCATACCGGGAATTTTTAATAGCAGTAAACATCCCATTTACGTTATTTGGGTATGGCCAAGTATTGAAATGCATGTTATTGTTTATCAGAAACGATCGCAATGTCGCTGAATCTATAGATTCCCTATTAAATGACTCAGGAATTTCATGACTGAGCCACCATTGACCCCTTTCAAGTACGCAGACTCGTCTTTCCCCTTTATCTTGCTTATTTTTTTCATTATATTTTTTTGCTATAGATAAAGAGACTATTGTTCCTCCAAAACCTGAGCCAATAACTACAGATTCATATTTATCAGGAACAACCATGGGATCAAAATTAACTATGATCTCTATTAGTGTATCAAGATCTTCAATGATACTACTTTTCCATCTTATTGCCTTTTCCCCGTTGAATACAATTTCATTCCTTTCCTTTTTATATCTACTGACCCAGTCTCGCATAGATACAAACTTCTCTCCAATATCAATCACGATCAAATATAAATTCGAATTTAACCCTCTTCCTTTCAGTTCTATTTGGAAATGACCATAACTATCGGTAACAAAAGAAGGACGCGTCAATCTGATGTCGCTAATCAAATCACGATGTCGAAAAGCCTGGACTGGTATTCCTGATAAAGGACGACCGGATATATCATGAATATATCCCTCTAACTTGACCACCTTAATACTTGTGAGTGTCCTGTATTTAAGAAACATGTTGTCATAGAGGATTTATCTTCTGTTAGGCATAAAACAAATCCAGCACGCAAGAATTAAAGCAGATGATACATATTTTCAGATTATAATTCAATTATGGCATATTAAACTCGATTTATTCTAGATGTTAACTTGAAAATATTCTAGCAATAATTGGTCCTGCCACTGGAACTACTATGTTCCAACTTAAGCGGCAACTCAAATAAAGTAACCAAATACAAAGGAATCTAACAATATATACGCTCCTGTCCAATGAGAACAAAAGGCAGATGATATGACCGATGTACCGCATTCTTGTAGCAACCAACGGGTGGAATTGCCTTCAGAATTTGTGATATTGCTTCATAATAATCACTAATTACTTATTCTATGATCACTTATTGGAACGTGAGCAATAATAATATACTATTGTAAGAAAAGAACCCAATGGAAAAACTTGAATCCGTAAGAGACCGTATTAAATTCGATCATATGGTCGTAGTACCAAAGGAATTAGCCGTACCTGAAAAAATAGCTGAAGTACTTAGGATTGTCGATGGAAAGAATGGATGCACGAATTGCTGCTCTGGTGATGACATTTTAATTAAAATTGAGGAAAAATTATGGAGAGATATGAGAAATATCTTTAAGGACGATGTAGTCGTAAATAAAAATCTAGAACTAAAAGAATTGTTTGACGGCGTCAAAGTGATGTGATAAAACTACCCGATTTAGGGGTAGGCATTACCTTTTCTTTAGAGCTCGAATCGTTTGTAAGAGAAAATTTAGATGTTCTCAGCGTTTTGCTAATCGAACCCCAAGCATTTTGGTTCCATACGGGTGTTAGAAATGAAGAATACAAAGAACACCTAAATAGCATGAAAAAGATAAACTCGTTTCCATTAAATAAGATTGTCCATGGAGTCGCAACGCCAGTTGGAGGTTCTGTGCCTCCAGATCCCTTACAAATTCCTCTCTTTGTTAAAATGGTGAAAGAACTTCGTTCTCCCTGGGCTAGTGAGCACCTAAGTTTTAATCGGGTGGCTACCGAGTCTGGAGCTTTTAATACAGGTTTCCTGTTACCACCCCTTCAGTCACGTGAAGGGGTAAGACATTCGATAAGATCAATTGAACAAATATCAAAACTATTGCCGGTACCTTTTGCTGTTGAAACGGGTGTGAACTATCTTAGGAACAGAAGCGATGAATTGTCAGACGGAGAATTTGTCTGCCGAGTAGTCGAAGGTGCAAATTGTGGACTCGTTCTTGATTTGCATAACCTCTGGACCAACGAGATGAATGGGAGACAGTCTATTAAGGATTTCCTTAAACAAATCCCGCTTGAGCGTGTTTGGGAAATTCATCTTGCAGGGGGATATGAAGAAGATGGTTTCTGGGTCGATGCTCATTCAGGTGAAATTCCCCACAAATTAATGGAACTTACAGGACATCTACTACCAAGATTTAGTAATGTTCATTCAATTATATTTGAGATATATCCTTCTTTTCTGTATCAGATTGATCATAAAATCATACGGGAACAATTAGAAATTTTGTGGAAATTATGGAATAAAAGGGAACCAACTATTGATGTGGATTGTTATAGACATTCATTGGATGAAGAATACTATGATAATGTAAATTCAAATGGAGATGGACACGCACCACAAGATTGGGAAAATGCTCTCGGTACGCTGGTAGTAGACCGAACCACAAAAAATAATAATTTTGTAAATGAATTAAGTACAGACCCAGGTGTTTCTGTTTATCGGAAATTGATAGGCAGCTTCCGTGGTTCAATGGTGGTGGGTGCTCTTCCGTTGACATCAAGGTTACTTATAGGTAAACTCGGAGAACAATTTAGGACACTATTATCAAATTACTGGACATTATTTACACCGGAGCTTTTCGCATCCGATGAAGCATTAGGTTTTGCACACTACTTAAAAAAAATTAATCTAAAAATTACATATTTGAATGATGTTCTGGAGTTCGAAGAAGCAGTTATCCACAGTCGCTTAACAGGTAATACTTTGGTATTCGAGTACTCATATGATATAATTAGTGTGCTGAAGGCACTGAATAGTAGACAACTACCACCTCCACTTGCACCAACACAGGAATTTTTCAAATTGCAAATAAGAGATGGGGAAATAACTTATAGAAAGATTTGCGATGAACCACAATGGCCTAGAGTAACAGAATTCATTCCCGGTGACGAGCGGCGCTTAACAAGGAACTGGAATCATTGACGAATAAAATAATTACCATAATGATAAAAGAGCATTATTCTGGAATTCAAAAATTAAAAAATCAAATTTATCAAACTTAAATGTTGATTAGCACCTTCTTTTTAGACGATGGTAACGCGATCCTCAGTGAAGTGACTGAATATAACTTCCATAGGAATGTAGTGGAAGAACATAGGATTTAGACCAGTACGGAAATTAATAACATTAAGATGACCTTTCCCATCTGTTCTCTCTCACAAAGAGGCCATAGAAAATTCCTGGCCGCAAATAAAATATCTGTTATCGGTTAATGTGCACCTTTTTAACCATATTGGATTCATTCATCGAAAGGAAAGGCTAGCCGGATGCGTCTGATTTTTGGTTTATCTAAATTATAAATTGTAGTTTCATTATAAGGAGAACTTTATTACAACGATATTGGCTTAGAAATTAATATTTTTTGGCCTAATATGAAAATCTTCTATTAGAGTTCCTTGGGATTTGAACCTTGCACGTATTAGGCTTCTGCACCGTTTCACAGATCCAGGTCTACCCACAAGGCTGCATGATCGGATGCAGCATCTTTTGCACTTTTAATTTCGTCAAAGTGTGGAAATAATTTCCCTTTTTTCCCTCCCCAAACACCACGGCGTTCAATTCCACCCGCAATAATTTTGTTGGCTAATTTGGGCGACATCAAGATATAATCTATCTTATTATTAGCGTAACCATCTCCATAAGTACCCACACGGCCATCTCCAACAAATTTAACATGTGTCATTATATCAGTAAGGCCTAATTCGTTGCCAAGAAGTGGTTGCATTGGGGGACTGCCAGGTGTGTCATTCAGATCTCCAACTATTGCGATGAATTCAAATCCTTGCTTTAGCCTATCGCTGTAAATTTGTTTAACTCTCTCCGCTTGTCTCATGCGCTTTGAGTTACTTACCTTGGGATTTCCGTATCCTTTGCTCTTGAAATGGTTAATGAGAACTAGTAATCTATTCCCTGCAGGAGTTTTGATTGTATACTCCGGGCAGTCACGGCTGAATATCCGCTCGTCTTCATCCTTCTCGTCAGGATCGTCTACATGGCTTACTATAGACTCAATTTCAAACCATTCCCTCGTCATAATACCAAGATCAATTCCACGATCGTCGTTACCATCTATAAGCATCACATGATTATATTTTTTCCCTTTTATTTTAGGTATCACAGAGTCATTGAATCGCTTTAATGCGATACGATCATCTACTTCTACGACACAGAATACATCTGCATCAACTTCACGGATTACTCGTCCGGTGTTTTCGATTGCTACTTCCTTTATATCTTCAGTCTTTAGTTCAAACCAACCTATCCAATCGTTCCGACCATTTGCAACAATTTCTTTAGGTGCATTTTTCGGCCTCTTAATGAATTTACCTCGAATAACCCTTAGCCACATATACTTACTTTCCTGTGATAACTCGAGTAAACCCGCATTCCGTTTCCGCTTCATGATGTCCAACATTTCTTGCTTGTCTGTTTGTGAATAGATCGGCTTTTGTATCAGATCATTAAGACGAGAAAAATCTTCCAACACTGGTTTGCCTTTTTCCCATGACGATAGATTCATGATAGAAGGACGCTCAAACATATTTTCGACGTTAAAGGTTGCTAAACGCATTGAAGCACCTCTCTTAGAATAACTATTCTGTTATTTATTTTTACGTGAAATTCTAATCCCTTTTTGTTCCATAATTCCGCAGAAGAGGGCTCGCCTAATAAGGAAATCAACTTATTGAAACCGCTCTCAGCCTGTTCGAATTTTCCTTCATTATAATATCTCAATGCTTCCTTGAATATTCTTTTCATTTCATCCATATCGGTCTGTCTACGATTGCTGGTCATTTTGACAGTTTCCATATTGATTCATAACACAAGCATCTTTTAAAGAATACTTACTCTTCAATCACTGATCGGTAGATAAGCTACTGTTAGTTAGTAGCGTTATGTAGTTGAAGGCTCTCTTATCCCTGGTGGTTTCAGGCTTTCGGTTGTATGCTAAGTTTCGACTGGCATTCTTCAGAGGTCGCAACCGTGGTAACCGTGATTTTAATACACTCGCTAACAGTTGAAGAACATTATATTTCCGTAGCAGGAGGGAAGGGTAAGAATCTACTCAAATTAAAATTGAAATCCCAATTTTGAACTGAAAAAAAAGATATAGGGAATTTTTTATTTATGGTTTTTTTGACTCTACTGCAATCGTTGGAGTTGATACAGTCGTTGACTTCATCACGACGGGAACGGGTTTGGTGTCTTTACCATCTACTCCGGAATCCATCATTCTAAATATAGCTTCTTGAGCGCTTTGCGCAAGTCCCCAGACAATAAAGAAGGCGACTAACGGGCTTGTTACATTTAGGATAGGTTGTACAAGCTGGTCAATCGTTGCGAACACTGGAAATCCAACAAAAATTATATTTATTCCCGCTCCAAGCCACCAGATCCAGTGCATTTTAGGAATGACTGGGGCCCTATTCTCCTTTGTTGATAGTTGTATTTCGGCCATTATCTTGGTAGTAATAGGAATTAACGTTCTAAAGATAGTTGCCCCTATTACCGCGCCAATCGCAAGCACCAAAGCAATTTCATAGGATGCCATTAATCTCGAAATCATTACCACGAATTAATAATATAAGATCTCATAAACATCAGTTATCATAAATCATAGTTGAGTCCTATAAAATAGTGTTCATTCTCTTCAACCTTCGGGGTTGAACTTCGTCCAAACAGTTCCGTTGAACCATTTTATTTTGTGTTGACTTTCTATGATACCAACAAAATTCGATCCGTCCGCAAAGTTTACTCTGAAAGAATCATTTTCTATTGCGCCACGTGCATCTCCACCGCCAAAATCGGAAATATCAATTGTCAAGGATGTTCCTGACACAGAAATATTTGCATGTCCAGGTTCACCAAAATCCCAAAGGTCCACTAGATTAGTGGCAACACCAATTGGCTTCGTCCAAACAATTCCGTTGGACCATCTAATTGTATTTGGTTCGAGAGTCCCTGTAATATTCCCACCATCCGGAAATGACACATTAATTTTAGACCCATTAATCATGATTCCATTGGCAGGATCAATGCCAAAAGGAGGCGTATCAATCTTAATGGACGTTCGCAAAGTAATAACAAATCATTGAAAACCTTGATCACTCGCATTTTTCCAATTACCTTCCAGATCTATATTCGACCTAATCACAGCGCTCATTGCATTGTATCTAACTATCCAACCAATGTAACATTTTAATTATCATCCAACTTTTTACAATTCATTCTACTAGTTACTGCAGAATGGTACTATTTTGATTGTACTCATGTGAATTTGAAAAATAATAAATATTGAATTGTGGCTGTTAAGTTCCTCAGATTGAGGAGTTGATTCTGCCATTTTGGCTGACGCAGTATAATTTTATGTCTCAGATTTATATTTTAGTTGACCATTTTGAAATTCCTTTGAGGAAAGGAGCTTATTTATCATAAAGATTTATTATTTTTAAAAACTCTTTGAAATTATTGTATTAATCTCAGTCTCTGGATATAAAGTCATATGTGTGATAAAAATTGGAAATCATAAGATACCACGCATCGAAAGAGAAAAATGCTATTCACAAGACTACTCCAAAAATTAAGTTATTAATACTTGCCGTACTAGGATTTTTGCTTATTGGATTAACTATTACTAATGTCCCTGTGGTTTATTCCAATTCGAGCTCCGATATAGAAGATGGAGAAGGAGAACAAGAAGAAAGTTCTGATGTAGAAGAAGAAAGTTCTGATGGAGAAGAAGAAAGTTCTGATGGAGAAGAAGAAAGTTCTGATGTAGAAGAAGAGCAATCTGTTGAAAATGAAGAGATATGTGGTAACGGCGAAGACGATGATGACGATGGTAAAATAGACAACGACGATTCAGATTGCGAGCAGCAACAACAAGGCCAAAATGAAGAGATATGTGGTAACGGCGAAGACGATGATGACGATGGTAATATAGACAACGACGATTCAGATTGCAAG
>Ga0075431_100000354_pt1 | contig 36366 bp, 33 predicted proteins | sample RhiMetdeltSRZDD5_FD_75297 | JGI IMG/M metagenome (GOLD analysis project Ga0075431, IMG submission 75297) | Populus rhizosphere microbial communities from Tennessee, USA - Rhizosphere MetaG P. deltoides SRZDD5 | ecosystem: Host-associated > Plants > Roots > Rhizosphere > Soil | place: USA... | reverse complement strand
GCGCTCCGCCGTCTCCCGAAAACCCTCCCGGCTGGTTCGGCGTGCCGGAGCCACAATAGGTGGTGATGATGCCCGACGTATCGATCTTGCGGATTCTCTGGTTGGCCTGATCCGAAATAAAGAGGTTGCCCTGGGAATCGTAATGCGAGCACACGGGCAGGTTGACGATGGCCGCGGTGGCCGGCCCGCCGTCGCCGCCGTAGTTGCGAACGCCGTTACCGCAGATGGGCCCGATCATCCCCGTGGACAGATTACAGATGAAGACTGCCGACGAATGGAAACCGCTCAAAATGATGTTGCCGTTGGCATCGAAGTTGATGTGCGCGGGGTGGTTTAAGTCCACCTCGGTCGCCACTCCGGTGGGAGCCTCCGATTCGCCGTCCGGAACCGGATTGCCGCTCCCGATTACAGTGTGCATGAGCCCGTTTTCGACGACACGGATGCGGTAGTTGTTCCAGTCGATGATGTAGGCCTTCCCATCGGGGGAAAACGCCATGTCCTGGGGCCAATAAAGAGCAGTGGCCAGCGGGCAAACCCCATCCTTGCCCGCTCCTTGCACGCCGTTGCCGGCGAAGGTTGTGATCACCGAATATGGATCGTGGCTCGTCCACTCAGGACCGGAGGGACATGGTGCCTCTTCGTTGCATCCCCACGCGACGATCGAGACTAAAGCAAGGGCAAGATACAGGGCGAAGCGTTTCATGGGGATCTCCTAGAGAGTCACTCGCCGAATGCGGCTGTTGTGGAGGTCGGCAATGTAGAGGTGGCCTGCGGCATCGAAGGCGATCCCTGAAGGCTCGTAAAGGGACGCATCCACAGCGGGTCCCCCGTCGCCGCTGTAGCAGGGGCGACCGTTTCCGGCAACGGTGGTTATGATGCCGGTCGTGAGATCGACGGCCCGGACGCGATGATTTTGCTGGTCGGCCACGTACAGCCGGCCATCCGGGCCGAAATCGAGATCGAACGGATAGGCAAACTTGGCTTCCAGCGCAGGGCCGCCGTCCCCCGAATATCCGTACTCGCCCGTGCCCGCAATGGTCTCGATGGTGTTGGCGTTGAAATCGATCCGGCGAATGCGGAGATTGACCGAATCCGAAACGTATAGCCGTCCCTGGTTATCGAAGACTAGACCCCCGCCGGGAGCGGGATTGGGTCCGGCAGGAAAGTGGAACTGGGCGGAAAGCGGCGCTCCACCGTCTCCGCTGAACCCGGCCGTGCCGACGCCGGCCACGGTGGTGATGATGCCGTTCGTGTCGATCTTGCGGATCCGCTGGTTGCGCTGGTCGAGCACGTAAATGTTGCCTGTGGCATCTATGGCTGACTTGCTGGGCTGGTTGAGGAGTGCTGAAGCGGCAAGGGCGCCGTCACCCCCGAAACCACTTCCCGCTCCGCAGGTGACCAGCACCAACCCTGTAGAGGGGTCGTAATGACGCAGCTTGTGATTGTGCCAGCATGTGATCAGGAGCTGGCCATCGGGAAGCTCCTTCACATCCGTGGGATGGTTGAGAGCGATCTGCGTGCCCGGGGCGCCGGGGGGTATGCGATCCGAAAGCGTGGATCCAACCATGGGACCGTCGCCGACGATAGTGCCTCCGATTACCGTGTGCACCTTGCCGTCGAGTCCCACTTCGCGGATGGCGTGGTTGTTCCAGTCGGAGATGTAGGCACGCCCGTCGGAGGTGAACGTCAGGTCGATGGGCCAGTAAAGGCTAGCCTCCTCGGGAGGACCGCCATTGCCGCTGTATTCCGAACGGCCGGTTCCGGCCCAGGTGCAAATAGTCCCCGGTTGGTCGCTGCAAGAAACGTAGGCAGCGGACGGATCGGAACAAGCAGTCGGGGATTCGTCGTTGCAGCCGAGGAAGAATGTCGTGGCCAGACATGCGGTTAGCAGGGAGCCGGCCAAGGCAGAGATGGTTCGCATGGGTGCCCCCGAGCGCGGGTTATGAAGAGAGGAAAACGAAGTATAATAGTTTAGCACGGGCTCGAAAGGACACCCTCCCCCAACTATGATTCGACACCGTTGGACCGCCATTTTTGCCCTCGCCTCCGGGGCCTACTTGGCCTTGGGTTGCGGGGAGTCCACGACCCCCAAGGCCACGCAGTGCGGGGACTTGGGGACGATTTGCACCGTCCTCGGGAACGGCGTCGCCGCATATGCGGGAGAAGGCGCTACTGCCGACCGCGTTTCACTTTATTTCCCCATCGACATAACCTTCGATTCCCAGAACCGCCTGGTCGTGATCGACTGGAACAACCAGCGCATTCGCCGGCTGGACACCGATGGGCGCGTCCGCACGATTGTCGGCACCGGATTCGAAGACTCCACTCAGGTTTTCGGTACGCCGGCCCTTCAGACGCCGCTGCATCACGCGTACTCGATGGCGTACGACGGGGTCGGTCACTTGTACATCGCCGGGTTCCATGTGCCGTGGGTGTTGCGCGAGAATCCGGCTCCGGATGAACGGGTCTTCGTCTTTGCGGGAGCCGATACGCCCGGCTATGGCGGTGACGGGGGGCCGAGGCTTTCGGCTACGTTCAGCATCCCGGTAGGGATTGCGGTGGCGAGCGTCGGAGCACCGGTTTACATCGCCGACGCGGGCGACCACTGCATACGCGTGGTCAACGCCTCCGGCACGATCAACACCCTGTGTGGGAACGGCACCCCGGGTTATTCAGGGGACGGCGGTCCCGCGGCCAACGCCACCCTCAACCAACCCTATCGCGTCCGCTATGACGAGCCGACGGGCGCGCTCTACATTTGCGACCTCAACAACCACGTCGTGCGACGCGTGGACGCGTCCGGCGACATCACGACCGTGGCCGGAAACGGTTTGCCGGGATCATCCGGTGATGGAGGTCTGGCTACCGACGCCATGCTTGGCTCTCCGCTGGATGCGCAACGGGGTCCCGACGGCGCGCTGTACATTGCCGACGCAAACGCCAATCGCGTTCGGCGCGTGGATGCATCGGGCATCATCACGACCGTGGCTGGAAACGGGAGTAAAGGGTACGCGGGAGATGGCGGCTCGGCGCTCGAGGCCGAGCTCAACCAGCCCACCGCGATTGCGTTCGATGCGACAGGAAATCTCTACATCTGCGATACCGGCAACTCGGTGATCCGCAAAGTCGTTCTCGTCGCGCCCTGATCTCGAGACGCCGCGCCATCATGAGTCGCATCTGGGTTCCGGTTTTCCTGACCGCCCTGATCTTCGCCGCGTTTGCGTGTTCCGATTCCACACCGCCCAAGCCGGCTGATTGCTCGAGCGTGGCCGACACCACGCAACCGGCCACGGTCAGTTATGCGAGCGATATCGTGCCGCTTTTCTTGCCCGACAAGTACAACTGCCTGGAAGCCGGATGTCATGGTGGGGGTTTGGCCAGCTCCCATTACTCGCTCGCCTCGTACGAAGAGGTGCTTGAGGCGGGCGACGAGGCCAAGCAGCTCAATATGTGCGCGGTCAAACCCGGCGATCCCGACGCGAGCTATCTTCTCTGGAAGGTCGAAGGCCGTCCGGGGATTCTCATGCAGCGGATGCCCCTCGGCTGCGTGACGTCTACGGACCCCAACGATTGCGTGTCCGCTTCGGACGTGACTCTCGTGCGTACATGGATCCTGGAAGGGGCAAGGAATAATTAGCGAGAGGGGACGTTGCGCGTTAGAACTGCGATCGGTCTTTCAATCTTGCTTTACCTCATCGCGGTGGGTTGCCAGGACGAGGATGCCGCTACCTGCCCCAAGGGTGCAGCCGGTTCCATTTGCACGTTCATGGGCACCGGTCTTCAGGGATTCACCGGCGACGGCGCCGCCCCGGAGAGCACGGCGCTCTACAACCCCATCGACCTTGCCTTCGACACGGAGGGCCGGTTCCTCGTCATCGATTGGAGCAATTTGCGTCTCCGGCGTGTCGATCATGATGGCCGCGTGCGCACAATTCTTGGAACGGGGGGTGAGGACACGGACACCCTCGTGAACGGCGCGCCCGCCCTCGAGACGCCGCTCCACCACGCGTTCTCTATGGCGCTGGACGATGCGGGGCAAATATTCCTCGCCGCCAATCATCTGCCGCAAGTGATGAGAGTGGATGTGGACATGCGAGTGTGGGTGGCGGCGGGAAAATCCACGGCGGGATACGCGGGGGACGGCGGGCCGGCCCTGGATGCATTGCTCGACTCACCCAGTGGGGTCGCGGTAGCCGAACAAGGATTTCCCATCTACATCGCCGACACGGCCAATGACTGCATTCGGCGCGTGGACGCCGGGGGAACGATCGAGACCATTGCTGGAAACGGAACCCCCGGATACGGAGGCGATGGAGGTCCGGCAAAAGACGCGCTTCTCAATGCTCCGTTCCGCGTGCGCATCGATGCGCGAAACGGAGATATCTACGTTTCCGATACCGGCAATCATCGCGTTCGGCGTATCGATGCAACGGGCATCATCACCACCGTGGCCGGTACAGGAAGTGCAGGTTATGGAGGCGATGGCGGACCCGCCACCGGGGCTGACCTCAATTCGCCCTACGATGCACGCATGGGTTTGGATGGCCGGCTCTACATCGCCGACACCTATAACAACCGCGTTCGCCGGGTCGATGCGGCCGGGGTGATCACGACCGTGGCCGGCACCGGAACGCCGGGGTACAAGGGAGACGGCGGCCCCGCAGCGCGGGCCCAACTCTCCCATCCGTTCGCGATCGTCCTCGATCCGGACGGGAACTTGTTCGTCTCCGATACGTACAACTCCGTGATACGTCGGGTGGAACGTCCCTAATAGGGAGAAAGCGAGCTTTCATGGGAGCGCGGTGGTTGGGAGGGGTCGTAGCGATCCTATTATTCTTTGTTTTCGTAATATTTGGATGCGACACGATTACTACGCCCAAAACCGCGGACTGTACGAGCGTAGCCGATACGACGCAGCCGGCGACGGTGAGCTATGTCGACGATATCGTCCCTCTATTCGCACCCAACAAGTACAACTGCGCCGACATGGGCTGCCACGCCTCCAATCTTCCGGGCCTGACGGACTACCGCATGGGGAGCTACTCGGAACTGTTCGTAGCGGCAGCCCAAGCACGTCAGGAAGGCATGTGCGAGATCAAACCGGGTGATCCCGACCAGAGCTATTTGATCTGGAAAATCGAAGGACACTCGGGCATTCAGGGCGCGCGCATGCCGAAGGATCGGTCCCCGATGACCTCGACCGATCTCCAACTGTTGCGGCAGTGGATTCTCGAAGGCGCCCGAAACAACTAAGAATTATTTTCGGGCGGTAAGCGTGTGGAGTGCGGATTGCGCCTCGGGGGAGTACCACCGGTCCAGCCAGTCTTCGATCTCGCGATCCTGGATTGCTTCCGGAAGATCGAACACTCCCGCGCCAAGGAAGCGTTTGTTGAGCGCCGTCGCGCCGGGGGGGCTTGCGATCGCGCGGACGCGCTCCATCGTTTCTCCCAGGAGCTGATCGGCCGGCACGATCGTCTCGTAGATGCCGAGATCGCGAGCGGCTTCGGGATCCAGCATCGTGCCACGAAGGGCCAAGTCGGCGGCGGCCGATGGTCCCAAGCGTCGCGCAATCATGCGGAGCGCCGCCGCGGGCGCGGCCAATCCAAGCTTTGCTTCGGACAGTCCGGCCGAAAAGTTGCCCTCGGCCGCCACGCGACAGTCCGCGGTCAGCACCAAGAGCAGCCCTCCCGCGGTGGCGTGTCCATTCACCGCCGCCCCGACGGGTTGGGGAAAAAGATACAGACGTGAAAGCAAGCGATTCAAATTCTTCATGAACGGCCCCAAGGCGGCTCGGTCCACGGTCAGAAGGCGGGTCACGTCGAGACCATAGGAGAAAAACCTAGAGGCACCGCCGGTGATGATGAGCCCGGTCAACGCGGTATCGGTTTCCAGTTCGTCCAGCGCCCGATGGCATTCCTCCAGAAGCTCCGGCGAGATGGCGTTGAGCTTTCCCGAAGCGAGCCGGACAATGGCGAGGGACCCTTCGCGTTCGAGTTGGATGTGCTGAAACGACATGCGTCGACCTCCGGATCGTTGCCGATGCGACTCTACATGAACCGTTACTGGGCCGCCCTGGGCGTCTTGCTGCTCGTAGGCGCGACGACGTTTGGGTGCGGAAAGCGGTATCCGTCCCTCGAAGGCCTCGACTCGGAGCGGGGTTTCGAGGCCGTTGTGCTGCCTATCCTCCACGACCAGTGCGAGGGATGTCATTTTTCCGGAGGGGTCATGTACCAGGAGCTTCCGTTCGACGACCGAGATCTGGTCGCCACTCGTGGCGATGAGGTCCTGCTCCAGCTAAAGGGAAAGGGTAGGGAACGGATGAACGAGTGGTTGGCTCTCACCCGGCGCGAGACGAATCAGGACTCGGGAAATCCATGATACGTCCGTGTTTCCCCGGTTCTCGTGTCCTGCATTCCACGCCCAAACGTGTCCCAAGGGACACCAAAGACGCGAAATGAAACACCCGAACGCCTCCCCCGCCGCCCTTTAAAAGACTTAAGCGTCGACTCGCCAACGGCTTCTGTCCTGGGCACACTCTCCTGTGCGAAATGGCCGCCCTCTTGCTTACGTGGGTGACATGCCCCGCCCTCCAGGCAGCTCAAGGTCTTCCGCGCCCGAGGGGCCTCTCACAGCCTCGGGTTTCCTCCTTCGGGCGCGGAAGTCTTGAGATTCGACTTGAACGGGCGAGTGCAACAAAAGCTTTCGACACAACATGGAGTTGGGGTTTCGATGGATCACGGCAACATGATGACGAACAACTTGGACGTCCGTCGATTCCCCCGCGTCCGGCCCCGCCGAAAGGATTGCCTAGGCGAGCTCTTGGAGATCAGGAACTACCCCCTTCCGAGGACGACGAAGACTTGGACGCCGGCCTCATTCTTGAACTCCTTGATTCGCTCGGCGGGTGCCGGCGCGACGCTTTACCGATTGGATCGCGTGGGTAAGCGTCGATAAGTTGCAACAGTCGCAATGAATTGATGATTTTCGCAGTGTTGATGATTGAGTGATACGTAATGAGATGAGGGCAACCGGTGAAGGCGAAGGTATTGCTCGGCATCGGACTTTTGGTTCTGACTTACTTGGCATTTGGATGCCAGGACCAAGGTCTCGACGCCTCGGCGACGGGACAGATCGAGATGATGGTGACGAGCACACCTGTCTCGAGCTCGCCCTTTGGGTCCATGACCCAGAGAGCCATAGCCGGAGCCGAGGTGACGGTGACCCGGGTGTACTTGATCCCGGTGTCAGGGGTCTCGGGTGAGGAGGTTCTGGTGTTTGCGTCGTCGGCGGGAAAGACCTTCGATTTGATGAGCCTTCAAAACGGGCTTCAGGCCGAGCTCGCCGAGGCCAGTGTGCCCGCAGCCAGGTACGACCAGGTTCGCATCGTGCTCTCGGGAGCACGCGTAACCCTGGCCGATGGCTTCACGTTTTCTGACGGAAGCACAACCCAGTTTCTGCACACGCCCAGTGCGGAAGAGTCGGGAATCAAGGTGCTGCTGAGAAACGACATTGACATCCCCGCAGGGGCCCTGACGACCCTCGTCCTGGACATCAATGTCGCCCAGAACTTCAACGTTCAGACGGACCCGCAGTCCGAAACCATGGTGAGGAGGGTTTCTTTTACTCCGGTCATTCAAGAATTCCGGAGAGACATAGGCCCCGCCGAGTAGGCGGGGAAGAGTTTCCGCGAGGCCTGGCCCGCCCAACCCCTGGACCTAGGTGCCCCCCCTAGCCGGGCGGGCAGGCCTTCGGAAACTTCACATTCCGTGAGGCTTGGCCCGTCAACCCCTGGACCTAGGTGCCCCCCCTAGCCGGCGGGCCAGCCTTCGGAAATTGGGACCCGCAAGGGTCCCAATTCATTTTCGATCGACAAAATCGCGTCCGTTTCGGGAGTTTTGTTCGCCTGGAAAGGGTCTTTCGACTTTTCCTGATCTCTCGCAAACGGTAAGGTAAATGCCCGGCCGATAGCCTTCATGTTGCGGGAGAATTGAACAATGTCCCCGAAGTTCAGGAAAGCTGGGTACGTTCTTTGCATTTCGGGAATTCTCGGATGCGCCCATCGAACGGCCCGCACACCGGAACCGACCCCGCCGCCGGCACCTGCTCCGGCGCCCAGCGAGGCCCCGGTGCCCCCTCCGGTGGAGACACCGCCTCCCAAGCCCGAAAGAAATCCATGTTTTCTCGGCGCCGAGGATCCGGTCCGTTTTGAACGGCTGCGTGTCGTGCTGGTCGATGCGGTGGAGCCGGCGCACGTTCCGGCGGGAGTCAACGATTCGGAGGATCTGGTGTTTCGTCAGTTGTACGAGACGTTGGTCCAGGTGGACTGCGAGGGTCGAGTCCGGCCGGGACTTGCGCGCTCCTGGGGATCCAGAGATCTCGGGCGGGTCTGGGTGTTCACGCTTCGCGATAGCGCGTACTTCTCGGATGGAACCCCGGTGACCCCAGCCAATGTACGTGACGCGTGGCAGACCGCTCGTGCGCAACCCTTGGTGCCGGGACGCCCCGGGCCCTGGAGCTGGATCCGCTCCGATGACGTGCGCATCTCGGGGTCGCGCCAAATCACCGTGCGATTGACCTCCGCTCCTCCCAACGCAGTTGCCTTCTTTTCGCATCCCGATCTCGCGGTGTGGAAGCCCACCGGTGATTGGGCGATCGGGAGCGGCGCCTATCGCGTGGCATCCGGGAGCGTGTCCTGGAGCTTTGGCCTGGAACCCAATCCGAATCATCCCTTTGCGGGACGGGGTCGATCCACGATCGACGTTTCGGTTCACAACGCCAGCGACCCTCGCGATGTCCTGTCCAAGACGGACATCATGCTGCTCGAATCCAAGAGTGCGCTGTCCTATGCCAAGGAGCTCGGGGAATTTCAGACGTACGCCTTGGCTTGGAGTCGCACCTACGTTCTCGTGTCCCCGCATTACTCGGGAACGCGTACGCAGTCGCCGGCCTGGTCGGAGCTGCGAACGGAGCTCTCGGAGCACATCGTGGACGCCGAGGCTCGGCCCGCCGCGGACCTGTCCGGCACGAACGGCAAAGGCTGTGCGCTGCCCCGGAACATCATCTCCGACCAGTCTGGATCCCAGGGCGTCGTCGCATTGGACCCTGATGGGGGACATCAACTGGCGTATCCGGACGGAGATTCGGATGCCAAGAAACTCGCCGAGCGTCTGGTCGCCTTGGCGTCCGAACGGTCCGAAAACGGCAACGTGCTTCTGGGCGCCCTGGAACCTCCGTCCTCGGGGGTGAACCCGGTTGCGGTGCAATTGGTGCCGCCCGCTTTTGCCGCGTCGCTTCAAGCCGGTGACCGGTGGTCGTACCTGGTTTCCATCCAGCGGACGTACACCGATCCGTGTCTCGATGCCGCGGCGTTCGCCGGCTCGTTGCGCTGGCTGGCCGCGCGCGTGAATGCGGCTCGGACGCGGAGCGGTTCAGCCCTGGTCGTGGCCGGGATTCCGCTCCTCACCGCGCGCAATCATGTGGCGCTGCGCCGCGGGGTCGCGGGAGTGGCGCAGGATTGGGATGGGACCTTGCGCCTGGCTGGGGCCGGACATAACGGGGTGGAGGCACCGTGACCTTCCGCCGCCGCATTCTCATCTCCTCGATCATCCTCGTCTGGATTCCGCTCCTATTCTTGGTCGTTTCGACGAAGCTGGAGATGAGCCGGCGCTTGCGAATCGAGTACAACCGTCGAGTCGCGACCCTGGCCAACGTGGCCACCGAGGATCTGGAGAGCCTGCGCACGTCCTTGCGCTCGCGTCTCGGCGCATTTCGAAACGTCATCGAAAACGACAACCGCTTCAGGCTGGCCATGGAAAAAGACGACGACAAGTTGTTCGTTATCGATTACGCCGGTAATGCCATGGGCCTGCTCGGGTTTTCCATGCTGCAGGTCCAGGATTCAGAAGGGCGGATCGTGAGCTCGGGCCACTTCCGAAACGAATACGATCGTCGTGATCCGGCGCTCTTGAGCCAGCTCGGCGCGGTTTCCACTCGTCTGTCTCTTTTGAGCGCACGGAAACCTGAAGGATCCGTATTGATGCTGGCAGTCATGGATTCTCTCCAGCTTTCCGACGACAAGTACTACCTGGTCGGCGGGGTGGAGCTGGAGGAGCCGTTCCTCTCCCATCTCACCCGGGCCGCCGACCAGGCGGTGACGCTCGTGTATCCGGGCGGAGTGATCTCATCAAGTGAGGGGCTACGGGCCACGCTGCTCAAGAGCCGTGGGGAATCCGGGGGATTGAAGGCCGCGTTTCCCGAGTGGCAATCGGTGGCCAGGCAAATCGAGATCCCGTTCGTGGGGAATCAAGACGGCCCCCAGAATGCCACCCTCGTGGTGAGCCACTCGTTGGAACCCCTCAATCGCTTGCTGCACAATCTGGATTTGTGGCTCATGGCGGCGCTCGTCGCCACCGTGAGCGGCACGCTGCTTCTGTCGCTTTGGACCTCGTCTCGGATCAGCCGGCCGCTTGCCGATCTCGCCGCGCGTACCTCGCAAATGCGCTTCGACCGGTTCGAAAACTTCGCCACCGATCGCAAGGACGAGGTGGGTGAGCTCTCTCGGTTCTTGAACGAAATGTTGAACCGCGTGCGGGCGCACATGCAGGAGCTGCGCGAAGCCGAGCGCCGAGCGACGCTGGGAGAGATGGCGCGACAGATCAACCACGATGTGCGAAACGGTTTGACTCCGATTCGCAACATTCTTCGCCATCTCGGAGAGGTCGCGTCGGAGAAGCCTGAAGATTTTCACCGCGTCTGGCGCGAGCGTGAGCCGGCGCTGCGCTCGAGCATGACCTATCTCGAGGGTCTGGCCAGCAACTACGCGCGGCTTTACTGGAGCCCACCCCGGCAAGGCTGCGATTTCAACACCGTGATCCGGGAAGTCGTTTTCGCCCGGCGGGAGGGCTCCCCGGTCAAGATCGACATGCAGCTGGCCAAGGAGCTGCCCCCCATCATGGCCGATCCGGTGGGCTTGCACCGGATCGTGGAAAACCTGGTCGCAAACGCGCAGGATTCCTCGAACAGCGATGCGGGACGAGTGGAGCTCAAGACGTACACGGATCCGAGCACGGCACGTGTGTTCCTGTCCGTGTCCGACAACGGCAGCGGCATCGCCGAAGCGGATCTGTCCAAGGTGTTCAGCGATTTTTACACTACCAAGGAAAAAGGCATGGGCCTCGGTCTCAGCATCGTGCGGCGGTTGGTCGCGGATTACGACGGCTCGGTTCGGGTCTCGAGCCAGGTCGGGCGCGGCACGCGATTCGAAGTCGAGTTCCCGGCCGCGGAGCCCGAACGTATGAATGGATCTTCCGGGACAAAGACTCCCGAGAAAGCAGCGTATGAGCGTGGTTCTGGTCGTTGACGATAATCCGAGCATGCTCGAGCAGTATGCGTACGACTTGCATCGGTTCGGTCACAATGTCGTGACCGCAGGCCGGGGTGAAGATGCGCTCGAGGTGCTGCAGCGTGAATCGGTGGACTGCGTGGTGCTCGATCTCGAGCTGCCTGGCCTGGACGGTTTTCAGGTTCTGACCGAGATGCAGAGCCGTGGGTTTCGCGTTCCGGTGATTGTCTATACCGGAACGGGGAGCTACGAGCGTTGCGTTCGCGCGATCAAGCTCGGCGCCTTCGGCTTCATCGATAAGGATGAAGACATGGAACGTGTTGTTCAGGAAATCGAGAACGCACTGGAGCGGGGGCGCTTGATTTCCGAGGTGAACACGCTCCGCACCCGGATCAGCGAGGATAGCCGCATGGTCGGGCAAAGCCGGGCCATGGAGACGCTCCGGACCGAGATCCAGCGCGTCGCGCCCATCCCGAGCCCAGTGTTGATTCTCGGGGAGAGCGGGAGCGGCAAGGAGCTGGTCGCTCGCGAAATCCACGAATTGAGCGGGCGGGCCAAGGCCCCGTTCATTGCCATCAACTGCGCGGCCATGCCGGAGAGCTTGGTCGAGAGCGAGCTCTTCGGCCATGAAGCGGGTGCGTTCACCGGCGCGCAGCGCGTTCGCAAGGGCGCCTTCGAGGCGGCGAGTGGAGGCACGCTGCTATTGGACGAGCTCGGCGAGCTGCCAATGAGCGTGCAATCAAAGCTCTTACGAGTCCTGGAAGAGAACACGGTGACTCGCGTGGGCGGCACCCGCACGATCCCTGTGGATACCCGCGTCATCGCCGCCACCAATCGCGACCTGGAAGCCGAAGTAGCGGCAGGCCGGTTCCGACCCGATCTCTTTTTCCGCATCAACGTGCATCCCATTGCCGTACCGCCCTTGCGCGAGCGCCTATCTGACGTGTCGCCCTTGGTCGAGCACTTTCTGACCGTGATCGGCCAGCGCTTCGGTATTCGGCGCAAGGGCATCACGCCGGAGGCCTTGGATGCATTGGCCGCGTACACCTGGCGGCGCAACAACGTGCGCGAGCTGCGTAACATCGTGGAGCGGATGATCATCGCCAGCGACGGCTCTATGATCGATATCGATGACATTCCCACCGGCATCCGCGGCGGCGGCAAGCCGCAGGACGGCGTTGTGGCCGCGGGATCGGAAAAGACGATGCGCAAGCTCAAGTCCGATGCCGAGCGCGAGATTCTGATCGCCGCTTTGGAACGCAATGGGTGGCAGATTACCAAGACAGCGGCCGAGCTTGGGCTGGCCGATCACTCGAGCCTCCTCAAGGCCATGCGCCGTCACGGCATCAAGCGCCAGAGCTGACCCGGTTCACGATTAGATTCACTGCCTGCCCTTAGTCTCTGTTCTCCGGATTCATAGGGCTTTGCCCGTAAAGCAAAGCGCAGATCTTCGTAGGGAAGTTGCCATCCGCTCGCGGCGACTCTGGGCCACCGCGGGAGCGAGGGTCCGCCCGAGCACCCTCAAAAGTGGCAAGGTAAGCGAACAGTTGAATTAGCAAAGCGGACCCGAGCGGGGGACCCGCGGTGGACCAGGAGTGACGAAGAATCGCGCCAGCGATTCGAGGAGCGGGGAGTCCGCCGAGGCGGAGGGCACTTCCCAAGAAGATCTGCGCCCTTGATTTAGGGGGCTGAATCTCAGGAAGGCGAGACTAACCAATTGTGGTACTGGTCTTAAAACCAGGTACTGGTTTTGAAACCAGGTACTGGTTTTGAAACGAGTTCCATGTGGGGCCTCGGCGACTGATCCTAGGATCAGTTGCTCGAGTGTCCACATCGACTGCTCCCGGGAGCAGTGAAGGCTTCGGGCGTGTAATCGGCTATCGGGAGGCGGGGGAGAGGGCCCGGCGCTTTTCCTCGAGCGATGCGATGAGCTTGTCGTAGGGCTCGGTGAACTTGACGATGCCCTCCTCGACCAGCGCGTCAGTCACCGCCTTCATGGAAATATCAAGCTGTTCGAGGCGGTGTAACGCGTCCACTTCCTCAGCCACGTTCTCCAGGATCGTATCTCCCGGCACGCGGCCGTGGTGGCGGAAAGCGTCGATGGTCTGTTCGGGAAGGGTATTGATGCTGTCGGGACCGATCAGCGTTTCGACGTACTTCACGTCCGGGTAGGCGGGGTCCTTGGTCGAGGTGCTGGCCCAGAGCGGCTTCTGCGGACGCGCGCCAAAAGAACGCAGCGATTCCCAGCGCGGTCCTGTGTATGTGTTGAGCCAGTTCTGATAGGCAATCTTTGCGCTTGCGATAGCAGCCCGACCCCGAAGCGCAACCGCTTCCGGCGATTTCATGGCGTCCAGCTTCTTGTCCACCATCGTGTCGATGCGAGACAAGAAGAAGCTCGCCACCGATGCCACCGTGGACAACGGCTGTCCGTTCCGTGCTCGTTCTTCCAAAGCGGCCAGATGCGCTTCCATGACCTGTTTGTGGGCATCGAGCGAAAACAAAAGGGTGATGTTGATGTTGATGCCCTCGGCGAGGCAGCGCTCTATGGCGGGAACGCCCTCCGGAGTTCCCGGAATCTTGATGAAGGCGTTGGGCCGGTTCACCGATGTCCAGAGCCGCCGCGCTTCTTCGATGGTTGCATCGGCACTCCGCGCGCCATGGGGTGACACTTCGAGGCTCACGAAGCCGTCCGTACCGTTGCTCCGGTCGTATCGGGAGCGCAGGAGCTCGCACGCATCCTGGATGTCCCGCACCGCCATGGCCTCGTAGATCGCCGGCGCGGGCAATCCCCTGTCGGACAGCTCGCGAATCGCCTGGTCGTACTCCGTGCCCGAGGTCATCGCCTTCTCGAAGATGGCCGGATTCGAGGTCACGCCCGATATGCCGTCTTCCTCGATGAGACGCTGGAGAAATCCATCTCGCAGCATGCGGCGGGTAAGGTTATCCAGCCAGATGCTCTGGCCTCGCGCTTCCAGGAGGTGGAGGGGATTCGTGGCGACCATGAATGATGTTCTCCTTGAATGTTAAAGCAGATCCAAACCCAAAATGTATACCGGGGACGGGGGCAGGTCTATCCGGGAAAGATAAAGCCCTGGGTGATCCACCGACGCAGGAATTCCATGCGTCCGGTCAGGAGCGAGATACGCGCCATGACCGTGTACCCGAACGCGGCCCCGAACGAGATCATGAGCACGTAAATACCGACACGGCTGACCTTCCCGAAGACCCCTTTGTGCTCCTTGGAGAAGAAGAAATAAACCAAACCGGACAGGGTTCCCAAAACAACGACCAGGGCCGAAACTGTACCGCCCAAGGAAAACGCGGGTTCGCTGACCACCAGGGGACGAATGCTCTGGCCGATTTGTGAGGTGAAATCCGATTCGAGATAACGGACCAGATTGGTGCCGGCGGCAAAGCCGATGGCGAGCGCCATCGCCATTCTCGACCAGTGCGCCAGTCGCGGCACGAGCCGCAACAAGAGCAATATGCCGAACAAAAGCGGAATGATGCGCGAAACCTGGGGCGGGTTCTTGGCCAGCGCGGGAAGAGCGAACGCCACCAAGGGCGGATACAGCTTGCCGAACAAGTTCGGAATGAGCGTCGTCCAGAACGCTTCCACCATCCAGTAGGCCGCGCTCACACCCACGAACAAGTGCTCGGCGAAACGGTAAAACGGATTGTCGCGAAATAGAAACGACAGGATCATGAGCGTGAGCAGTGCTCCGATCCACATCTCCAGCCAGGGTCCCAGGGTCACGTCCGCCTCCTCCTCCACTCTCCTCCGGTGAAGAACGCCACGTTCCCGAGCACGATGAACGCGATGATGACGAGATGCGCCACGGTTTGCGGTCCCATCCGTTGAATGGCCTCTTCAGATCTGGATGCGTATTCGGGATACTGCTTTACCAGCGCCGCTTCGTACTCGGCCGCGCCCTGCAATCCACCCATGAGACCGAGGAGCTGACGGGGGTAGTAGGGATAAAGGAGCGGGGCCTCGACCGCCGTCACCCCTCCGGCCACGGGGACGTGGGCCGGGTCGCCCCCGAACTGGATCCATTCCTTCACGCCCGGAAATCCCGACGCAATGCACACGATCAAATTGAAATCGGCAATACGCTTTACGCCCTCCATGATGGGCAGCGTGCGCACGTCATGGCCCTTGGAGTCGACGGGAAACGCGCCCGGAAAATCCGAAAAAGCCGAGTTGATCACCCCCTGGTTCCCGGCCTTGTAACCCAGGTTCACCCAGTCCTGTCCGGCCACGCGATCCGGAAAATCCTTGGCAAGCACGTTCTGCTCTAGCGCATCGAGCTGGGGAATGCCGGTCGCCCAGAGCGTGAGCAAGTACACCTTGAGCTTCTTATGGAGCGCATGCCGCAGCACGGCTTGAATCATGGGCATGTTCTCGGGAACCGTGCTGGGACCGAAATCCGCGGTCAAGATCACCCGGGACCCTTCGGGCAGGCTGTCCAGCTTGTCGAAAATGTTCTGCACGATCGGTGTCGTAATGACGGGGAAAGTGAGCCCGGCCACGAGTGGAATGATCACGGCCAGAGCGATGGCGACATAGATCAAGCGCCGGTCCATGCGTCCGACCCGATCCAGGAAGGCGCTCACGATTCGCGTCCTCCCAGATACGAGCGTTCGATTCCAAGAATGATCTTGAGCGACGTGGAAATGACGCCCAACCCGATGCCGATGATGATCGCGCGTGCTCCGGCGAGGTTGACCGTGGACATGATCCAGTTGGAAAGATTGGGAATGCTGAGAAATTGGAGGGGTTGGGGAAGCCAGGAGGTCAAGAAAGCGCCCACGAACGTGCGCCCGAGGAGAATGATGAGCGCCGCTACCAAGAGGAGTGTCGCCTCGACGTTGCGGGCGCGGAAGGCGCGATAGGAAGCGGAAGCGACAAAAAACGCGAGGAGGGAGAACATGGTCGCTTGAAGCGGATTGAACATCGCGTCATAGGCGAAGTTGAACCAGGAGCCCTGCGCTTCCACCGGTCCCGTCCAGCCCTGGGAATTCCCCACCTTGAACAGCCCCGCAATCAGCGTGAACAGAAATGCGACCACGGTCACGATGCTGTAGGTCCAGCCGGGCCGGCGTCGCTGCACTTTGTCCAGGTGCATACGGAGCAGGTTTCCGCCACCCAGAATGAATGCCACCGCGGCAATGATGTTGAAGTACTCGGAAAGATCGCTGTTCACGCGGTTGAGGCCGCGAAAAAAGAACGCGGCGACGAGCAGGAAACCGACGACCGATGTGAGAAGAACGGGCAGCGTGACCCGGATCATGTGGAGTCTTTCATGAAGACTTGATCGTGAAGAGCCCCTGCAGCCAGTGACTCAACTGGGTCAGAACATCGCTCTGGGTGAGAAGCGCCAAAGTGGCCAAGATCGAACCGAGAAGAATGAAGAGCATGGCGAATGCTTTGCCGAAGTCTTGACCGCGCAAGCTACCCAAGAGCTTAGGGTCCTGGCTCAGGTAGGCGCTGGTGGCGAACAGTTCCTCTCCAATCAGCGTGTAGTCGCACGCCGCCACGAAGAAGGGGAGTTGCTGGGGTTGCGCGGTCCCGGCAATTTGAACCGCCCCGATTGAATGCCCGGTCTCGGCGAAGATGAGCGACTCGGCAAAGAACGCGCCCATGTAAATGCAGGTGGCGGGACGCTGCCGCACCATGTAGCCGTTCACGTAGGCCACGAATCCGAACTGCTCGTCGGTGACGTAATAGATGTGTTCTTCGTTGAAGGCGTCCGGCCGTCCGGCGGCCAGATAGGCTTCCTTGGCCGTCTCGCGGGCCGTTGTCATCACGAGGGAGCGCGAGGTCGGCATCTCGAGATGGACGTCGTATTCGGCAACCCGCTTGGCCACCGAGGAAAGAATCGTGATCCCGGCTACGGTCTGAACGTTGTCCAGATCCTGCGTGCCGGCCACGTAGAGCACCGGGCGTCCCATTTCGGTCGCGCGCCCGATCGCCTCCTCGATGGCGGCGATTCCGGCAATCTTGCGGATGAAGTATTTGACGCCACTCTGCGCCCGGAAGGTGTAAAAGAGAATCGCGCCACCCACGATCAAGAGCACGACGAACAAGTTCGTGTGCCGGCGGTCGAAGTTAAGGATGGCGCGCGGGCCGAGGACGAGGAGAACGAGGGCGATCACGAGAGCAAGTAGGACAAGTAGGAATCGGGGGTTCTTCCAGATTTGCCGCATGCGCTCTCCGGGTACCCGCCCGATCGGCCCTCGCGGAATGATGGGGCACATTATCCATTGACAGATGAGGTGTCCAGAGAAAACCTGTGCAACCTGAGGAGGGTTGGAGCATGTCGACGCAACGTCCTTATGTTCGCGGTCGCCGGGCGTTGCGGCGGAGTCTGATCGCCGGGGCTCTGTATGATCTGATTCTTGGGTTATTCATGCTCGTGGCCGGCTCCTGGACAATGAGCCGGCTTGGGGAGCCGCTCGAGGGGCAGGCGCTTTACTGGTTTCGTCTCTCGGCTCTGCCGCTTTGCATTCTTCCGGTGATCTATCTCACCGCAGCCCGCTCGTCTCACCTCGACGCGTTTCGCCTACCCGTGCTCGCACTGCGCGGTCTGGGCGGGGGACTCGTCCTCGCCTCGCTCCTTCTCGAACCACGCCCAGCCTGGCTCGTCCTCGTCGTCGGTCTTCTGGATGTCGGCTGGGCTTTTCTGTATTTCATTTTGTGGCATCGCCGCGGCCGTGTTGGTTGACCCGCCCCTATTCGGCGTCTAACCTTTGTTCATGGTCGAAAACGAACCCCGCCTCACCGCGCTCAGTCACGGCGCGGGTTGAGCCTGCAAGATCGCCCAGAGCGATCTCGCTCAGGTTCTGAGCGGGTTACCCAAGAGCAAGGATCCCCGAGTGCTGGTCGGCACGGAGACGTCCGACGACGCAGGGGTGTACCTCATCGCCGAAGGCCTGGCGTTGGTACAGACCGTGGATTACTTCACCCCTGTGGTGGACGACCCCTACGACTTCGGGCGCGTTGCCGCGGCCAATGCGTTGAGCGACATCTACGCCATGGGCGCGGAGCCGTTCATGGCTCTCAATTTGGTCGGTTTTCCCGCCGGCAAGCTCTCGTTCGACATCTTGCATCAGATCCTGCGCGGCGGGGCGGACGTGTGCATGGAAGCTCAGGTGGCGGTGGTGGGTGGGCATTCCATCGACGATCCCGAGCCTAAGTTCGGTCTCGCCGTTTCCGGCCGCGCGCGTCCGGAAGACTTGTGGTTGAACCGCACGGCAAAGAACGGGGACTTCCTCGTGCTTACCAAACCGCTCGGGATCGGCATTCTCACCACGGCGATCAAGCGGGGAAAACTCGACCCGGACGAAGTCAAGCAGGCCGTCGACTTAATGGCCACGCTGAACCGCGGCGCGGCCCAGGCCGCGCGCAAGGTTGGCGTGCACGCCGCTACCGATGTCACCGGGTACGGTTTTCTGGGCCATCTCTATGAGATGGCGGTTGGATCGTGTCTGGAGGCGGAAGTGTGGGCGAGCGAGGTTCCGTTTCTCTCCTCTCGCGTGCGTTCGCTGGTAGATGAAGGCGTGGTGCCGGGGGGCACGCGCAAGAACTTGAAATTCATGCTCGATCAGGGCGTCAGCTTCGAAGCGGACATTTCGGAAAGCGAGCAGATCATGCTTGCCGATGCCCAAACTTCGGGCGGGCTTCTTTTGGCGGTGGCGGAAGATCGCGTAGAGCCTCTTGTCGACGCATTACAAACCGAGCGCACTCCCGCGGCGGCGGTGGTGGGGCGTTTGCGCGAAGGGAAGGGCGGATGGATTCAAGTCCGTCGCGCGCGCATGCCCCGCTGATCTTGTTGATTCCTGAATCGATTGCGGATCGATTGGGTGTGCATGCCAGAAGCTCTTATCCGCGCGAGTGCTGCGGGTTCATCCTCGGCGAACATTGCGACGGGGAAATGTACGTCGAGGACATTCTACCGGTCGAGAATATCGCGCCGGAGAACGATCGATACCTGATGGCTCCGGAATCGGTGCTGATGGCCGAGCAAACGGCGCGCGCGGGCAAGTGGGAAATCCTCGCCGTCTATCATTCACACCCGGATGGGGACAGCACCCCCTCCGAGACGGATCGGCAGGGAGCCATGCCGGGAATGCCCCAACTCATCCTCTCCATTCTGGCCGATGGAACGTTCCGGGGGGAAACCTGGATGCCGGCGGAGGACGGTCGCTTCCTTTCCGCAGCCATGATCGTGGCAAGCCCATGAGTAAGCTGACGTCCGCCGAGCTCGAGCGGTACAGCCGCCATTTGTCCCTCCCCGAAGTAGGGCTCACGGGGCAAGAAAAGCTTCGCGACGCGCGCGTTCTCATCGTCGGAGCGGGAGGCCTGGGGTCTCCAGTCGCTCTCTATCTGGCTGCCGCCGGCGTGGGTCATCTAGGCCTGGTCGATTTCGACACGGTCGATGTCACGAATCTCCAGCGGCAGATCATCCATGGCACCAAGGACGTCGGGCGATCCAAGCTCCTTTCCGCCCGCGAACGCATAGCCGACGTGAACCCTTTTGTGAAGGTGGACACGCACGAGACACGCCTCACCTCGGCCAACGCCCTCGATGTGATCGCCCGCTACGATGTGGTCGTGGACGGAACCGACAACTTTCCCACCCGCTATCTGGTAAACGACGCGTGCGTGCTCCTGGGAAAGCCGAACGTCTACGGGAGCATTTTTCGATTCGACGGTCAGGTGTCGGTGTTCGATGCCAAACGTGGTGCGTGCTACCGCTGCCTCTATCCCGAACCCCCTCCGCCGGGGGCGGTGCCGAACTGCGCGGAGGGCGGAGTTCTGGGCATTCTTCCCGGGATCGTCGGAACGTTGCAGTCCAACGAGACCGTGAAGCTGTTGCTTGGGCTGGGCGAGCCCCTCATCAATCGCCTGCTTCTTCTCGACGCGCTCGAAATGCGGTTCCGAGAAGTCCACTTCGCCAAAGATCCAGCGTGTCCGGTCTGCGGAACCGCGCCTACGATTCGTGAGCTGATCGACTACGAAGCGTTTTGCGGCGTGGCCCAAGCCGCCGCTTCGGGACCCGTGAAAGAAATCGGCGCCACGGAACTCTCCCGTTCGCTCGATCGCGTGCTTCTCATCGATGTCCGCGAGCCGTTCGAGGCCGAGATCGCCCACATCCCCGGCGCACGTCTCATCCCCCTGGGTGAGTTACAGAACCGCATGGACGAGATCGACCGGCATGCGGATATCGTTGTGCACTGCCGATCCGGATTGCGGAGCGCCAAGGCCGCACGTTGGTTGGAAGAGGCAGGGTTCGAACGCGTGCGCAACTTGCGAGGCGGTATTCTCGCCTGGGCGGACGAAGTGGATCCCTCCACCCCCAAATACTGATGGATTTAGTTTTCCAGGGGCGCGTGATTCGCGCCCAGAGCCGCCGGTTCACTGTTCTCGGTGAGGGCGGGCCAATCACCGCGATTGTTCCCAAGCGCTTGCGATTCGAGAACCCGGAGTGGGTGGATCCAGTGGCGGTGGGGGACGAAGTAGAAGCGGCGGTTCAACATGGGGAGGGGTTGATCCAACGCGTGCTTCCCCGGCGCAATCTCCTCGCGCGACGGGCGATCGGGAGTACGAAGCGTCAGATGCTGGCCGCCAACATCGATCGCGCAGTCATCGTGCTCGCCGCCGCGGAACCGGAATGGAAGGCCGCCACCCTCGATCGCTATCTCGTGCTTGCCTCCGCTTCGGACATTTCTCCCTTGGTGTGGATCAACAAATCGGATCTCGTCTCGGCCGTTCCCGATCAGGAGTTGCTCGATTGGTATTCGAAAATCGATATCCCCGTGCTATGTGGATCCGCCGCGTCGGGGGAGGGGCAGGACGCGCTCGTGGAGCGGCTGGCCGGCCAGACCGCGGTGTTCATCGGTCCATCGGGGGCGGGGAAGTCGAGCCTCTTGAACCGACTCGTTCCCAGCGCGGACGTGCGCGTGGGTGACGTGAGCGCGGCGAGCGGCAAGGGCACTCACACCACGACTTGGGCCGAGATGCACGATCTGCCGGGAGGCGGCCGCGTGATCGACGGCCCGGGATTGCGCACGCTGGATCTGACCGACGTCGAGGTTCGGGACTTGGCGCGCCACTTTCCGGAAATGGACGCGTTGGCGGGGGACTGCCGCTTTCCGGACTGTGCCCATATGGCTGAGCCGGACTGCGCGATCAAGGATGCCGTTACCTCCGGAGGTGTCGCGCCGCATCGGTACGAATCCTATCGCCGCATCTACGAGAGCCTCGCCCGAGGTACCGGCTAATCCGCCAGGGCCGGCCGATCCTCGCTCTGGGCGAGATAGGCGCCGGCTTGCGCAATCGGGGTGAGCTGGGAGAGATGCAGGGTACGCGTGCCCCAACGCCTTGCCGCCTCCCGGCTCTGAAACCAGATGTCGGCCCGTTTGCTGTAACGCGGGTTCATGGTGTCCTCGACCGTGAACACGCCCAGGCCTTCGAGCTCCACGATGTCTCCGAAACGGAAGGGAGCACCCGGGGTGAACTCGCGAAGGAGATCGCGAGACAAAGCGAGCATTCCCGGATGAACGATGGTGTTCATCGCGGTGATGAGAGGCGAATCATCGGTTTGGTCCGCAGTGCTGCTATAGCCGGTGACGGTGATGGAGACGCGAAACACGCTTCTCGGATGAGCAATAGAAGCGGGCATCGTCAACGTGCCTTCCGAATAAATGGGCGCTTCGCGTTCGATTTCGGAAAAAACACGTGCCGTGGGAACCGCGGAATTGGGCGAGGGAGCCCACGCTTCTAGGCCAACTAGCCCAATGAGCCCCAGGATGGGCAGGGTGAGCCCGGCCTTAAAGCTGTTGCTGCATGAGGTTTTGCGATCGTGTTGCGTGTTCATGCCCCCCCTATTTCGCAATTTCTGGGCCAGGAAAAGGGGCCCTCAAAATCGCGCATGGGGAAGAAGGGTCCTAAGGCATTGAGGCGTGAAATTTCAGGATCAGTGGTGAGGGACGATTGTCACTATATGAATGTACCGTCGCACTCTCGTCAAGCGTCCGGAAGAAAGTGCACGGCAATCGTTGTTGCGATTAAGCCGAGGCCTATTTTCTTTAGGGATTCCCGTCTCAAACGTCCATCATACCGATTTGTTTTAGCTTTTCCCTTGACCCAACGGTACTCAAATTAGTAGAATTATTTGTGACATTGTTGGGCTTGGACGTCCCCAACGTTCGGCCCATCGGGGACAGCATCGTGAAAAACACCGAGTTGGGCCGCCGCATCAAGCAGCTGCGCCTTGCCCAGGGGTCCACTCTCAAGGACATCGAGGCCAAGGTCGGAGTCTCTGCAACCCACGTTTCCGAAATCGAGCGTGGGAAAACCTCGCCCACCGTTGGAGCCCTGGCCAAGATCGCCTCCGCGCTCCAGGTGAACCCCTCCTTTCTGGTCGATCTTCCGGTCGGGGACGAGGTCTCCTTCACCCGCAAACCCGAACGCGATCGCCTGGTGGGGGCGCGTAACGGGGCGGAGTGGGAGATTCTGACTCGGGATCGTCCGTACGCGGAACTCTCTCTGTTCATGCTCGAGCTGAGTCAGGACATGACCGCGCCGCTCGAGCAATCACCGCGTTCCGGAGACAAGTTCTTCCACGTCGTGGACGGCATCGTTCAGCTCGAGTTGGGAGACGAGAAGGTCGTGTTGCGACGCGGAGACAGCATTCACTTCCGCGCCTCACGACCGGCGAAGCTGCTCAATCTCGGGGAGAGCCGTTGCCGGATCTTCATGGCGATGTGGCCCCGGTTGACGCTCTGACGGGGGCCTCATGATCAGCAAGGACGAACTCGGGATCCGCATCCGTAACGTGCGCAAAGAGCGCGGGCTCACCTTGAAGGAGCTCGAGCGCGTTTCCGGATTTTCCGCCACCCATATTTCGGAGATCGAGAGGGGTAAGACCTCGCCCACCATTGGTGCGTTGGTGCGGATTTCCCAGGCGTTGGGCAAAGACACCTCGTTCTTCCTGGAAGAAGAGCAGCTCAACGAAATCGCCCTCGTCCGTCGCGATGATCGCCAACCCTTGCCCCCGGGCATAGTGAAGGTGCGGGGGGAGTATCTGACTCCCGGCATCCCGGGCGGTCGCCTCAACGCGTACATGATTTATCTGGAAGCAGGGGATGAGAAGGAAGTCGTCTACGAGCCCCATGCGGGAGAGGAAGGCGTGCTGGTGGTGGCGGGGCGTGTGGAAGCTTTGATTGGAGGCCGGGCCATCACGATGGACGTCGGCGATTCGGTACAGTATCCGGCCGACCGTTCGCATGGGTTCCGCAACCTGGGACGTGAAGAAGCCAAGCTCCTCTTGGTGTCCACGAAACGGGTGCGGGAGAAGAAATCATCTACGGGAACGACCGGGCGGATTTTTTAACTCTAGAGCGTTCCCTGCTTCAAAACACGGTTAGGCCCTGTCACCACTGCCATCGGCATCCGTCTAATATCCCAGGACCGCATTCGTGGTTGGGATTCGTTAGGAGGGTCCGTTGACGTTGTCTCGGTTCGTCCTTCTCTTCCTGCTTGCTCTTCTCGTTTCATTTAGCGGGAACACGGCGGCAGCGGACTGTGTCGCATATCGCGAATACATGCATTTGCTAGGAACTCTGTCGTCGGGAGCGTCGCCGGGATGGCAGGTGGCCGTTTCCGGATCGATGGCTTATGTAGGGGGGTACGAGCTGCTCGTTATCGACGTCTCGAATCCGAACTCCCCAGTGCTTGTGACCAGATTTTCTGATCTTAATCCGACCCACGAATATCTCAATCCGTATGTGACAGGAATGGCTGCTTCGGGATCGTTGCTTTGCGCCATGGTGCACAAATCGTCCGGAGCGACGATGCATGTGTTCGACGTTTCCAACCCCGCCGTTCCGGTAAGAGTGGCCTTTGGCCCATCAGGAGTGGACGTCACCTTGTCCGGCACGACGGCTTATGTTTCCAGTGGAACGACGGGTTTCGAAATCGTTGACCTGACCAATCCTTCCGCCCCTCAGATTCTCGCGGCGGTAGACACGCCCGGAGATGCCCAGGGCATTGCGGTGTCCGGGACATTGGCCTGTGTGGCCGATGGGTCCTCGGGGCTTCAGGTATTCGATGTCTCGAACCCGCACAACCCGATATTGCTGGGGCACGCAGCCACCACCCAAAAAGCCTTGAAGGTGGCAATGATCGGCTCAATGGCTTATGTGAATGAGGACTCAGCCAGGGTTGAGGTTATTGACCTTTCCAATCCGACGGCCCCGGTAATCGTGGGTCATGTTCTAGTGCATGGCCTGCTCACCGGAGTAGTGGCTAGGGGTGTCCAGGTGTACGTGAGTATCCACGCCATTGAGCACTGGAGAGGTGGAGTGGAGGCCATCGATGTCTCCGACCCCGGTGCGCCAACCATCATCGGAAGCCAGAGCACTCAAGGCTTTGCGAATGACATTGCTCTCTCCGAAGGTCGCGTCTATGTGCCCGGAGGATTTGGCAACTGGCTTTCCATAGTCGAAATCGCCGGTGGCGCGTCCGTCACGGTGGTCGGGTGGTATGCATCTCCCGCATGGGGAGAAGGCGTGGCGGTGGATGGGCCGGTGGCTTATCTCGCCGATACTGATTCAGGACTGGTCACGATCAATGTATCCGATCCTTCTTCTCCAGTCCCCATAGGACAGGTGGACACCCCTGGATACGCCCTAAAGCTAGCGGTCCAAGACGGCATGGCCTACGTAGCCGATCTGACGGGGCTTCAGCTGATCGATGTGTCCGATCCTAGCCATCCCCACCTCGAAGGGAACTTGCCGGGTGCAGCCCAAGATGTCGCCGTGTCCGGCTCCTTCGCTTATGTCTCGGGGTCTAGTTACGGTTTCGGAGTGGTCGATGTGTCGAATCCATCCGCGCCTAGTCTCATCGGAAGTCTAAGCTGTTGTGAAGTCTCTCAGGCTCGGGGTATTGCCCAATCAGGGTCTCTAGTCTATCTGTGCGCGGATACATCGGGGCTCAAGATAATCGATGTCTCGAACCCGACCGACCCCAAGATCATTGGGCGGGCTCATATGCCATATGGGGCGGAAGGAGTGGCGATCTCCGGGGCGTTTGCCTACGTCGCCGATCCCGTAGACGGTCTGGAAGTTGTTGATATCTCGAATCCAGAGAGCCCGATCATCGTGGGCAGCGTGAGAACCCCCGACCAATGCGTTCGCGTTACGGTTACCGGAACTATTGCCTATGTCGTTTGCCCCTACGCTGGCATTACGTTGATCGATGTATCAGATCCTTCTCACCCCTTGATCGTCGGCGGCCTGGACGTTTCGTTGAAGGGAGAGGGGGATCCCTCCAAGCCCCGTCGGCCCTGGCATGCACTCGTGGCGGGACCATACCTATATGTAGCTGACGACATTGGGCTCATCATTGCCCCCACAGAGTGCGGGGCACCTACTCCAGTCCGACTTTCCTCGTTCGATGCTATTCCGAGGAAAGACGGGATTCTCCTGACTTGGTCGGTGATCGACGACGTTTCCGGCTTCCATGTAGATCGTTCCGAGGAATTCGATGGAGTTTATGAGCGCTTAACCCAAACCTTGCTGCATTTCGACGGGATCCACCACTACCTGGATAACACAGTGCGTCCTGGAACCACGTATCTCTATCGTCTGGAAGCCTTGAATCGAGGGGGTGGTACGGAGCTCATAGGGCCGGTTACGGCAACTGCAGGATTGTTCCTTGAGCAAACGCCTCGCCTCGGTCCGGCATTCCCGAATCCGTTCGCCAACTCCAGCACGATACCGTTTACGTTATCGCGATCAGGAGATTTAAGACTCCGGATACTCGATCTCAAAGGTCGCGAGATTCGAACGTTTGAGCAGCAAAGGATGGAAACCGGCGATCACTCCTTCACGTGGGATGGCCGCGACGATAAAGGCAATCTTCTGCCGGCAGGGATTTATTTCTACGAGCTACGAGCCCCGGGTTTTCGGGCCACGCGAAAACTGATTCGCCTCAGGCCATCTTGATCAAATCCCTTTCGCCTTCGCCTCGTTCCAGAGCGTATCCATGTCTTCAAGGGTTGATTTTTCCGGAGTGCTCCCTCGCGCGTGTAACTGTTCCTCGATATAGCGAAACCGCCGGATGAATTTCCCGGTGGTCGCGCGAAGCGCTCGCTCGGGATCCACGCCAAGATACCGGGAAATGTTCACCACCGAATAGAGGACATCGCCCAGCTCTCCTTCGAGCGCTTCGGCCGGCGCATCTCGTTCCACATCCCGTCGCAACTCGCCAACTTCTTCTTCGAGCTTCTCCAAAGCCCCCAGGCGATCCGGCCACTCGAAACCCACCGCGCCGGCTTTCTCCGAGATGCGAAACGCCGTGGTCAGAGCAGGGAGTCCGGGAGGACGTTTTCCAAGAGCGGAGGGAATATCGGTCTCTGAAGCGCCTTCCGCTCGCTTCAACTCTTCCCACTGCCGCAGAGCGCCGGCGGATCCAATATCTTTGGCGTCGCCGAACACGTGCGGGTGCCGTCGAATGAGCTTGTCCACCGCCGCATTCACGGCATCGTCCAGCGTGGTCCACCCGCCGTCCTCGGCCGCCAGAACCATGAATCCAACCAGGAACAAGAGATCGCCCAGCTCCTCCCGGAACCCCTCCCGGTCGCGGGTCCCTACCCGCTCCACGACCTCGAACGTTTCTTCCTGGAGATAGGGGGTGAGCGTCTCCACCGTTTGGTCCTTGTCCCAGGGGCAACCGCCCGGGCCCCGCAGCACGCGGGCGAGGGTCAAGATGCGCTCCAGCGGACTGGCGACCGAACGGATCCGGGCCGCGAGTTCTTCGGGGGTCTCTTGGGAAGTTGCCATAACTGGATAAGATAACCCTTTTCGAGAACCGGACAATGGAACTCGGTTATCGCTAGATTGCATGGCCACGGTCCGAGGACCGCCGGGTACAATCCCAGCGGAATGAAAAGAAAGGACATACGATGATTTCGCCCGAGGGCGGCGGTTTGGAACGGCTGCGGGACGTCGAGGACCCGCTGCTCGTGCGGGCCTGCCAGGGGGAGCCGGTCGAGACCACGCCGATCTGGCTCATGCGGCAGGCGGGCCGGTACCTTCCGGAGTATCGCCGGGTCCGGTCCCAGTTCGATTTCATGACCGTCTGCAAGACGCCCGATCTGGCGGTTGAAGTCACGCTGCAACCCATCCGCCGATTCGGCTTCGACGGGGCAATCCTCTTTTCGGACATCTTGATTCCGGTCGATGCGATGGGTCTTCCGGTGCGGTTCAATCCCGGACCCGAAGTGGATTCTCCGGTGCGCACGGCCCAGGACGTGCAAGCGCTTCGCCGACCGGATCCCAGTGTAGAACTCTCGTTCGTCCTCGAAACCTTGCGCATCTTGCGGCGCGAGCTGCCGGCGGAAGTGGCCCTCATTGGTTTCGCCGGCGGGCCATTCACCCTGGCCGCCTACATGGTCGAGGGCGAGTCCTCGAAGGATTTCTTGCTCTTGAAGAGCCTCATGTATCGCGAGCCGGTCATTTATCACGCACTCATGGAAAAGCTGAGCCTGGTCGTATCGGATTATTTGAGCGCGCAAGTCGAGGCGGGCGCGCAGGCGGTTCAGCTCTTCGACACGTGGTCGGGCATTCTCTCCCCGCGTGATTACCGCGAGTTTGTCCTGCCCCACGTGCGGCGCATCGTCGAGCGAGTGAAGACACCCGGGGTTCCGTTCATCTTGTTCGGGGTCGGAACCGGGGGGCTCCTCGAGCTCATGAAGGAATCGGGCGCGGACGTCATCGGGATCGATTGGCGCACGAGCATGAAAGAGGCCCGGCGCCGTTTGGGTCCCGACCAGCCGCTGCAGGGGAATCTGGAGCCCGCCGTTCTTTATGCGCCGCTCGAGATCATCCGGGAACGCGCGCGCGAAATCCTGATGGAGGTCGGGCTCCAAGGTCCGCACGTGTTCAATCTCGGCCACGGGATTACTCCCGAAACGCCGATCGAAGCGGTCGCGGAGCTGGTGCGATGCGTACACGAAGACGGCCGCCGTTTGCGCGAAGCGGAAGCCAAGGGAGGTGTCACGTGAGCGTCGTGGTCACTCCCGAGCTTCTGGCCCGTTACGACAAGCCAGGACCCCGCTACACGAGCTATCCGACCGCGCCTCAGTTTTCGACCGAGTTCGGCCCCGAGGCCTACGAAGCGCGGTTGGGCATGGCCAACGCGCGCGCGGGCGAACCGCTCTCGGTCTACTGCCACATTCCCTTTTGCGATCACCGCTGTTTGTACTGCGGCTGCCACGTCATCATCACCCAGCGTGATGACATCGTGGACAAGTACCTGAGCTACATGAAACGGGAAGTGGACATGGTGGCGGCCAAGCTTCCCGATCGGCGCGACATTCTGCAGCTGCATTGGGGCGGGGGAACGCCCACGCACCTTCATCCCGAGCAGATGGAGGGCCTCTTTCGGCATTTGACCTCTCATTTCCGTTTGCATCCCGAGGCCGAGGTCGCGATCGAGATCGATCCTCGCGTAACGTCAGGGGCTCATCTTGCCACGTTGCGACAACTCGGGTTCAACCGGTTGAGCCTGGGGGTACAGGACTTCACGCCCGAGGTACAGCACGCGGTGGAACGCAACCAGACCTATGAGGAGACCGCGGAACTGCTCCAAGAGGCGCGCCGTCTGGGGTTCTGGGACTGCAACATCGATCTCATCTACGGACTTCCCCTGCAGACCCTCGATTCGTTTCGCGACACATTGCATCGCGTGGTCGGTCTTCGCCTGGGACGGGTGGCGGTGTACTCGTATGCGCACGTGCCCTGGATTCGTCCCCAGCAGAAGAAAATCCATGAATCGGATTTGCCCACGCCGGAAACGAAGCTCGGCCTGTTTGCCGCCGCCATCCAGGTCTTCACCGGGGCCGGCTACCGGCGGATCGGAATGGATCATTTCGCGCTTCCGGAAGACGAGCTGGCTCGCGCCCGCGATCGAGGCGCGCTGACCCGCAATTTCATGGGCTATACCGTCCGCCAAGGTGCGGATCTCGTAGCGTTCGGCGTTTCGGGGATCGGCGAGGTTGGCGGCGCGTTCGTTCAGAACGTGAAGAAGCTCTCCGACTATTATCGCCGTCTCGATGACAGCCAGTTCCCGGTCGACCGCGGGTACGTGCTCGACAATGACGATTACATTCGCCGCTTCGTGATCCTCTCTCTCATGTGCAATTTCGAGCTCGACCTCGCCGAGCTTCGGTCCCGGTTCGGGATCGAATTCGCGGCTTATTTCGCCGCCGAGATCGACGCGCTGCAAACTCACGTCGACCCTGGGTTTTTCGAATGGACTCCGGCCAAGCTCACCGTGACCCCGATGGGCAGCGTTTTCATCCGGAATATCTGCATGGTGTTCGATCGTTATCTGAATGCCCCTGGGGCCAAGCCCATCTACTCGCGGACGGTGTGAGAACGAGGACCCACACATGCACGAGACGCTCATGAACCCCCAGACGCGGGCTGACGCGTCGGAGGTATCCGATCTCGTGGTGATCGGGGGAGGCATTTCGGGGTTGGTGCTGGCGCGAGACGCGATGGGTCTACGGCCCGAGTGGACGGTCACGGTACTGGAAGCCGAAGACAGGCCGGGCGGCACCATGCGGACCGAAAGGGTGGCGCAGTGTCTCTGCGAATGCGGACCGGGGGGATTTCTGACCAACGTGCCGGATACGCGGGACCTGGCCGTGGAGCTGGGGCTCGAAGACCGCCTGCTTCCCGCGCGCGAAGCGGCGGAGAATCGGTACCTGTGGGTACGGGGTGCTCTCCGCGCGGTGCCGCTCAAACCACCGGCATTCTTGCGGAGCGACGTGTTGACCTTGCCGGGGCGCGTGCGCGTGCTCGCCGAACCGTTCATCCCCAAACGCCGGTCCGGAACCGACGAGAGCGTGCTCGCCTTTGCCACGCGACGCATCGGCAAGGAAGCGGCCCGGGTGCTCGTGGACGCGATGGTGTCCGGCGTGTATGCGGGTGACGCGTCGACGTTGAGCCTCTGCTCCACGTTCCCCCGCATGCGAGAGATGGAGGAGCGCTACGGAAGCCTTATCCGGGCCATGATCGCGTTGAAGAAAGCGAAGAAGACGCGTGGAGGGCCGGCGGGTCCCGGGGGCGTGCTCACGTCTTTTGACGACGGAATGGACGTTCTGGTTCAGGGGTTGGCGAATGCGCTCGGATCGCGGCTCGTGAACGGTGCACGCGTGTCCAGTATGTCTCGGCAAGGTTCAGAGTACGTGGTCGAGGCGGTTGTTTCGGGAGTTCCGCGGACCTGGCGAACCCGGCAGCTCGTTCTCGCCGTGCCATCTCATGTCGCGGCCAAGCTTACCCAACCGTTTGCGCCGATCCTCGCTGGAGAGCTGGAACAGATACCCTACGCGGGTCTGAGCGTGGTTTGCCTCATCTATCGCCGCTCGCAAATTCACCATGCCTTGAACGGGTTCGGTTTTCTCGTCCCCAAAGACCAGGGACTCCGCATCCTGGGCGCGATCTGGGTCGGCAGCGTGTTTCCGACCCACGTACTCGGGGATCGGGTTTTGTTACGCGTCATGCTGGGCGGGGTGAGGGATCCGGAAGGCTCCATGATGTCGGAGGGTCGGAGCATCGACATTGCCCATGCGGATGCGAGCCGCGCCTTGGGTGGTATTAGCGGAGTCCCCATGGCCACGCGGATCTTCCGTCACCCCAAAGCCATTCCTCAATATGTTCTCGGGCATCCGGAACGATTGGAGCGCATCGAGCGCTCACGTCTTCCCGGGCTACATCTGGCCGGGAACGCCTACCGGGGCATCGGTGTCAACGATTGCGTCCGTGAATCGCGTGCTCTGGCCGAGCGCATTCTCGCTCCGGCTTCGGTGGAAGGTGAACGCGGATGATTCCCGAATCGGTGATCCGGGCCAAGCGCGACGGGGAAGAGATTTCAGGAAGCACCATCCGTGATTTTATTTTCGGATTCGTGAAGGGAGACGTTGCGGACTACCAGATGAGCGCGTTTCTCATGGCGGTGACACTCCGCGGTATGACCAGAGCAGAGACGGTGGAGCTCACCCGGGCCATGGCGGAAAGCGGAGAGACATTCGATTTCTCGCATGTAACGGCGCGGAAGGTGGACAAGCATTCGACCGGCGGTGTGGGAGACATGATCTCGCTGCCGCTCGTCCCCTTGGTTGCCGCTTGTGGCGTGGCCGTGCCGATGATTGCCGGCCGAGGTCTCGGCCATACCGGTGGCACGATCGACAAGCTCGAAAGCATTCCCGGATTTCGCACCGATCTCGATCGAACCGCGTATGCGAAAGCCTTGCAGAACGTGGGCGGCGTGATCGGCGGACAAACCAAAACCGTAGCCCCGGCGGATCGTCGCATGTACGCCATTCGCGACGTCACCGCAACCGTGGAGTCCCTCCCGCTTCTGGTGAGCAGCATTCTGTCCAAGAAACTGTCCGCGGGACTGGATGCGCTCGTGCTCGACGTGAAATGCGGTAGCGGTGCCTTCCTCCCCGACGAAAAGGACGCGCTCCGGCTCGCGCAGGCTCTCGTCACCACGGCGGATGGACTGGGACTTCCCGCGGTCGCGTTCGTAACCGACATGGATGCCCCTCTGGGGCGCGCGATCGGTAATGCCGTCGAAATCGGCTCGACGATCGACTGCCTGAAGGGGCAGGGACCCGAGGATGTCATGGAGCTTGTGTTTACGTTGGGCACGGCGATGTTGTGCTTCGCCCAACCGGAGTCGAGCTGGGACACCCATCGGAGTCATCTGGAAAGCAACGTTCGGGACGGATCGGGACTCAAGCGCTTCGAAATGATGATCCGCGAACAGGGCGGCGATACGCGGGTGGTGGCGGATCCCACGCTTCTGCCCCAAGCCAAGGGACGTTTTGAGGTAGTCGCGGAGCACGAGGGTTGGGTGGGCGCGATCGATGCCCGGGCAATCGGACGAGCCTTGGTCGGCCTTGGCGGCGGACGGACGAAGGCCGAGGACGGGATCGATCCTTCGGTCGGGTTTCTGTTTGAGCGCAGAGTTGGCGACAAGGTGGGGCGCGGAGACACCCTTGCCACCGTGCTTGGCCGCACGGACGCGGAGGCCGCCCGATCGGGTCAGGATGTACTGCGTGCATTCAGCATCGAGTCCGCGGCGCCCGAGCGCCGGCAATTGGTCCGGCACCTCGTGACGCGGGATCGCGTCACGCAATGGCAAGGCGCCGGCACGTGGCCGAAGCTCGATCTCCCCGGTCTTTTGAGGACATCATGATTGACGCCGGCCGTTTCATTCGCCTTATCCTCCTTCTTCTGCCGCTTTTCTACTGGGCAGCGCTCATCGATTACATCATTGTCTTCACTACAAACGATCCATTGGCTCGAAGGCTGGCCCGCCCGCTTCTCATCTTCGCCTTGGTGGCGAACGTCGTGTACTTCCTCGGTTTCACGTTCTATTTCGAACACTTGCCGTTCGTGAACCTATTTCAAGTGCTGGGGGCGATTGGGTTCGCAATCGCGGCTATTTATCTCTGGGTAGAATCGAGAGCCCGAACCCCGCACACGGGACCGTTCATTCTCACGCTGGTGCTCGTGTTCCAGGTGCTCAACACCGTGTTCCCGAAACTCGACCGCGAGGTGCCGGAGGTCCTGCGGAGCACGGTTTTCAATCTGCATGTCTCGGCGGCCATCTTAGGATATTCCTCGTTTGCGGTCGCCGCGGTATATGGACTTCTGTATCTGCTTCAGTACCGCGTGATCCGGAACAAAAGTTTCGGGCTGGTATTTCAGCGCCTTCCATCCTTGGACATCCTGGATCACATGAATCTCGTGGCCTCGTCCACGGGGTTTCTGTTTCTCAGCATCGCGATCGTGGCCGGGGTCTGGTGGAGTCACGTTGTGTTCGGGGGCGTGAAGGTGGATCCCAAAGTCCTGGTGGCGATGCTGACGTGGGTGATCTATGGCTTGGCCCTCTTTGGACGCCAGTTCGTGTCATGGCGAGGCCCGCGCATGGCGTATTCGTCCCTCTTCGGGTTCCTGGTCATCTTGTTCTCGCTCTTTGCGGTGAACTTCTTCATGACCAAGTTCCACGTGTTCGTGAGCTGATCCATGGGATTGGTGCTGGTCGGTCTCAATCATGAAACGGCCCCGCTCCCGGTTCGGGAACGTGTGGCGTTTTCCAAGGACGAAGCCGTTTCGGCTTTGCAGGAGCTCAAGCCCTGGATCAATCAGGCGCTTCTCCTCAGCACGTGTAACCGCACCGAGCTTTACGCGCTGCTGGCCGATCCCGCGGATCTGGCGCGCGTGAAGGAAACGCTCTTCTTCCGTAAATTCAAAAGCAACGGCACCGACGGTTACCTCTACGAGTGCGCTAACGCAGACGTGGTCCGTCATCTATTTCGGGTCGCCTGCGGTCTGGACTCGATGGTGCTCGGGGAACAAGAGATTCTCGGTCAGGTGAAGAATGCCTACGAAATTTCCCGCCAGGCGGAAACCGTGGGCACGTTGTTTCACCGTCTTGCCTCCCAAGCCATGCATGTCGGGAAGCGGGCCCGCACCGAGACGCAGATTGGCTTCGGTCCGATTTCAGTGGCGTTTGCCGCGGTGGAGCTGGCGGAGAAGGTGTTCCAAAAACTGGAAGGGCGAGGCGTTTTGCTGGTGGGGGCGGGGGAGAACGGTGCGCTGTGTGCCGAGCATTTGCTCGCGCGCAACGCCCGGCCCTTCCTTATCGCCAATCGCACCCTCGAGCGGGCGGAAGCGTTGGCCCGCGATCTCGGGGGAGAGACGATTGCCTGGAAAGATCTGGCTCGTGCCTTGACCGTTGTGGATATCGTGGTCGCCACCACCGGCGCCCCCCACACCGTCATTCAACCCGACATGGTGCGGGATGCGATGAAGAAGCGCGAAGGCAAACCGCTCTTCCTGGTAGATCTTGCCGTTCCGCGGGACATCGATCCCGAAGTGGATCGTCTCCAGAGCGTGTTCCGCTTCGATCTCGATGCGTTGAAGGGTGTGGTCGAAACATCGGTGGCGCGCCGGCGCAAGGAAGTGCCGGCAGTGGAGCATCTCGTCACCGATGAGGTCGAGGGTTTCATGCGCTGGTGGGATAGCCTTGCGTCGGGTCCGGTCATTCGTGACCTGCACCAGGCGTTCGAATCCGTCCGCGTGCACGAGCTAGAACAGAATGCCAAGCGATTCAAGGACGAGGACCGCCAGCAGCTCGAGGTGTTTTCCCTCAACCTGGTTCGCAAGCTTCTCATGTCCGCGTCCTTGGAGTTGAAGGAGCAAAAAGACGGAGATCCCGCGGCCCTGGAGCGATTGGCTGCCGTGCGCCGCATCTTCAGGCTGGATGCAAAGGATGAGCAGGATGATGGCGATCCGTCCGTCTAAGGTCGTCATCGCCACGCGAGGATCGGCGCTTGCGTTGTGGCAATCCCGCTGGGTGGCCGATCGCCTCATGGAGGCGTATGCGGACCTCACGGTCGACTTGCACGTCGTGAAAACGACCGGCGATCGCTTTCAGGAGGCGGCGTTGCAGGCCATCGGAGGCAAGGGCGCGTTCACCAAGGAGATCACCGAAGCCATATTGCAGGGCGATGCCGATCTGGCCGTCCATAGCCTCAAGGATCTGCCCACGCAACCGGTTCCGGGATTGCGCGTGTGGGCGCATCCGCCTCGTTTCGATCCGCGCGATGCGTGGATCGGACGCGAAGGATTGCGATATCGCGATCTCCCTCGAAACGCGGCCGTGGCGACGGGATCCTTGCGCCGGCGTGCGCAGCTTCTGGCGCAACATCCGCATGCGCGTGTGGAAGACATTCGCGGCAACGTCGAGACACGGCTTCGCAAGTTCGATGAAGGATCCATGGCCGGCATGTTTCTCGCAATGGCGGGTCTGGAACGGCTTGGATTCGCGGCGCGCGCGACCGAAGCGTTGGATGTGGAGACGTTTTTGCCTGCCCCGGGACAGGGTGCGCTGGCGATCGAGGGACGCGAAGACTCCGTTTGGGAGGCAATGTTGATGCCGCTCGATGACGCGGACACCCGCGATTGTGTGACGGCAGAACGTTCCTTTCTGGCGGCGCTGGAGGCAGGCTGCCAAGTGCCCCTGGGTGCCTTCGCTCGGCTGGAGGGTGGAACGCTCATCCTGCGCGGGTTGGTTTCATCTCTGGATGGGAAGGACGTCGTGCGTGGACAAGCGGATGGGGATCGAGGGCGCGCGGAGGACATCGGTCTAGCATTGGCGGCGGAGCTTCGGGAACGTGGGGCCGGTCGCATTCTCGACGATGTGCGGAATGGGGGAGGGATGGCGTGAGCTTCCGGACGATCTGGGTGACACGCCCGGAACCTGGAAACGCGACCACCAGCGCCGCGTTACAGAACGCTGGGTTTGAGGTCATTGGATTGCCCGTACTGGACGTGCGTTTTGTTGCGCCGAGCCTGCCCGCGGACCGGCCGGATTGGATTGTGTTCGTGAGCGCCAACGCCGTGCGGGGCCTGGAGGCGGCGGGAGTTCCGGCTGGTTTCCGCGGAAAGGTGCGCGCGGCGGCAGTGGGTTCTCGATCGGCTTTGGTGGCCGCGGCGGACGGCTGGAAGGTCGAGCTCGTGCCCAAGCGCGAAAACGCCGAGGGATTGCTCGAGACCTTTGGTCACATCGATTTGAACGGACTGCAGGTCTGGATTCCCGGCGGCAACCGCGAAGGCTCGGCAAGCCAGTTGTTGCCCGAAGCATTACGGGCACGGGGAGCCGAGGTGCTGACGTTCAGCGTGTACGAGACCTTGGATCGCGACCTCAAAGTAGGCGAGCTGGCCCGGCTGGATGCCGCGGACCCGGGGCTCATCGTGTTTCACAGCCCCTCCGCGGTCGAGACCGTCTACTCGAGCGCGGCTCCCGGTTCGGTACGCCGCTGGCAGAAGGCGGATCTGGTCGGCATTGGATCTACCACGGTGGCATCGTGCCGCCGCGTGCGAACCGATCGGATCTGGGAATCTCCCGAGCCTTCGGACACCGCGCTCGTCAC
>Ga0075431_100000352_pt1 | contig 36391 bp, 36 predicted proteins | sample RhiMetdeltSRZDD5_FD_75297 | JGI IMG/M metagenome (GOLD analysis project Ga0075431, IMG submission 75297) | Populus rhizosphere microbial communities from Tennessee, USA - Rhizosphere MetaG P. deltoides SRZDD5 | ecosystem: Host-associated > Plants > Roots > Rhizosphere > Soil | place: USA... | reverse complement strand
CGAGGAGACCGCGGTGTCGATCGCCGCCGAGATCATCGCGCTGCGATGGGGCGGCGCCGGGCAGCGGCTGTCGGCCCTCTCCGGGCGGATCCACCACGACGACTGAAGCCTGGAGCAAATCGTCGGCGTTTCGAGCGACCCCGGGTAGGTTGACCTTGCCTGAGCGCCGACTGTCAGTGCCGTCCGGTACGAAGGCGCTCTGACGACTCATAGGGGACAACATGAGCCAGCCCGATAGTGACCCACGCCCGGCGATGGAGGAGAGCCCGCCACTCCTCGCCGTCGAGGCTGAGGGTCTGGTCAAGCAATACCGTGGCCGTGGCGGCACCGTCGACGCGGTGCGCGGCGTCGACCTGAGCGTCTGCCGGGGAGAGGTCTTCGGCTTCCTCGGCCCCAACGGCGCCGGCAAGTCCACGACCGTACGCATGCTCACGACACTGATGTCGATCACGTCGGGCACTGCCCGGGTCACCGGCATCGACGTCGCCTCCGAGCCCGACGCGGTGCGCACGCGGATCGGTGTGGCGCTTCAGGAGGCCGGTCTCGATCCTCGCCAGACCGGGCGGGAGCTGCTGATCCTGCAGGGCCGGCTCTTCGGCCTGTCGGCGTCGGAGGCGGCCACCAAGGCCGGTGAGCTCCTCGAGCTGGTCGAGCTCGAGGACGCCGCCGACCGGCGCATCAACGGCTACTCCGGCGGCATGAAGCGCCGCCTCGACCTGGCCTCGGCACTCGTCCACCAGCCCGAGGTGCTGTTCCTCGACGAGCCGACGACCGGGCTCGACCCGGCCAGCCGGCTGACTGTATGGGACGAGGTGCGCCGGATCAACGAGCGCGGCACCACGGTCTTCCTGACGACGCAATACCTCGAGGAGGCCGACCAGCTCTGCGACCGGCTGGCGATCATCGACGAAGGCGTGATCGTGCGCGAGGGGACGCCGAAGGAGCTCAAGTCCGAGCTGCGCGAGCGCCGCGGCCTCGACGTCGATCCCACGCTCGACGAGGTCTTCCTCGACGCCACCGGCCGGACCCGGGAGCGTCGTGCCGGCGAGGTCCAGGAGGTGGCGGCCCGATGAGCATGGTCACGCAGGTCAACGTGCTCAGCGCGCGGGCGCTCCGCGAGGCGTGGCGCACACCCGAGGCGCTGGCGCCCACGCTGTTCATCCCGATCTTCTTCCTGGTCGTCAACTTCGGCCAGGCCGGCAAGATCTTCCCGTCGAGCTCGACCGACTTCCTGCACGGTCAGACCTATGCCGCGTTCACCCTGCCCAGCTCGCTGCTGCTCGCCGCGTCGTTCGGCACGGCGGCGCTCTATCTGGTCGAGGAGATCGAGGGCGGCTACTTCGACAAGCTGCGCGCGACGCCGATCGCGCGTACGTCGCTGGTCTTCGGGCGCCTGGCGGCCGAGGGCGTCAAGACCGTCCTGCTGACCGCCGTCCTGATCATCTTGGCGCTGCCGTTCGGCGTTTCGGTGGCCAGCGGCGTGATCGGGTGGATCCTGCTGCTCGTCCTGACCTCGCTCTGGGCGATGGTCTTCGTCGGATTCATGCAGCTGATCGCGCTCAAGACGCGCAGTGCTGCGGCGACCAACTCCGGTGGGCTGATCTTCTTCCCGCTGCTGTTCCTGACGCCCAACTTCGTGCCGCGCGACCTGCTGACCCGTCCGATGGAGATCGCGGCGACCTTGAACCCGGTGACCTACGTGATGGAGGCGCTGCGTTCGCTCATCCTCGAGGATCTCGAGTGGGACAGCATCGCGCGCGGGTTCGCGGTCGTCGCCGTCTGCGGCGTGGTCATGGTCCTGCTCAACGTCCGGGTGATCCGCAACTACGACTGACCGCAGGATCGGAGTGCTCTCCGCTGGGCGTTCCCGCAGCTTCGGGAGCGCTCCAGCGGGCTGTCTCCGCAGCGTCGGCGACGTGCGTACGGCACCGTCCGGACCGATCCGAAGCGACGAAAGCCCCAGGTCACGAGGCGTTTATCGCGAGGCGATAAGCGACCCTCCACGTGCGGCGCGCCCTTGCCAGGATGTGAGACCAGGATCACGTTGAGGGATCAACCGTCGGCGAAGTCTCAAGCAGGAGGCGCCTCATGACCCAAATCCACGTCAACGTCGACGGTGTCGCCTATAGCGATGACGTCGAGCCCCGCATGCTTTTGGTCCAGTATCTGCGAGAGCGGCTCGGCAAGACCGGGACGGTCGTCGGTTGCGACACCTCCAACTGCGGATCGTGCACCGTTCATCTCGACGGCCGGAGCGTGAAGTCGTGCTCCCTCCTGGCTGTGCAGGCCGACGGGCGCGAGGTGACCACGATCGAGGGCCTGTCGAGCAACGGTGAACTGCATCCGGTGCAGCAGGCGTTCCATGACACGCACGCGCTGCAGTGCGGGTTCTGTACGCCCGGCATGATCATGCAGTCGGTCGACCTGCTCGCCGAGAACCCCAACCCGACGGAATCGGAGATCCGGGTGGGCCTCGAGGGCAACCTGTGCCGCTGTACGGGCTATCAGAACATCGTCCGCGCCGTGCAACAGGCGGCGTCGAGTGGCGGAGGTGGGTCATGACCGCCGTCGAAGAGCGCCCGGCCGTCGAAGTCGGCAAGGCGCGCAAGCGCAAGGAGGACCGCCGGCTCATCACGGGACGTACCCGGTGGACCGACAACCTCACCGTGCCGGGCATGCAGCACATCGCGATGGTGCGCAGCCCGTGCGCCCACGCCCGGATCACGTCGATCGACGTCGAGGAGGCCAGCCGGGCGACCGGCGTCGTCCTGGTCCTCACCGGACAGGACCTCGCTGACGAGCAGGGCAGCCTCCCCAATGCGTGGCCGATCACCGACGACCAGAAGGCGCCGCCGCATCCGGCGATGGCGGTGGATCGGGTGGCGTTCGCGGGGGAGATCGTGGCCGCGATCATCGCCCGGAGCGCTGCGGAGGCGCGCGACGCCGTCGAGTTGGTCGACGTGGAGTACGACGAACTGCCGGTGGTGCTCGATCTCGAAGCCGCCTCGCAGGAGGGTGCGACACTGGCCCATCCGGACCTCGGGACCAATGTCTCCGCGACCTGGGTGTTCGACTCCGCTGAGGCCGGCAGCGGCAGCGATGTCGACGACGCGATCCGCGACGCCGAGGTCACGATCGAGCGGACCTATCGGCAGCAGCGACTGATGCCGGCCTACATCGAGCCCCGCTCGGTGGTGGTCGACCCGACCCATGAGCAGATCACGATGTGGTCGACGACGCAGATCCCACACATCCTCAAGCTGATGCTGGCGCTCACGACCGATACTCCGGAGAGCAAGCTTCGGGTGATCGCGCCGGACGTCGGTGGCGGGTTCGGCGGCAAGCTGCAGGTGACCCCGGAGGAGGTCATCACGCTGCTGGCGGCGAAGCGGCTCGCCCGGCCGTGCAAGTACACCGAGACGCGCAGCGAGAACCTGATGGCAGGTCACCACGGCCGTGACCAGATCCAGCGGCTGACGCTGGCCGCCAACCGGGACGGCACCGTCACCGGATTCAAGGTGGACCTGCTCGCCGACATGGGCGCCTACTTGGGCCTGGTCACGTCCGGGATCCCCATCCTCGGCGCGTTCATGTTCAACGCGATCTACAAGTTCCCGTCCTACCGCTTCACCTGCACCAACGTCTTCACCAACAAGACGTGGACCGACGCCTATCGCGGAGCCGGCCGGCCGGAGGCGACGTACGCGGTCGAGCGGATGATGGACGAGCTCGCGGCCGAGCTCGACATGGAGCCGATGGAGCTGCGGAAGAAGAACTGGATCAAGCACGACGAGTTCCCGTTCACCACGGTCGCCGGCCTGGAGTACGACAGCGGCAACTACGAGGCGGCGACCGCCAAGGCGATGGAGATGTTCGGCTACGACGATCTGCGTCGCGAACAGGCCGAGCGGCGGGACCGCGACGACCCGGTGCAGTTGGGCATCGGGATCTCGACGTACACCGAGATGTGCGGCCTCGCACCGTCCCGGGTGCTCGGCTCGCTGGCCTACGGCGCCGGCGGCTGGGAGCACGCGTCGGTGCGGATGCTGGCCTCCGGCAAGGTCGAGGTCGTCACCGGATCGAGTGCCCACGGCCAAGGCCATGAGACGGCGTGGAGCCAGATCGTCGCCGACCGGCTCGGGGTGCCGTTCGAGGACATCGAAGTGCTGCACGGCGACACGCACATCGCGCACAAGGGCATGGACACCTACGGCTCGCGGTCGCTGACCATCGGTGGCATCGCCGCCTTCCGGGCGGCGGACAAGGTCGTCGAGAAGGCCAGGACGGTCGCGGCCCACATGCTCGAGGCCAACCGGGACGACCTCGAGTTCGAGGCCGGCAAGTTCACGGTCAAGGGCACCGACAAGAGCGTGGCCATCGGCGACGTGGCACTCCATACGTTCGCGGCCCACGATCTGCCGGACGAGTACGAGCCGAGTCTCGACGCGGAGGCCACGGTCGACCCGGAGAACTTCTCGTTCCCGCACGGGACCCATCTGTGCGCGGTCGAGGTCGACACCGAGACCGGCGCGACGACGATCCGCTCGTACGTCTGCGTCGACGACGTCGGGGCAGTCGTCAACCCGCTCATCGTCGAGGGTCAGGTGCACGGCGGGGTGGCGCAAGGGATCGGCCAGGCGTTGTACGAGGAGGCGATCCACGACGAATCCGGGACGCTCGTCACGGGCTCGCTGGTCGACTATCTCGTGCCGAGCGCGGCCGACCTGCCGAGCTTCGGGACCGACCGGACCGAGACGCCGGCACTGAGCAACCCGCTCGGCGTCAAGGGCGTCGGCGAGGCCGGCACGATCGCGTCGACTCCCGCGGTGGTCAACGCGATCGTCGACGCGCTGCGGCCGATGGGCATCAACGACGTCCCGATGCCGTGTTCGCCCTATCGGGTCTGGAAAGCCATCCAGACCGCTTCGGACGGAGGCCAGTCATGATTCCCGCGGCGTTCGACTACCAGGCACCCAGCACGGTCGAGGAAGCGCTTCACGCGCTGGCCTCGTCCGACGACGCCAAGGTCCTGGCCGGTGGCCAGAGCCTGCTGCCGGTGCTCCGCATGCGGCTCGCCGCGCCTGAGCTGATCGTCGACCTGGGCAAGATCGACGAGCTGCGCGGCGTCCGCGACGCCGGCGACGCGATCGTGATCGGTTCCATGACGCCGCACGAGGTCGTCCTGGGCGACCCGCTGATCGCCGAGCATGCCGCACTGCTGGCCAAGGCGACGGCGACGGTCGCCGATCCGCAGGTGCGCCGGCGTGGGACGTTCGGCGGCTCGTTGGCCCACGCCGATCCGGCGGCCGACCTGCCGGCGTGCGCTCTGGCGATGAACGCCGAGTTCGAGATCGCCGGCAGCGAGGGTCGCCGTTCTGTGGCGGCGACGGACTTCTTCGTGGACATCTTCACGACGGCGATCGGTGACGACGAGATCCTCACCGAGATCCGGATCCCGAAGCACACCGGATGGGGTGCGCACTACGAGAAGTTCGTTCGCACCGCGCAGCAATGGCCGATCGTCGCGGTCGCGGCGACCGTCCACGTGGTGGGTGGCTCGATCGTCGAGGCCCATGTGGCGCTGGCGAACATGGGATCGACTCCGGTCCGGTCGCAGGCGGTCGAGCGGGCGCTCGTCGGCATCGCGCCGACCGACGAGGCGATCCGGGCAGCCGTCGCCGGCATCGCCGAGGGCACCAATCCGCCCACCGACGTCCAAGGCGACGACGACTATCGTCGCCATCTGGCGTCGGTACTGGCCCGGCGAGCCGTACTCGCCGCCGCCAGCTGACGTCGGTCCGCGCGCTCGAGTTCCGAGTTATCGTCGGTTCATCGGGGGTACGACCGACCACAACTCGGAACTCGAGCGGGGGCACGGGAAGGAGCATCGTGGAGCTGGAGCATCGGTTCACCGTGCCGACTTCGATCGCGGACACGTGGGACGCATTCAACGACCTCGAGCGCATCGCGCCGTGCTTTCCCGGCGCCACGCTGACCTCCGTCGACGGCGACGAGTTCGCCGGCTCGGTGAAGGTACGGCTCGGCCCGATCTCGCTGCTCTATAACGGCACGGGCAAGTTCGTGGAGCGGGACACCGAAGCGCACCACGCCGTCATCGAGGCCAAGGGCAAGGACAAGCGCGGCAACGGGACCGCCGCGGCGACGATCCACGCCCGTCTGTCGTCCGAGGGGGACAAGACCCTCGTCGACGTGACCACCGACCTGGCGATCACCGGCAAGCCCGCACAGTTCGGTCGGGGCGTGATCCAAGACGTCAGCGACAAGCTGCTGGGCCAGTTCATCTCCTGCCTCGAGCAAAACCTCGGCGGCTCGGCCGAGCCGGAGACGACGACACCCACCGAGACCGGCCAGTCGGACCCTAAGCCGCCGGCGTCGGAGCAGCCGGCGCCGGTGCCGACCTCGAGAGACGGCGGCGCCGAGCTCAACCTCCTGACGACGGTCGGGCCGGCCTTGCTGAAGCGCTACGCTGTGCCGGCGATCGGACTGCTGGTGGTGTTCTTGGTGCTGCGCAAGCTACTTCGCCGCTGATCCCCTCGCGCCGAGATTGCGCGTCTTCCCGCGCACCCTGCTGCCAGGGAAGCGTGTCTATGACCCTGCGATGAAGACGCGCAATCTCGGCGCGAATGAACCTGTCATGATGGCGGCACGATGACTCTGCCACTGCTCCAGGTCACGACGCTGCACGCCTCCGATGCCGAAGCCGCCGAGGCCGGTGGCGCCGACCGGGTCGAGCTCGTGGGTTCGATGGACGACGGTGGCATGTCTCCGGAGCCGGCGGCGGTGTCGTCCGTCGTACGCGCGACCGACCTCCCGGTTCGCGCCATGCTGCGTCTCAGTGAGGGCTACAGCACGACCGGCGGTGAACTCGTACGCCTCATGGGGCTGGCCGAGTCCTATCTCGCCGCCGGCGCGAAGGGAGTCGTGCTCGGTTTCCTCGGCGCCGACCTGGAGATCGACACCGACATCGCCGGCCGACTCGCCGCGACGGTGGACCCGGCGCCGTGGACGTTCCACCGCGCGATCGACTCCAGCCTCGACCTGGATCGCTCGTGGCGCCGGCTGTTGGAGCTGCCCGGACTCGATGCGGTCGTGACCGCGGGCTCCGCGCTGGGTGTCGACCGCGGCCTCGACGAGCTGACCCGGCTGGCGGCCAGCGACCCGCGGATCACGGAGCGGATGGTCGTCGGCGGTGGACTGAAGGCCGAGCACGTCCCGTGGCTGTTGCGCGCCGGCGTTCGCGCGTTCCACCTCGGATCTGGTGCCCGGCCGGGCGGCTCGTGGGACCGCGCCTATGTCGACCCGTCGTACGTACGCTCGTGGCGGCTGCTTCTCGACGACGCCGCGGAGCAAGCGGCCGCGTCGTCGTGAGCCTGCTGATCGACCCGCCGATCTGGCCGGCCCATGGCCGGGTGTGGTCGCATCTGGTGAGCGACGAGAGCTTCGACGAGCTGCACACGTTCGCTCGCGAGGTCGGGCTGCCGGAGCGCGGCTTCCACCGCGACCACTACGACGTGCCCGGCGAGCTCTACAGCCAGGTCGTCGACGCCGGCGCCCTCGCGGTCAGCAGCCGGGACCTGGTGGCGCGGCTGCGGGCGGCGGGTCTCCGTCGCCCAGTTCGGCCCTGAGATTGCGCCGGGCGGCCGACTCCCAGCGATCCCGGCCGCGCGATGTGCGATAGATCGCCGGCCTCGCGAGGAACCCCCGGAGGATCCGACCCCGGGCGGTGCGAAAGTCCGGCTCCGGTACGTGGGCGTACTCCCGCCGGACGTCCTCGACGTAGCGGGCGTACCTCGCCGGCGACGCTCCGAGGATCGCGAGATCGGCGTCGCAGAGCAGGATGCCGTCGGCGTCGTCGGCCACCGGATCGTGGGTGGCGGTGAGCCGGACGAGCCGCTCGACCTCCGCCACGTCGGCCGGATCGACGCCGGCATCGGGCAGGGTCGCGGCGGCGAGTTGGGCCGAGCGCTCCTCGTTGTCGTCGCGCCGCGGATCGTAGACGGCGTCGTGGAACCACGCGGCGAGGCGTACGGTCCGGGGCACCGCATCGGCCAGCTCGCCGAGGGCCGTGAGCACCTCGGCGAGGTGTTCGGCGTCGTGATAGGCGCGGTCCGGCGCGGACCAGCTGCGAAGCAGGTCGGCGCCGAGCCGGTCGGCCCCGGGGAGCGTGTCGCGCCACGCCCGGCGGAGGTCGATGGCGTCGTTCATCCGAGCGGCTCCGGCAGCGGCTCGGCATGGACCACGGTGAGCGACGTGACCGCTCGGGTCAGGCAAACGTACAGCCGGCGGAGCCCGGTGGCCAGGTCGGCTTCGCACGCGACGATGGCCGCGGGCTCGGCGAGGACGACGTGGTCGAACTCCAGCCCCTTGGCGAGCGTTGCGGGTACGAGGTCGACCCGGGACTCGATGTCGTGCTCGTCGCCGAGCCGTACGTGGTCGATCCCGGCGGCCGCCAACGCCGCTCCGGTCGCGGCGGCCAGGTCGTCGGGCACGATGACTCCGATCGATCCCTCCTGGCCCAGCACCTCGTGGGTGGCGGCGACCGCGGCGGCGATCGGGTCGGCCACGCCCTGGATCGCGAGCTGACCCTGCGCCCGGCGTACCGACGTCGGCGGCCGGAGCTCCGGCGCGATCTGCGGCAGCAGCCGGGCGGCGAAGTCGATGACGTCGGACGGCACCCGGAAGCCTTGGCTGAGCTCCTCGAGATGCGAATCGGTCTTGCCGAGGTGTTCGAGCGCGTCGGTCCAGGAGGTGGTCGCCCACGGCGTGGTGGCCTGCGCGAGGTCGCCGAGCACCGTCGCGGATCCGGTCGAGCAGCGGCGGCCCACGGCCCGCAGCATCATCGGGGACAGGTCCTGAGCCTCGTCGAGGACGACATGTCCCACGCTCGGCGTCCGCTCGATGACGTCGGCGGCTTCGTCGACCAGCACCGCGTCCGCGACGCTCCAGGGCGCCGACCCCGGTGACTTGCCGGGCTTGGCCCGCAGCAGCCGTGCCTGTTCCGCCTCGGTCAGGATGCCGTCGGCCGCCGTGGCGAGCAGCTCGGCGTCCGCGAGGAGGCGCCACACGACGCGGGCCGGATCGAGCTTCGGCCATACCGCGTCGACCCACTGTCGCACGGGGGTCGATCGCGCCACCGCGGCTTGGACCCGGTCGTCGGGGGAGTCGCCCGCGATCTCCATCTTGACCAGGAGCGCGTGCGCCAGCCGCTGCGCCAGCATCGCGCGGCCGGCGCCGTAGCGTACTCCGCGTTGTCGCAGCTCGGCGAGGATCTCCTCGGCTTCGTACGTCGGCACTCGCCAGCGACGCGATCCGCGTGGGACCAACACTCCCTCGGTCGGCGGGACGATGTGCGACCAGACCGCCCGGCGTACGACGGTGGCCATCCGAGCATCACCCTTGAGCCGTGCCGTCGCGGGATCGTCGTCGATCCGTACCCGGACGCGGGCGGTGAGCGCCTCGATCGTCAGCTGCTCGGCGTCGATCTCGCCGAGCGCCGGGAGCACGTCGCCGATGTAGCGGAGGAAAGAGTCGTTCGGCCCGATGACGAGGACGCCCTGCCGGGTGAGCTGGTCGCGATGGGCGTAGAGCAGGTAGGCCGCACGATGCAGCCCGACCGCGGTCTTGCCGGTGCCCGGCGCGCCCTGGACGCACACCGACGTGTCGAGGTCGGCCCGGACGATCAGGTCCTGGTCCGGCTGGATCGTCGCCACGATGTCTCGCATCGGCCCGACTCGGGGCCGCTCGATCTCGGCCTCGAGGATGGCGCTGTGGCGCTCTGGTTCGACGGCTCCGAGGTGCTCGTCCTCGTAGGCCGTGAGGCTGCCGTGGTGGAACCCGAAGCGACGCCGCAGCTCGATCCCCATCGGTTCGCGGGCGCTGGCGCGATAGAACGCGCGGGACACGTCCGCCCGCCAGTCGACGACCATCGGCTCACCGTCGGGGTCGGTCACATGGCGGCGTCCGATGTAGAAGCGCTCGCCGGTCGCCTCCGGTGGCGGCGCGGTGTCGAGGCGGCCGAAGAACAACGGGATCTCCGGGTCGTCCTCGAGGGCCTTCATCCGGCGCCAGAGCGCGGCCTTCAGATACTCGGTCGAGACCGAATCGCCGCTTTGGGCTTGAAGTCCCGAGACCTTCGCGCGCATCCGCGCCAATGCGGCTCGGGACTCCGCCAGATGCTGGCGCTCGGCGTCGAGGTCGGGTGGTGCGGACGGATCAGGGGGCATCAGGTCGGTGCTGGCGACGTCGGGGTTCGAGGGCACGACAGACCTCCGCGATGCGCGGCGCGATGTGAGAGGGCCCGCTGACATTACGTCGTCCGGCCAGGGCTGTCATCTCCTTTACTCGTGGACGGGCGCCGTCCGCGACGGAATAGTGCGCATGACGTTGACCTGGTGTCGTGCAGTGAACGATTCCCGCCCGAACTCGCACGCTGCTCGGTCAGCTCGAAGCCGCGGCGGCCGCGGCCCGGCGGCGGGCTCGATAGGCGGCGACGTTGGCGCGCGACGAGCAGCGGTCCGAGCAGTAGCGCCGGGACTGGTTGGGCGAGGTGTCGACGAAGACCTGCTCGCAGCCGGCCGCCTGGCAGACGCCGAGGCGCAGCGGGCTCAGGTCGCATGCCACGGTCGCGAGACCGAGCAGCGCTTCGGCGATCAGCAACTCGGCCAGGGTCGACGAGCTGTTGCTGACGTGGAGGTGCCACGACTGGCTGTCGTGGCCGGCGATCTGGGGGGTGATCGGGTGCCGGTCCAGCAACTCGTTGAGCTGCCGCACGACAGCCGCCTCGTCGCCGAGCGAGGCCGCTTCGAAGGTCGGACGGAGCTCGCGTTGGAACCGGCGGAGGGCCGTGACGTCGCGGTCCGTGACGCGAGACACCAGCCAGCCGCGGTCGGAGAGGTAGTCACGCAGCTCGTCGGCATCCTCGACCGAGACGTTGACGAGGCTCGCCCCACGCTCGGCGTAACCGACAAAGTCCACGATTAAAGCTTACGGGCTGCGCATTGATCCGTGGTCGTACGACTGCGAGATCCCGTGGCAGCGCACGGCGAGATGTCCCATGCGTAACCAGCTGGTGGGGTTCGGTCTCGAGAGACCGAACCCCACCCTGTGCTGCGTCTTCGGCGAGCCGTCGCTAGTTGGCCGCGTGGACGGTCTCGAGCTCCTCGCTCTCGTCGGGCTCCGCGAACTGCTCGTCGTGTTCACGCTTGCTGATCCGAGACGGCCACCACATGTGCCGCCCGAAATCGAGGTTGAGCCCGGTCACCAGAATCGATCGGACGATGATGGTGTCGAGCAGGACCCCGAATGCGACGACGAATCCGATCTGAAGCGTGAACGTCAGCGGAATCGTGGCCAGAGTGCCGAAGGTGCCTGCGAGCACAAGCCCAGCCGACGTGATCACGCCTCCCGTCGCCGCCAGCCCGATCAGCGCACCGCGACGACTGCCTTCGCGTAGAGCCTCCTCGCGGACACGCGTCATCAAGAAGATGTTGTAGTCGATACCGAGGGCCACGAGGAACACGAACGCGAACAACGGGAGCCCACTGTCGGCGCCGTTGATATCGAAGACGTACTGGAACACCAGCGCGCTGAAGCCCAGCGCCGCGCCGAACGACAGCACCACGGTCCCGATGAGCAGCAGCGGGGCCACGATCGCCCGCAACAGGATGAGCAGGATCAAGAAGACCATCACCAGCACGAGCGGGATCACCAGATTGTTGTCGTGCCGGGCCGCCTCCTGGACATCCCAGTTGACCGCCGCGTTACCGCCGACCAACGCATCCGCGCCGGGCACTGCATGGACAGCGTCGCGCACCCTCTCGACCGTGGCGAAGGCCTGTTCGCTGAACGCCGAGTCCTCGATGGGGACCAGAATCAGCTGGGTTCCGTCTTGAGGCGGGATGTCCGTCGATATCGCATCAGGATTGACGCCGTCGACCTGCTCCACGGCATCGACCACGTCCTCAGTCGTATCCGCGTTGGCAACGATCTGGAGGTTGTTGTCGCCTGCCGAGGGGAAGTGCGCCTCGATGACCTCTTCACCCTTGACCGAGTCAGGCGTGCCGACGAACTGCTCCTCGGCGGTGAGGCCCTTGGCGTCGAGGGTCATGGTGCCGAAGGCCATCGCGCCCAGGACGATCGTGGTGCCGATCCATATCGTGCGTGGCCGGTGGCTGATCGCCCAGCCGGTCTTGGCCCAGAATCCGGTCGAGGTGGGCTCATGGCTGCCCTCTACGGGCTTCACGGGCCAGAAGATCCAGCGACCCATGATCACCAGCAGCGCCGGCAACAGGGTGATCATCGCCAGCAGGACGACGCCCACGCCGATGGCGAGCACCGGGCCCATACTCTGCGTGGAGTTCATCTCCGCCACGAGAAGGCAGAGCATGCCGATGATGACCGTGGAGCTGCTGGCGATGATCGCCGGACCGGCGCGGTGGAGTGCCTCCTCCATCGCCTCGTGCCGGTCGTGGTGGCGGCGCAACTCCTCGCGATATCGCGCGACGAGGAGCAGCGCATAGTCGGTGCCGGCGCCGAGCACCAGCACACTGAGGATGCTGCGAGTTTGGGCGTTGACCGTGAGGTCGGCGTATTTCGCTAGCAGGTAAACCACGCCCTGCGCGCTGAACAGAGCGAAGACGACACAGATCACCGGGAAGAGCCACAGGATCGGGCTGCGGTAGGTGAATAGCAGGATCACGATAACGACCAAGAGCGCGGCCAACAGCAAGAAGCCGTCGATGTTGGCAAAGGCGTCGGCCTGGTCGGCGGCGAGACCGGCATAGCCCGCCAGGTGGGTGGTCATGCCGTTGGAGCCGTCGTCGGCGACGCCGCGCATGTGATCGGCGAGGTCCGGCATGATCAGCCAGCCGTCCTTGCCGGCGTCGATCGGCACGACGACCTGCATCGCCTCACCGTCGTTGGACGCCTCGGGCGGGATGAACTGAACCTCACCGTCGATGGTGACCTGGGTCTCGGCCTCGGCGATGCTGTCGTCGCCGACGACCTCACCAACCGTCTGGCCGTTCATGTCCTCGAACGCGGCCATGTCGTCCTCGGCGGCCGTGACGTCCTCCGGTGTGATGCCGCCGTCTCGCTCGTAGACGATGACCGCGTCGAGTGTGGTGTCCGAGCGGAACGCGCTGATCTCCTCGAGCGCCTGGGTCGACTCCGCGCTGCCCGGAAGCCAGTTGACCGTCTCGTTGTCCTCGACGTCAGCCAGCTTGGCCCCGAACGTGCCGAGCACTGCGGTCACGATGATCCAGAATGCGAGGACTGCCCATTTGATTCGGCGGCCGCACACGGCCCCCGCGAACCTTCTCGTCATGAAGATTGGCCTTTCAACTATGGGCGCACGCGCGCCGTCCCGATTCCGCGCACAATCTAACGGCCACCGCCGACAAACGCCTCCGGGATTTCCCCGAGACCGAGCATTCGATCGTCGATCATGTCGCGTAGTGCATTCGAGCGATCACATGAAGGAGCATCGGATCGTTGTACGTGATACCGATGAGCACGATGCCGCCGCCCGAATTCTGGTGAAGCATCCCGCCGCCGGCCGTGACCTCTGTTCGTTGGTCCACAACACTATGACACCGACCGCGCTGCAAGTGTGACCCCATCGTTGGTGCAGAATCTGGCGGCATGGCTGTCATCGAAGCCGTTGGACTCGGGAAGCGATACGGCTCCAAGCCCGCGGTGATCAACCTGTCGTTTCGGGTGAATCCGGGGAGTGTCACCGGCTTCCTCGGACCGAACGGCGCCGGCAAGTCCACGACCATGCGACTCATGCTCGGGCTCGACAACGGCGACGGGTCGACGACGTTCGACGGGGTGCCGTTCCGGAGCCTGCAGCAGCCGATGCGTCACGTCGGTGCTCTGCTCGAGGCCAGCGCGTTCCACCCGACTCGCAAGGCGCGCAACCACCTGCGGATGCTGGCCGCAGCCAACTCGATCCCCAACGCGCGGGTCGACGAGGTGCTGGCCCTGGTCGGGCTGAGCAGCGTGGCCGGTGACAAGCCGCGCAAGTTCAGCCTCGGCATGGGGCAGCGGCTCGGCATCGCCGCGGCCCTGCTCGGCGACCCCCACACGCTGATCCTCGACGAGCCCGCCAACGGGCTCGATCCGCAGGGCATCAACTGGCTGCGCAACCTGCTCAAGCAACTGGCGTCGGAGGGTCGCTCGATCCTCGTGTCGAGCCACCTGCTGTCGGAGATGGCGCAGCTCGCCGACGAATTGGTCGTCATCGGTCGCGGGCAGCTCATCACCAGTGGGCCGATCCGGGACTTCATCACGTCGAGTCAGCGGACCAGCGTCATCGTCCGCAGCCCGGACATGTCCGTCCTGGGTCCGGCGCTGGCCGAGCGCGGCGGCTATGCCGTGGAGTCGGAGGCCGGCACGTACTCGGTGACCGGCATCGGCCAGACCGATCTCGGGGACCTCGCCCACGAGGTCGGCGCCCGCCTTCATGAGCTCCGGACCCGCGAGGCGACGCTGGAGGAGGCGTTCTTGGACGCGACGGGGATGTCAGAGGAGTTCGTCGGGCAGACGGTCCGGCCGGGGCACCAGCCGGGTGGCGGAGCCTGGCTGCCACAGCACGGTCAGCCACCACCCGGCCCACCGCCGGGGCCTCCGCCCAGCGCCCCGCCAGTCGGTCCGGTCGACCCGGGAGCACCCCGATGACGGCGGCGTTCCGGTACGAGTGGCGGCGGCTGTGGACGATCCGTTCGACGTACTGGCTGATCGGCGGCACGCTGGCCTTCCAGTTCCTCTTGTCGCTGATCATCGCGGCGTCGATCGACCCGCTCGACACGGTGCTGAGCGACGGGCAGATCACCAGCAGCGTGGTGAGCGTCGGGGCGAGCATCGGAAACGTACCGCTGTTCAGCGCCTACATCATCGCGATGCTCGGCGTCTTCTCGTTCGGCCACGAGTACCGCCACGGCATGATCAGGTCGACCCTGACCGCGGTGCCGAACCGGGGCGCGGTGCTCACCGCGAAGATCGTGACGACGGCTGTGGTGGCCGCTGGGCTCGCGTTCTTATGCGCGCTGATCGGGTTGCTCAACGCCGCGCTGTTCCTCGGCGGCGACGTCACCGTCAACACGTCGTTCGTGTGGAAGGTGATTCTCGGTCTGGTGGTCTACACGGTGCTGTTCGGCCTGTGCGGCCTCGGTCTGACCGGGCTGTTGCGCAACCAGACCGGCGCGCTCGCGCTCATCTTGCTGTTCCCGTCGGTGATCGAGGGTGCGCTGCACATCCTGATGGTCATCCCCGAGGGTGAGGACGGCATCAATAAGGTGGCGAGCTTCCTGCCGTTCGACGCCGGTGGGCAGATGTTCGCCCGGCCGCTGTTCTCCGACGTCATCGACATCTTCGGCTACGTCCCGCTCGAGCCGCTCGAAGGCGGGCTGGTCTTCGGGGCATTCACGCTGGTCGTCGCTGCGCTGACCGGTGCCTTGTTCATCGTGCGGGACGCCTGACCCGCCTCGCCGCTCCAGGAGAGTCCCGACATGACCGAACCCCTCCGCGATACCGACGCACCGGCCGCCGAACCCGTACCGACCGCGCCGGAGCCGACGGTCAAGGAAGCGACGCCACTACTGCTCGTCGGATTCTGGCTGGCGCTGGCGGTCGGCCTCGTCGTCGCGCCGTTCCTGCGGCTCTACACGTACTCCTACCTGAACGAATCGACAGTGGTCGGTGGGTTCAGCCTCAACGCCTGGGGCGAGATCTCGTTCGACGAGGTCGGCGTTCCGTCCTCGGGCCACGCCGCGCGGTTGGGCGTCGTGTTCGCCCTGCTCGCCATTGCGCTCGTGGTCGTGGCCGGGCTGTCGATCCTGCGGCGGGACCTGAGCTGGCCGTTTCCGGTCGGCGCGATCGCGAGCGGTGTGACGGTCGCCGTCCTCGTCGTCGTGCTGCTGGAGCTCGAGTCGCAGGCGTCACGCACCGTCAGCGAGGGCAGCATCTCGACGGAGTTCGACGCCGGCGCCGGTACGTGGGCGGTGCTCGTCCTGACGGTGGTCGCCGCTGTCGCTACCGTCCTCTCGTGGGCCCAGCACCGGAGGCATCCACGCTGACGCGTCGCGGACTGCGCTGGGGCGCTGGCGCGGCCGGCGCCGCGTTCGTGGCGCTGGCGGTCTGGGTCGGCACGGAATCCGGTCCGCTCCCTGGCGAGCGACGGGTCCTGGTCGAGCTACACGACCTGGGGACGTCTCACGAGGACGCGCTGGTGCGCCTCGCCGACCTGACCGATCTGCTGCCGCTGGCCCTCGTGGCCGCCGCGTTCGCCACGGAACTGGCGGGTTTGCGTCGCTGGCGGGATCTCGCGTACGCGGCGGCGGTCGTCGGTGTCGTGTGGGCGGTGAACCCCCTGCTCAAGGAGCTGGTCGCGCGGTCGCGGCCGGATTTGTGGCCGGCGCCGATGGAGCTGTCGGAGTACACCTTCCCCAGTGGGCATGCGGCCAACACGGCTGCCCTCGCCGCGGCGGTGCTCCTGGTGGCGTGGACGACTCGATATCGTGCCGTCGCCGCGATCATCGGCGGCCTGGCCGTCGCGGTGGTGGGTCTCGGCCAGCTCGTACTCGGCGTGCACTATCCGTCGGACATCGTCGCCGGCTGGCTGTGGGCCTCCGCCTGGGCGGCGTTCGTGTGGTCGTTCCGCGTCGACGACTAGGCCAGCGGCAGCCGAATCGGGAGCTTCGCGGCTGGAGGGCCACGAGTCACTCCGGTGTGCCCGGTCGGGCGGGACCTTCGCCTCAGTGCTAACCGCCACCGCATCGCCACCCTGAAAGTGAACTCATCTGGGGAGGGACTCGGTGGCAAGACGCGGCCTTGGCAGCACGGTTGTCGTCGGTGTCGACGGTACGCCCGCGGCGCTGGACGCCACCGCATGGGCGGCCGGCGAAGCCGTACTCCGCGGGCAGCCGCTGCGGATCGTCCACGCCCGCGCCTGTGCCGACAAGGCCGTCGAGGGATCGCGGGTCTATCGGCTCCTGGATGCGGCTGTCCATGCGGCGCGGACCGCATCGCCCGGCGTCGACGTCCGGGTCGATGTCGAGACGGCGGAGCCGCTGGAGCTGTTGGAGCGCGAGAGTGAGATCGCGTCGCTGCTGGTCCTCGGCCCGCCTGGACCCGGCGGCGTCACGCGTCGGGTCGTCGAGTCGGCTGGTGGCCTCGCCGCCGGCACGCTGGCGCCCTTGGTCGTCGTGCCCGAACTGCCGCCGCCGGAGCGGGACCCGGCCATCGCGGTCCTCGTCGACACCTCAACCAGTGGGGTCATGGCGATGGCCGCGGCCGTGGCGGCGGCGGCGCGGCGCGGAGTCCGGCTCCGGGCGGTTCGAGTGCCGGCTCCCGGCGAGTCACTGGCCGAGACCGAGGCCACGCTCGACGCGCTGCTCGCCCGGGCCCGCTCGGCCTATCCGCAAGTCGGAATCGACACCCAGATCGCCACCGGCCGACCGGTCCGGGTGCTGGCGACGGTGTCGCACCACGTGGGCCTGGTGGTCGTCGGCGCCCGGGAGTTCGGCCCGGACAGCGCGCTCGCGCTGGGCGCGGTGCGGCAGTCCCTGCTCGGGCTGGCGGGCTGCCCGGTGATGATCGTGCCGGCCCGGCTGCCCTCCGCCGGGCGGCGACGTCGGGCCGAGGCGGCCGGCTGGCCACCGGTCGGGGGCTCGACGGGCACCGACCGGATCGGCCCGGGTTGGCCGGACACGAGTGTCGCGATGCGGCGGAACACGTCAGGTATCGGGCCCTTGGTCGGCCCGCAGCCGCAGCCGTCCTGAGGCCGGGTCCAGGTTCTGGCTGGTCGGGCGCGGCCGCTGCCTGAGTCGGCGGGCCGCGCCCGGATGATCGGGAACGCGAGGGCAGTGGGGCGTGCCAACCTGCCCTCGCGCCCCTCCAGAGCCGGAACCGCGCTGCGTGAGCGGGTCCGGCCCGCGAAAACCCCACCCGGTATTCCACGCCAAATGGCCCGTGCACAGCAGGGACGAAGGTCCTGAACCGGTGATCCGATCGTCCCAAGGACGATTCGGCTTAGACCGGAACCTATGCCGTCTTCCGGATCGATCAGCCGATCAGCCCGGCGTCAGCCGCCACCTGCTGATCACGACTGTCGCCGCTGCCGGGCCTCGAAGTCCTCCCACTCCCGGTCCCATTCGTGCAGTCGCCAGCGATCGAGGCCGAGGCGCAGCATGCGGTAGGCCAGGAAGGCGCCGGCTGCGGTCAGCAGCATGATCCCGAGCGCGAGGAAGATCGCGTCGAAGACCAACTGGGTCCGGGCCGGTGGCGCCTCCCTGAGCTCGCCCGTGTCGGTCTGCCAGATCGAGACCCGCTCCCCGGCCGGTGTCCCCGGCGGCACCTCCACGGTGTCCTCGCGCCGGTCGCCGTCCGGGGCGGTCCACTGTGCCTTCACGTACGTGCCGGCGATCGGAGGCGCCATCGCCGGTCTCGAGCTGTCCTCCAGCGTGACGGCCTCGGCACTGTGAACGGACGAGGCGTAGCGCTGCGCCTCGCCGGCGGCGTCATCGTGCGAGCCGACGGCGATCCCGATTGCGACCGGGAGGCTGAGCAGCGCGACGAGGAGGCAGGTTCGGCGGCCGACCTCCTCGACCTGGTCGGACGTCCGGCGAAGCGGTGAGCCTGCCATGCTGCGACCTTGCGCGTCGGCCGCCGCCGGCCGCCAGAGGCGGACGACACCACGTCGGGGTGTCGTCCGCCCCAGGTCGTGCAGACTGCCACAGATCGGACATGCCCGGCCACTCCGCGCTCCGCGCGAGCTGGACCCGAGGCGTCTCGGTCCGGCCGCTCTCAGGGCTGGCCGCAGCGCCAGATCGTCAGCCGCCAGAACAGCCGGCTGCCCCGCTTGGTCAGCCGGATCACGCCGTCGGAGATCAGCCGTGCGACGTCGCGGGCGCGGGTGATCGCCTCCGGGAGCGGGAAGTCCCGGGTCGCCACCGTCTCCATGTGGTCCCCGAACACCCGATGTGCGGCCTTCAGCACGACCGACTCGTTCTGCAGGCTGCCGGTGGGCAGGTAGGCGCGCCCCCCGGGCGCCATGTGGTCGGTGATCCGGTCGAGCATCGCGACGGGGAGCTCGGCGCCGGTCGGTCCGCCACCGTGGCCGTCGGGGAACCAGCCGGTCGCCCGGGCGACGACGTCGGGGATGCCGCTGACGTCGGCGATCACCACGTCGGCACGTACTTCGGGGACCGGCTCGAACAGCGATCCGCACCGGAAGTCGGTGACGTCGGCGAGGCCGAGCTCCTTGGCGTTGGCGGTGGCGCAGGCGACCGCGGCCGGAGAGACGTCCGTACCGATGACGCGCTCGGCGCCGAGCCGGGCGGCGACGAAGCTCAAGACGCCGGATCCGCAGCCGGCGTCGAGGACCGTGTCGCCCGGACTGACGCTCATCGCGTCGCCGAGCACCCGGCTCGTACTGCTCGGTGTGAACACTCCGGCATCGATCGCCATATCGAAGGGGCCACCCGCACCCTTCCACGTGTAGGACTGACTGTCATTCATGGCGGGCGCCCTTTCGTCAGCCGGCGACGAGTGCGCCGGGGTATTCCACCAGGGAATCACACCAGGACTGTGCCCGTCGCTCCCCCATCTCGATCACGCGGTCGAACGAATCGAGCTGATCCCGCCGATGGGTGATCAGAATCACCGTTCGACCCGCCGTCGCGCCCAGCAGATCGGCCAGCAGCGCGTCGCCGGTCGCCGGGTCGAGGTGCTCGGTCGGCTCGTCGAAGATGACGATCCGATGCTCGGCGAGCAGGCTCCGGGCGAGCGCGATGCGCTGGCGTTCGCCGCCCGAGACCTGCGCGCCGTGCTCGCCGACCGGAGTGTCGAGGCCGCGCGGCAGCGCCGCGACCCAGTCGGTCAGGCGGGCCTGAGACAGCGCCGCGCGCAGCTCTGTGTCGGTCGCGTCCGGCCTCGCGACCCGGAGGTTGTGCTCGACGGTGGTGTCATAGACGTGTGCCTCCTGCGTACACAGTCCGATGACGCGGCGTACGTCGTCGCCGTCGAGCTCGACAATCGGCACGCCGTCCAGGGTGATCGTGCCGCCGCAAGGGTCGACGAATCGGACCAGCGCGGCCGCCAAGGTCGACTTGCCGGATCCGCTCGGTCCGACGACGGCCAGTCGAGTCCCCGGCGGCAGATCGGCGTCGAGCCCGTCGATCACGAGCGGGGCGTCCGGTCGCCATCGGACCTGGAGACTCTCGATGCGGAGCCGGCCTGGGCCGTCCGGCAGTGGCCGGGGCCGGGCGGGCTCGGACACCGGCGAGGGCGTGTCCATGACGTCGACGACCCGGTCCAGGGCGGGCCGGGACCGGGTGAGCAGCTGGGCCGCGATCGGGAGGCCGGCCACCACCTCGGCACAGGCCAGCGGGATGAGGACGACGACCGCCAGCTCGGTACGGTCGAGATCGCCCGCCCGTACGGCCGGAACGCCGAAGGCCAGCGCGCCCCACACCGCCACCCCGGTGGCGGCCACCGTCAGGGCCGCGCCGGCTCCCGCGACCAGGCTCGACGTCGCGCTGGCCCGAGCCAGCCGCCGATCGGCCGCCGCGAGCGCCGCCATCCGATTGTCGACCGCGCCGTAGACCGCCAGCTCGCCGGACGCCTGCAGGGCCTCGACCGTGAGCGTGCCTACCTCGCCCCGCGCCGGCGCCACCGCGCGTTCAGCGCGCCTGGACAGTGCCGCGCTCAGCAGCGGCCCGAGGAGCCCGGCGGCCAGCAGCGCGAGGGCGAGCAGAAGGCCCGCCGCCGGCAGCAGGATCGTCGTCGCGACCACGGCGGCGGTGCCGATGAGGGCCGCCGCGGCGTACGGCACGAAGACGCGGAGGTAGACGTCCTGACCGGACTCGACATCGCCGACCAGGCGGGCCAGCAGGTCTCCCGAGCGGAACGCCGGCAGCCCCGACGGCGCGAGGCGCTCCAAGGACCGGAACAACCGCTCGCGCACCGTGACGAGGATCCGTAGCGCGGCGTCGTGCCCGAGCAGCCGTTCGAGGTAGCGCAAAACGCCACGGGCGATGCCGAGGGCCCGTACCGCGACGATCGCCACGACGAGGTAGAGCACCGGCGGCTGCTCGGCGGCCCGGGAGATCAGCCACGCCGACGTGCCGAGCAGAGCCACCGCGCTGCCCAGGGCGGCCGCGCCGGCGACCGCGGCGAGGAGCAGCCGCGATCGGGAGGCGCGCGTCCACTCGACGAGCCGGGCCGTCATGGCACCGGCTCCGCACGCGTCGAGTTGTCAGCGCCAGGTGAGGCCCCAGCGTGATCTGGCGCTGACAACTGTGTCGCGACCTCGCCCAGGTCGACCACTCGGTCGGCGAGTGCGAGTACGGCCGGTCGCTGGGTCACGACGACGGCGGTCCGGCTCCGTACCCGATCGCGCAACCGGTGTACCGTCTCGGCCTCGGTGTCGGCGTCGAGACCGGCGGTCGGCTCGTCGAGCAGCAGCACGGGCGCGTCCCGGAGCAGGGCGCGGGCGAGGGCGATCCGGCGGCGCTGACCGACCGAGAGCCCGGCGCCGCCCTCGCCCAGCGGAGTCCGCGCATCCTCCGGCAGGGCGCTCACGAAGTCCGCGTTGGCGGCTCGAAGGGCCTGGCGTACATCGTCGGCCGTCGCTTCGGGCCGCCCGAGCCGTACGTTGTCCTCGATCGTGCCGGCAAGCAGACTCGGCCGCTGTGGCAGCCAGGACACCGACGCGCGCCAGGCGTCGATGTCGACGGTGGCGAGATCGACCGACCCGATCCGGATCCGGCCGGTGTCCGGGGCCACGAACCCGAGCAGGGCCGCGAGCAGCGTGGACTTGCCGGCGCCGCTCGGTCCGACGACCGCGACGACCTCGCCCGGCCGCAGGGCGATCGTGAGCGCGTCAAGGGCCGGCCGATCCCGGCCGTCGTAGGCGACCGTCACGTCGTCGACGCGGATCGTCGACCTCCGCAGGTCGGGCACGGGCTCCCGGCCGCCGGGCGACGACACCGGCGTCTCGAGCACGGCGAACACCCGCTCGGCGGCGGCCAGACCTTCGGCGCTGGCGTGGAACTGCGCGCCGACCTGACGGAGCGGGAGATAGGCCTCCGGGGCCAGGATCAGGACGAGCAGCGCCGTCTCGAGTCCGAGCTCACCGTTGACGAGCCGCAACCCGATGCCGACGGCGACCAGCGCCACCGACAGCATCGCGAGCAGTTCGAGGACGAAGGAGGACAGGAACGCCAGCCGCAGCGTGCCCATCGTGGCTTGCCGGTGCTCGTCGGCGACCCGGCGCACGGCGACGGCCTGACTCTTCGCCCGGCCGAAGACCTTAGCGGTCGGCAACCCCTGTACGAGGTCGAGGAAGTGGTGGCCCAGGATCTCGAGGCGGCGCCATTGCTTGCGGGTCCGGTGCTGGGTCGCGAGGCCGACCAGAACCATGAAGAGCGGGATGAGCGGCAGTGTCAGGGCGACCGTGACGAAGGCGATCGTGTCGGCGACGGCGAGTTGCACGAGCACGACGGTCGGCACGATCGCGGCGAGGACGAGCGCCGGCAGATACCTCGCGAAGTAGCCGTCCAGCGCGTCGACACCGCGCAGCGACAGCGTGGCCAGCTCGCCACTGCGTTCGCCGGCGAGCCAGCGTGGCCCGAGTGCGACCGCGCGGGCGAGCAGAGCCTCGCGGAGCTGTGCCTTGACCCGGATCGAGGCGTGGTGCGCGAGCGCCTCCTGCGCCCCGGCCAACCCGGCGCGGGCGGCGAGCACCACCGCGAGCCCGAGCAGCGCACCCTGGACGGCGCCGAGATCCGCGCCGTAGAAGACCCGCGCGATGATGTCGGCGAGCAGGGTCGCCTGGGCGATCACCAGACCCGCGGCGACGACCCCGCAGGTGACCGTCGTGACGAGGTAGCTCCGCGTGGCGCGAGCGACGCGGAGCAGGCGCGGGTCGAGCGGGCGCACGGCTTACCGCCCGGCCGCCGAGGACGTCGGCGCCTCGGGGATGCTCTCGACGCCGATCCGCCGCCGGAACACCCAGTAGCTCCAGGCCTGGTAGCCGAGCACGATCGGCGTGAAGAACGCGGCGACCCAGGTCATGATCTCGAGCGTGTACGGCGACGACGACGCGTTGTGGACCGTCAGGCTGTACGCCGGATCCGTCGACGACGGCATCACCTCGGGAAACAGCCCGGTGAACAACGCGATCACGGCCAGTCCGATCGCGACCGCGGAGGCGAGGAACGCCCAGCCCTCGCGGCCCATCCGGTTCGCGAGGAGCCCCCACGCGAGGGCCGCCGCGGCCGCGATCGACACGATGACGACGTCCGCCCCGTCGAGGTAGGACGCCAGCGTCCAGACCAAGAAGGCCACCGCCACGGCGGCCGCGACGAGCCCGACCTGGGTCGCCAGGCGGTTGGCCCGAGCGCGTACGTCGCCGCGGGTCTTCAGGGCCAGGAAGACCGCGCCGTGCGTGACGAACAGGGTCAGCGTCGTCAGGCCGCCGAGCAGCGCGTACGGGTTGAGCAGGTCGAGCAGGTCGCCGGTGAACTCGAGGTCGGCGTCGATCGGCACCCCGCGCACGATGTTGCCGAAGGCGACGCCCCACAAGACGGCGGGCACCAGGGAGCCCCAGAAGATCGCCCGGTCCCACCAGGCTCGCCACTTCGCTTCGTCGCGCTTGCCCCTGAACTCGAACGCCACGCCCCGCACGATCAGGGCGGCGAGGATCAGCAGCAACGGCAGGTAGAACCCGCTGAACAACGTCGCGTACCACTCCGGGAACGCCGCGAAGGTCGCACCCCCGGCGACGATGAGCCACACCTCGTTGCCGTCCCAGACCGGCCCGATCGTGTTGATGAGCACGCGTCGTTCGCGATCGTCGCGACCGAGCACGGGGAGCAGGATGCCGACGCCGAAGTCGAAACCCTCGAGCACGAAGTAGCCGACCCACAAGACGGCGATGAGGATGAACCAGACCGTGGTGAGCTCCATGTCGATCTCCCCTTCTCCCTAGGGCCTGAGCCTCAGTACGCGAACGCCAGCGGGCGCTGTTCGTCGGAGTCGCCGGGCTCGCTCGGCTCGACCGTGGGCAGGCCGGCCCGGATGTAGCGGAGCAGCAGCCCGACCTCGACGACGGCGAGCCCGCCGTAGAGCAGCGTGAACACCGACAGCGACGTGATCACCTCGGCCGAGGTCGTGCCTGGTGAGACTCCGGCCGACGTCTGCATCAGTCCGAACACGATCCAGGGCTGGCGGCCCATCTCGGTGAAGATCCAGCCGAACGAGTTGCCGAGCAGCGGCAGGAAGGGCAGCACCACCGCTGTCAGCAAGAGCCACCGCGACGTCGGCGATCGGTCCCTCCGGACGGCCCACAGCATCCACAGGGCCGCCCCGATCGCGAGGAAGCCCATCCCCATCATGAGGCGGAACGTCCAGTACGCGACGGGGATGCTCGGCTTGTAGTCGCCGTCGCCGTAGGTCTGCTCGTACTCGGCCTGGATGTCGTTGATGCCGCGCACCTCGGCGTTCGGGTCGCCCTCGGCGAGGAAGGACAGCAGCTTCGGGATCCGCACCGAGAAGACCTCTTCGGAGCCGTCGAGCGTGCCGATGGTGAGGACCGAGAACGACGCGGGTTGATCGGTGTCGTACAGCGCCTCGGCGGCCGCCATCTTCATCGGCTGGACGTCGGTCATGATCTTGGCCTGGAAGTCGCCGGACACGATGACGCCGGCCCCGGCGACGAGCACGGTGGCCGCGCCGAGGCGCAGCGCCGAGCGGAAGGCGTCGCGGTCCTCGTCGGGCCGCCGGATCAGGCGCCACATCGCGATCCCCGCGACGAAGGCCCCGGCGGTGAGGAACGCGGCGAAGATCGTGTGCGGCACCGTCACCAAGGTGACCTTGTTGGTGAGCACGGCGAGGAAGTCGTTGAGCTCGGCCCGGCCCGCGCTCTCGTCGTACTCGAAGCCGACCGGGTTCTGCATCCAGGAGTTCGCCGCGAGGATGAAGTACGCCGAGAGGAGGGTGCCGATCGCGGCGATCCAGATCGTCGCGAGATGGACCCGCTTGGGCAACCGGTCCCAGCCGAAGATCCACAAGCCGAGGAACGTCGACTCCAGGAAGAAGGCGAGCAGCCCCTCGATGGCGAGTGGGGCGCCGAAGATGTCGCCGACGAACCGGGAGTACGACGACCAGTTCATGCCGAACTGGAACTCCTGCACGATCCCGGTCACGACGCCCATCGCGAAGTTGATCAGGAAGAGCTTCCCGTAGAACTTAGTGAGCCCTAGCCAGCGCTCGTTGCCGGTGCGTACCCAGGCGGTCTGCATGATCGCCACCAGGAACGCCAGCCCGATCGTGAGTGGCACGAACAGGAAGTGGTAGACGGTCGTGATCCCGAACTGCCAGCGGGCCAGCTCTAGCGCATCCATCGCTTAGATACTACAGCGTGTAGTAGATGATGCCGACCCGGTCGGCGTCGGACGGTTCGGCCGTGCCACGAGCGTGCTCGCCTCCTCAGACCCCAGCCGGTGGGAAGGCGGCTCCCGCGGTGCGAGGGCGCGGGAGCCACCTTCAGGTCCAGCCAACTCGCCGCGTCCCGGCGGCGCATCGACCGGCAGTCACCTGGCCCCGGGACTTTCGTCCCAGGCGAGTGGGCGCTCGGGTCGGCCCGATCGGCACCAACGCGCGTCGTGGCTCGGGGAATGTGGCTTCGGCGGGCGATGTTCGATGAGATGTACGCAAGAGGCAGCAAGGGAGAACACGGTGGCGACGGTCGAGCTGACCAAGGACAACTTCGACGATGTGGTGAGCGGCGACGGTTTGGTGTTCGTCGATTTCTGGGCGGCGTGGTGCGGGCCGTGCCGGATGTTCGCGCCGATCTTCGAGGGAGCGTCGGAGCGGCACGAGGACATCGTCTTCGCCAAGGTCGACACCGAGGCACAGCCGGAGATCGCGGGCTCCTTCGCCATCTCGTCGATCCCGACGCTGATGATCGTCCGGGACAAGGTCGTGCTCTACATGCAGGCCGGCGCGCTTCCCGAGCCGGCGCTCGAGGAGCTCATCGGGAAGGCGCGAGAGATCGACATGGACGAGGTCCATCGCCAGATCGCCGAGTCCGAGTCCGCCGCGACCCCGGGCCAGCCCTCCTAGAGCCGCTATCCAGCCGGCTGGGCGACCGCTGGCACCGAGGTCCACTCCCGGCGTCGGGAGCCCCGGACGACGGCGACCGGGCACGGGGCGATCTCCAGGGCGTTACGGCTGACAGATCCGAGCAGCAACTCCGCTGCGGTCGTGTGGCCGCGGGCACCGACGACGAGAAGATCGGCCCCGGCCGCGAGGTCGGCGAGCACCTGCGCCGGTCGCCCGTTCTCGTAGCGGATGGCGACCGGGACCTCGGGATACCGCTGCCGCCAGCCGACAATGGTGGCGGCGATGTCCACCGTGTCCGCGTCGAGCGTCGTCCGGTTCACGGCGGCCAACGACGCCACCGACGCGGGCGAAGCGGGATACGGGTCCCACACCGCGTGCACGACGGACAGCGGCAGCCGGCGGGCGGAGGCGGCGGCGAAGGCGAACCCGGTCGCGGCCATCGATCCTTCCGATCCGTCGATGCCGACGACGATCCCGTTGCGGGCGTCGAAGTAGCTGCGGCCGCGGGTGGCCCGTACGACAACCACCGGGCAGGTCGCGCGCTGCGCCACGTCGGCCGAGACCGAACCCATCGATACGGTCCTCCGATGCCGGCGGCCGCGGGAGCCGACGACGATCAGATCGGACTCGGTCGCCGCTCGCGCCAGGACCGCCCACGGTGTCCCGACGATCCAGTCCGCGGACGCGGCGACGTCAGGCCAGGTCCGCGCCACGTCGGCCAGCGCGTCGTCGACGATCCGCTGGGCGTCGTCGAGCCCCATCATCCGGTCCGGCTCCGACCCGGCCCGCTGGCCGATGGGGCCGTTGGGGAAGTCCACCGCGTGCATCACCCGCAGCGGCAGCCGCCGCCGACCGGCCTCGCCGGCCGCCCAGTGCAGGGCGTGGCGGCCGTCTTCGGAACCGTCGACGCCCACGATCACCATCGGGCGCGTCGGCAGGCTGGTCGTCATGGCGTCCTCGGGGCGGTCCGGAGCCTTTGCTGCATGCGATCCCACGTGGGGAGGCGATTCCAGCCGATCATGGTGCTCTGGCGGGCAGTACGGACTTTCGGCACCCCACTGTGGGTCCCAGGTCACGGTGGATGTCCGGTCCTGGCAGATGTGTGGCGAAAGCGCTCAGTCTGCGACCAGCTTCAAGCCGTCCACGACGTCGGCCTTGATCCGAAGCAGGTAGGTGACGGGTGCGTCGATCCAGGGCTGGACAAGGCTGTCGAATCGGTCGATTTCCAACGGATTGTCGACCACGCTGGCGACGCCGGTCACGATGACGCTCCAGCCCGTACGCGTGCGGCGGTCGAGCCAATCGGTCTCGTAGGCGACCACCGCGCCGTCGCAGGCAGACCTCGTCGACTCGAGGTGTGTCCGGATCACGATGTCGTCGCCGTCGACGACATGGTTGACCGGGCGAATCGTCGGCAGACCACCGATGGTGAAGCCGATCCGTCCCATCGACACGCTCGACAGGAGTTCGATCGCCTCGTCCCGAGGCAGCTCTTCGAGCCGCCGCACTGGCGTTGACATCTGTGCCCCCGGCCTCCTGATCCGTCAAAAGGGGTTTCGAAGACCATACGTTCACGTGCCTACACACGTGGTCCCGATCTCCATGAGACTGGACGGTCCGGTTCGCGACCAAGGGTCGAAAGGCCCTACCACGACCTGGGACCGCCCCTTGTTCCAGAAATGACGCTAGCCCACCGGGTCGGCTCTGACCGTCTAGACGACGGTGTCTCGCGGCCGAAGCCGCGAGCCGCTCACCTTCCCGGTGGGCTAGCGGTTCCGAAGGGATCGACTCATTCCCTCCGGTCATCCCGCAGCCTCTCGGCCGCGGGGCCCGCACCACTACGGTGGCGCGACCGGCGTGTGTTGGAGCAGGGCCTAACGACCCGTTCAGCAGGCCGGATGTCCCGACTGTGACGACTGCGCCACGAGTCGGCACCGCCGCCGCCTCCCGACGCTCGATTTCGGCCTGCGTGAGGTGGGCCGAATTGGGCACTCCCAGGAGGAGAGACCCGAATCTTCGGAGGAGGACGTCATGACCGACGCCGGTGTGGCCGTCGGCCCGGCGCCGGGGAGCCGGCTCGACGATCGGTATCGCTTGCGCCGGATCAACCGCCGGACCGGTGCTTACACCGTCTGGCAAGGCTGGGACGACCTGCTCCGCAGGCCGGTCGCGGTGCAGGTCTTCGCCGCTGATCCGCCGCCGCCCGGTGTCTTCGGCGCGGTTCGGGCGGCGTGCCGAGTCACGCACGCCGGCCTGCCGCAGGTCTTCGACGCCAACAACGAGTCCGATCCGCCATACTTCGTACGAGAATGGATACGCGGCCGTGACCTGACGGCTCGGCTCGACGACGGCCCGCTCGAGCCACAGGCGGTCGCCGACGGGTTCCTGCAGGCCAGCGAAGCTCTGGCGGCCGCACACGCCGCCGGCCTGCCCCATCTGCGACTGACCCCTCGATCGCTGGTCTGGAGCCGTTTCGGCGGCGTCAAGGTCCTCGGCCTCGGGGTGGACGCGGCGGTCGAGCGGATCCGGGTAGACGACCCCGAGCTCGTCGACACCCGGGCGCTCATCCGGCTGCTGTGTGCCGCGCTCTCGGGTCGCTACCGCGAGAAAGGATCCCTTCTGCGGTCGTCGTGGTCGCGGGCGACGCGGGGCTGGTGGACCCGCAACCTCGGCACCGGCCGGGAACTCGTCGGGATCGCCCATCGGGCCCTGTCGCTCGGTGCACATCGATCGGATGCGATCCGGACGCCGGATCAGCTGGCTGACGAGCTCCGGCAGATCGCTGGTTCTCAGCGGCGTGGTGAACACGTCGCTGCGTAGCGAAGGTCCGACTAGAGCAGTTCGCCGCGAATCGCTTCGACGTCCTCGTACGGCCGCCGCGACCGCAGCGCGCGCCCGGCGTCGATCACCTCGACCGCGGTCGCCGACATCTGGCAGAGGGCACAGAGGTCGGTTTCTACCGCGGTGTCCGGTGGAATCCGAATCCGGACCGTCGTCACGTTCTCGATGCTCCCGCACAGGTCGCAGAAGGTAGCCCCACGAGTACGCATGTCCTGCCTCCCTCGCCTCGGGGTCGGCCACGCGGCGGCGGCCGTGGCGATGCTGGCCGGGTGACGGAGGAGGTGATCCAGTACCCAACCGAAGGGTCCTCGCCACCCGGCCAGCGGACGGCGCCTCTGCTCCGCAGGCGCCTGGCCAATGCCGCAGAAAGTCTGCCGGGCGACATTGGCTTGTGTCCTGACAATCACCCGCCAATGGGATGACGCCCTAGGGACGTTCGACCCCAAGCAGAGTGACCTCCTACCCGCGAGCAGCGTGCGGCGCCTGGTGCTTCGCGCCGCAGACCGCGATGCTGAGGGCCGGAGGGACGATGCGGTTCCGTGATCGCGCCGACGCCGGCCGACGGCTGGCGCGGCAGCTGGCCGACCGGGTCGGCGAGTCGCCGGTCGTCTTGGCGCTGCCGCGCGGTGGCGTCCCGGTCGGATTCGAAGTCGCGCGGGAGCTCGCGGCGCCACTCGACGTGGTGGTCGTGCGGAAGCTGGGTGCGCCCGGCCGGCCCGAGCTCGGCATGGGCGCGATCGGCGAGGCTGGGATTCGGCTGATCAATCCGGTCGTCGTCCGGCTCGAGCAGGTGAGCGCCGACCAGATCGCCGCCGTCGAGCGCACCGAGCGGGCCGAGCTCGATCGCCGGGTACGCCGATATCGTGGCGGCCGTCCACGGGTCGACCTGGCGGGCCGTACCGCCGTCATCGTCGACGACGGGCTCGCGACCGGATACACCGCCCGCGCCGCCTGCGAGGTCGCCCGCGGCCACGGAGCCAGCCGGGTCGTCGTCGCCGCACCGGTCGCGAGCCGGGACTCCCTCGCCGATCTGGCGGAGCGAGCCGACGACGTGGTCTGCGTCCACGCGCCGTTCGCGTTTCGCGCGATCGGCGAGTTCTATGGCGATTTCCGGCAGACCTCCGATGCGGAGGTGGTCCGGCTCCTCGAGGCGGCCGACCCGGGAAACTAGTCCCCGGATTGCCTGCTCAGGCGGACGTATGTCCGCTTACCGAACGTCCATGAGGGTCCTTCGGCCCTGGTCAGTAACTGGGCGACCACGTGACGGTGGCAAGCGGACGATTTTCGCGATCGTCACGTAGAGGAGGTAGTACCCGATGGCGTCGACGTCTCCCGTGCGCCTGGAGGGGCGGCTCGAGCCCGCCCTGAGTCGATGGCTGTGGCTGGTCAAGTGGCTGCTGCTCATCCCGCACTACATCGTGTTGGCCATCTTGTGGGTGGCGTTCTTCATCGTGACTGTGGTGGCGTTCTTCGCGATCGTGTTCACGGGCCGCTATCCGCCGGGCATGTTCGACTTCAACGTCGGTGTCATGCGCTGGACCTGGCGGGTGGGCTTCTACGGCTACAGCGCGCTCGGCACCGACCGCTATCCGCCGTTCGCCCTGCGCGACGACCCCGACTATCCGGCGCGACTCGAGGTCGAGTACCCCGAGCGGTTGTCGCGTGGCCTGGTGTGGGTGAAGTGGTGGCTGCTGGCGATTCCGCACTACATCGTCATCACGGTCTTCATCGGCGGCGCCTACGGCTGGGGTGGGCTCGTGGGCATCTTGACCTTCTTCGCCGGAGTCGTGCTGCTGTTCGCCGCGCGCTATCCGACCGGCATCTTCGACTTCGTCCTCGGCATGGGCCGATGGGGCTATCGGGTGTGCGCGTACGCCGCCTTGATGACCGATGTCTACCCGCCCTTCCGGCTCGACCAAGGTGGACGGGAGGAGCAGGTCGCGCAGGTCGCCGAGGAACGCACGTGACCGTGCCGCTCGAGGTGGCCGACTTCGATGCGATCGTTCTGGATCTCGACGGAGTCGTGACCGACACTGCCGCCGTACACGAGGCGGCGTGGCGGCGCTTGTTCGAGGGCTTCTTCCAGCACCGGCGGACGCCGACCGGGGCGACTCCGCAGCCGTTCGGCCGGGCGGACTACGTCGCGTACGTCGACGGCAAGTCGCGGCACGAGGCGGCACGGGCGTTCCTCGCCGCCCGTGGCATCAAGATCCCGCACGGCATCGCCAACGACCCGCCGCATCGGGAGACCATCTGCGGCTTGGCCAACCGCAAGGACATCTACTTCGTCGAGCTGGTCGCGGCGCGTGGCCTTCGGGTGTATGCAGGGACCGTCCGGCTGGTCGCGGAACTGCAACGGCGCGGTCTCCAGTCCGCCGTCGTGTCGACGAGCCGGCACTGTCGCATGGTGCTGGCGGCCGCCGGCCTCTCGGCCCTGTTCCCCGTCCGCGTCGACGGCGTGGACGCCGAGCGGCTGGGTCTGGCCGGCAAGCCGGAGCCCGCGATGCTGCTCGAGGCGGTCGCCCGGCTCGGTGTCCGGCCTGACCGCGCGATCGTCGTCGAGGACGCCGAGGCCGGCGTGCTGGCGGGTCGGCGGGGCGAGTTCGGCCTGGTGATCGGGATCGAACGGGTCGGCGACGAACACCTCCGTACGCACGGCGCTGGGCTCGTCGTCCCGGACCTCCGTGAGGTCGAGCCGGTCGGCTTCGCCGGGCCGGTCGGCAGCGCCGAGGTGACCAAGACCTCATCGGCCACGGCTCTCGAATCGGCGCGCTCCCGACCTAGGGTGAGCAGCAGGTACGAGGTCGAGGAGCGAGATGGCGCAGACACTGGTTGAACCCGAGGATCGCTACGACCAACACGTACCGCACTACCGCAGCCTGGCCGAGCTCGAGGCGGCCGATGTCGCGGCCGGGTCGTCGCCACCAGACGAAGGCACGGTAGACCTCATCGTGCGCCGGCCCGCAGAGCGTGAGCGCGAGGTGCTCTCGACCGGCGAGCTCTCCGATGTGGAGGGCCTGGTGGGGGACAGCTGGATCACCCGGGAGACGAAGACCACGCCGGACAGATCGCCGGATCCGTCCCGGCAACTGACGATCATGAACTCCCGGGTGCTGGCGACCGTCGCCGGCTCGCCGGAGCGGTGGCGACTCGCGGGCGACCAGCTGATCGTCGACCTCGACCTGTCGATCGACAACCTGCCGGCCGGATCGCGGCTTCGGATCGGGACGGCCGAGGTGGAGGTGACGGCTCCGCCGCACACCGGCTGCGAGAAGTTCTCGGGACGCTTCGGGCTCGACGCCTTACGGTTCGTGAGCACTCGGGAGGGCAAGCGGAGGCGGATGCGCGGGCTCAACGCACGGGTCGTCGCACCCGGCCAGGTGCGTGTCGGAGACCGCGTCGTCAAGCTCTGAGGCGGCGAACCGGGGTCGCGGAGCGGTCCTCGACCGTGTCCGGCAGCCGACCGCCGAGCCGCCGGGCAGTTTGGCCTCGATTGTCGTGGGTGCTCCCATCGGCGGCGCGCTTTGCCTAGGATATGCCCGTGGCGGATGGCGGACCGCCGGAACGGCGGGGCTGGGACGACGCACTCGGGTTTAGTTCGCTATCCCGGGTCCGGCTTGACACTCTCCTGCACGAATTGCTCGACCGGGTGGGTGACGTCCTCACCGGCCAGGATCGGCTGCGGTCGCTGCTCGACGCGGTCGTTGACCTCAGCACCGACCTCGATCTGCAGCGCGTGCTCCGTCGCATCACCGTGGCGGCCTGCGAGCTGGCCGGCGCCCGCTACGCCGCACTGGGTGTGCTCGGCGAGAGCGACAAGCTGGCCGAGTTCATCACCCACGGGATCAGCGACGAGGAGCGGGCCCGGATCGGGCCGCCGCCTCGCGGCCACGGCGTTCTCGGGCTGCTGATCGCCGAGCCGCACCCCATCCGGCTCCCGCACATCGGCGACCATCCCGGCTCTTACGGATTCCCGCCGAACCATCCGCCGATGGACTCCTTCCTGGGCGTCCCGATCCGCGTCCACGACCGGATCTACGGCAACCTCTACCTGTCCGAGAAGATCGGCGCCGACGAGTTCACCGAGCAGGACGAGCAGGTCGTCGTCGCCCTCGCCGCCGCGGCCGGTGTCGCCATCGACAACGCCCGGCTCTACGAGCTGACCGACCGGCGGCGCCAATGGCTGCAGGCCACCATGGAGATCTCCCACGTCCTGCTCGGCCAGGTCGAGCGCGACGAGGCCCTCCAGCTGATCGCCCGCAAGACGCGCGAGGTCTCCGGCTGCGACGTCGCCGTGGTGCTACTCGAGGACGACGATCCCGGCGAGCTCGTCGTGGAGGTCATCGAGGGAGTCGACGCCGAGTATGCCGTCGGCTCCCGGATGCCGATCCGAGAGGACGGCCTGCTGTCGGGTGTCTTGCGCAACGGCTATCCGATCGTCGTTGACGACATCGCCAAGGAGGCCCAGAGCGGCGCGACGGATCTCGCCAGCGACCTCGTCGACGACTTGGGCTACACCGTCCTGGTCCCGCTCAGCACGCCGACGGGCGCCCGTGGCGTCCTGATGGTGTCCCGCCGTCGCGACACTCTGAAGCCGGAGGGCTTCTTCGACGTCGAGCTGATCGCCACCTTCGCCAACCAGACGGCACTCGCGCTGGAGCGGGTCCGGGCCCAGCAGGACCGCGAGGCGGTCGCCGTGCTCGAGGATCGCGAGCGGATCGCCCGTGACCTCCACGACCTGGTGATCCAACGGCTCTTCGCGACCGGACTCCAGCTGCAAGGGATGAGCCGGCTCGCCAAGAAGCCCGAGATCCAGGAGCGGATCTCGGCCGTCACGGATGACCTCGACGCCACCATCCGTGACATCCGCGCCACGATCTTCCAGCTTCAGCATCGCTCCGACCGCAGCGACCTGCGGGCGGACATCCGAGGACTCGCGAACGAGTACGCGTCGTCGTTCGGCTTCACGCCGAGAGTCGACCTGCGGGGACCGATCAACAGTGCTGTGCCCGCCCGGCTGCGACCGCAGCTGCTGGCCGTCGTCCGCGAGACGCTGTCCAACGCGGCCCGGCACGCTAAGGCGTCGTCGGTCAAGGTCGACATCAACGTGCTCAACGGCCAAGCCGTGGTCGTGGTGTCCGACAACGGCATCGGCACGGGGATGATCACGCGGGAGAGCGGGCTTCGCAACATCCAGGAGCGGGCCGAGGAGTTCGGTGGCTCACTGATCCTGCGCGCCAACGAGCCGAGCGGCACGATCGTCGAGTGGGCCGTCCCGATCAACTTCGACGACTGACCCGGCTAGCGCTTGAGGAGCTTGGCCGCCAGCACGGCGGCCTGAGTGCGGCGTTCGAGTCCGAGCTTGGACAGCAGGCTGGACACGTAGTTCTTGACGGTCTTCTCGGCGAGGAAGAGCTGCTCGCCGATCTGCTTGTTGGTCAGCCCCTCGGCGATCAGGGCGAGGACCCGGCGCTCCTGCTCGGTCAGGGACCGCAACTCCTCGGGCTCGTCGGTGCCCTGACGCAGCCGGTCGAGCACCCGCTGCGTCACCGCCGGGTCGAGCAGCGACTGGCCGGCCGCGACCCGCCGGATCGAGTCGACGAGGTCGCCACCACTGACCTCCTTGAGGATGTAGCCCGCGGCTCCGGCCATGATCGCCGTGAAGAGCGCCTCGTCGTCGTCGTACGAGGTCAGGATGAGCCCCTGGATCGACGGATCGACCGCCCGGGCCTCGCGGCAGACATCGATGCCGCTGCCGTCGGGCAGCCGGGCGTCGAGCACCGCCACTCTCGGTTTCAGCGCGGGGATGCGGCGGATGGCCTCCTGCGCTGAGGCGGTCTCACCGACGACCTCGAAGCCCGGCTCGGCCGCGAGCAGGTCGCGGATGCCGCGGCGGACCACTTCGTGATCGTCCAGCAGGAAGACGCTGATCGTGTCGGAGTCCGTAGTCACACCCTTGTTATAGGCCCTCCGGGCCGCTGGGGCCAGCATTGGCCGTCCCGCAGGCCGAGACGCCGGGCTCTGGACCCCGGCGCGCCCGGGTTGACTAGACCGTTGCCCGGCCGTACCGTCTTAGGCGGTTGCGGTTTGTACTTCGGCTCGTTTGATTAACGCCCGCAAGTCTTACGGCGGGCGCTTTGTGTTGTTCAGGGACTTCCCCGGCAGCGCGGCGCCACCGCGCGACCCGAGACGCTGAACCCGGTCTCGACGACACATCACGAAGGAGAGCCCCAACAATGGCTCAAGGCACCGTCAAGTGGTTCAACGCCGACAAGGGCTTTGGATTCATTCAGCAGGACGAGGGAGCCGACGTCTTCGTCCACTTCACCGCCATCGACTCCAGCGGCTACCGCACCCTGGAGGAGGGGCAGCGCGTCGAGTTCACCACGACGCAGAGTGACAAAGGCTTGCAGGCGGAGAACGTCCGCACCGTCTGATCACCGCGATAGATCCACCGGAAGGGGTGGCTCGGCTGGCGCCGGGCCACCCCTTCCGTCTGTCCGCCACGAGGCGAGGCCGGACGCGTCGAGAAGTTTCCCCCGGCAGACAACCCGGGACCCGGTCACCTGCGTCTAGAAGGCATCTACTGTCTTCGAGATGGGGGGACCCATGCGCCTGAATCGTTCTCTGTCCCTGCTCGGCGTGATCGCCGCGGCCACGATCGGCACCGCGCTGGCCGTGCCGTCGTCGGCCCAGCCGGGCGCGGGCGATGGCCTCGAGGCGCGATCGGCCCTCTCGGTCCGGGCGGCCGCCGATCGGGTGACGCTTCCCAAGTCGGGCGGCTGGGTTCAGCTCGGCAATCTCGGTGCCTATCTGATCGCCGGCGACGAGCCGTTCGAGGTCGAAGTCCGGCGTGAGTCCTACTCCGAGCCGGTGACCGCCAACTGGATCCGGTCCGACGGCTCGAAGGTCCCGTTCACTCGCGCGATGGTGAGCGACTTCCGCAAGTTCCGTGGGTTCTTCCAGATCCGGGTACGCAACCTCGACGGCAGGCTCGTGGCGCATCAACAGCACGGCCTCTGCCCGAACCGGTACTCCGCGTCCCGCGCCCATCCGGACGCGCCGGACCGCTCGCCGTACCCGGACAGCTGCGGTGGCGGCTGGATGCCGTGGACCATCGGCAGCTTCTGGGGTCTGCAGGCAGGCTGGGGCGTCAAGGCGCCGGGTAGTCGGGCCAAGCTCCCCGTCGGTCGCTACGTCGCGACGGTGCGGATCGACGAGGACTACCGCCGGCTCCTGGGCATTCCGGCTGACGTGGCGTACGACCGGATCAACCTCCGGGTCGTCAAGGGCACGGACGAGTGCGAGGAGCACCGCGGCTGCCGCGTCGGCGACGCGGGGGACACCGGCGCGGAGCAGGCGGCGACCCACCAGCCGGCCGCTGCCGAGCCGACCGGGGACG
>Ga0075431_100000351_pt1 | contig 36455 bp, 35 predicted proteins | sample RhiMetdeltSRZDD5_FD_75297 | JGI IMG/M metagenome (GOLD analysis project Ga0075431, IMG submission 75297) | Populus rhizosphere microbial communities from Tennessee, USA - Rhizosphere MetaG P. deltoides SRZDD5 | ecosystem: Host-associated > Plants > Roots > Rhizosphere > Soil | place: USA... | reverse complement strand
CCGAAGCCCACCGCCGCCGCGTAGACGATGCGCGGGTTGGCCGCGCGCACCGCCTCGAAGGTGAAGCCCAGCTTGTCCATCGCGTCCTGGCGCATGTTGTGCGCCAGCACGTCGGCAGTGGCGATGAGCTTGACGAGCGCCGCCTTCCCGGCCTCGGACTTGAGGTCGAGCACGATCGAGCGCTTGTTGCGGTTGAAGTTGGCGAAAATCGCGGAGAGCCCGTCGGGTGCCACCGGTGCGACGGGCCGCATGCTGTCGCCCTCGGGCGACTCGACCTTGATCACCTCGGCGCCGAGATCACCCAGGATCTGTGTGCCGTAGGGGCCCAGGATGACCGTGGTAAGATCGAGAATGCGCAGGCCTTTGAGCAGGGGGATCATGCGGGTGCCGTGGCGGGTGAAGCTTGCGGAAGGCTCGACGTTACACGGCCCGCGCCGGAGCGCCTACCTCAGGTTTCAGGTTTCAGGTATCAGGTTTCGAAGCAACAAAGGCCAACGCCGACGTCCTGAAACCTGATACCTGAAACCTGAAACCTCAGTCGAACGGGAGAGAGCGCATGACCAGAATCCGACTGGCCATAGTGGCCACAACAGCCTCGATGCTCGCAGGGCCGGTCGTCGCGCAGCAACCGCCGCCCGCGCCTCCACCTCCGCTGATCGACTGGGCCAAGGTGGAGATCAAGACCGTCGACCTCGGCAACAAGACCTACATGCTGCAGGGGCAGGGCGGCAACATCACCGTGGCGGTGGGCTCCGACGGCATCATCATGATCGACGGCCAGTTCGCCCCGCTCAGCGAGAAGATCGCGGCCGCCATCAAGGCGGTCTCGCCGCTCCCCATCAAGTACCTCGTCAACACCCACTTCCACGGCGACCACACCGGCGGCAACGAGAACTTCGCCAAGGCCGGCGCCACCATCGTGGCGCACGACAACATCCGCGTGCGCCTCGCGGCCGGCACCGTCGCGGGCCTCACCGGCAACAAGGCGCCGCCGCGGCCGGCGGAGGCACTGCCCAAGCAGACCTACGTCGGCGGCTCGATCACGCTCGAAGTCGGCGGACGCAAGGCCAAGCTCACCCACGTCGCCAACGCCCACACCGACGGCGACACCTGGGTCTGGTTCGCCGACGCCAACGTGCTCGCCACCGGCGACACCTTCAACAACCTGAAGCGCTACCAGAACATCGACTACGGCAACGGCGGTGACGTGCGCGGCATGATCCGCGCGCTCGACACCTACCTCAAGGTCGCCGACGACAAGACCAGGATCGTTCCCGGCCACGGCCCGCTGGCGACCAAGGCCGACCTCGCCGTGTTCCGCGACATGCTGGTGACCTCGCACGACCGCATCAAGAAGCTGTTCGACGAGGGCAAGACCGAGTCGGAGGTGGTCGCGCTCAAGCCGCTGTCCGACCTGGACTCGACCTGGGCCAACAACCAGGCGCACGCCATCGGCCACACCCGCAACGTCTTCGCCTCGTTCCAGCGGTTCTGAGGGCCGGGCTGGGGGCGGACTGCGAGGGAGCCCGAGCCATTGAGCAAGATGTACCTCACAGCGTCTCTGCACTTGCGCCGCGAACGTGGGCACTCGTCCATGTGTTGGCGCTCCGACCGCAGCGGGATGATCTTCGATCAAGTCCGGACGCTTCGGCCGGGGACGCAAGTGGGGAGGCTCATCCGCAACTTCCGCCTGCATTCCCGGAAACCGAGGCCCCGACCGCCAGGTCGGGGCAGAGGTTATCCGGGATCTTCCCCGCCCGTGTTCGAGGCGGCACGGGATATCAGGGCGAGAAGATGCTCGCGATCGCATCGGCGAGCGTCGATCCCCCGTCGGGATTTGCCGGCCGGTGCCTCGTCCGCATCGCCTTGATCTCGTCGTCGTAGCGCGGCGTGACGAACGGGACCTTCCTGCCGTAGAGGAGTGCGCCCATGCGCTCGTCGAGACCGTAGAGATCGGCGAAGGTCTGCAGGTTCCCCTGGCGATCGACCATCGCCGTGAAGTACGTCATATGCACGGGGATACGGGTGGTGAGCTTCACCTCGACGGTGGTTCCGCCGTTCACCAGGCTCTGCACCTGCTGCTCCGACCAGCCCTTGTCCTGAGCGAGCAGGATCACGGCAAAGCGGAGCGGCTCGGACAGGCGCATGCAGCCGTGGCTCAGGCCGCGGTAGGACTTGGCGAAGAGATCGCGCTCCGACGCCGTCGTGTCGTGCATGTAGACGTCGTGCTTGTTAGGGAACATGAACTTGACCACGCCGAGCGGGTTGTGCGGCCCCGGGGGCTGGCGGAACTCGTAGGCGCCGATGTTGGCGGTGCTCCAGTCCACTTTATCGGGATCGATCGGACGGCCTTGGCGGGTGACCTCGAGCTTGTACTGCTCGAGCAGGGCCCGGCTCGATTGTCCGCCGCCAAAGAGGCCGAGGAAGCCGCCTTGCGAGTCGCGCAGGCGAGGCAGCAGCTCCTTCCTCCTTACGCCGTCGGGGACACCCCAGCTCGGATGAAAGACGATGGTCTTCATGTCTGCGGAGAACGCGGGCGTGGCCCACTCGGGCTGGCCCGCGACGATCCTGTCGGAGTGGACGATCTCGCCCCTCCTGACGACGCGCGTGACAAACTCTGGCACGTTGTTCCAGACATGGAAGTCGCCGAGGTCCGCCGGCAGCCAGCGCCAGCGCTCCATGTTGATGACGATGCGGGCCAGTTGGACAGCCCTGTCCGCACTTTCGCGCCCGGGCTCGCCCAGCTTCAAGTACAGCCGGCGCAAGGCCTGGAACTGCGCGTGCTGCGGATGGAGCGATCGCAGGTAGGCGTCGGGGGCATGGCTGGCGGCGATCTCCGTGAGAACGTCCCCGGCCGGGCGCACGGGCAGCTTGTAGTCCAGCAGCTTCGAGATGCTCGACAGATCGCCGAACCGTCCGCCGCGCGCGTAGCGCGCGTACTTGAGCACCGCAAAGGTCACCGCAAGCTCGGCCGCGGCCGCTGCCTCGGCGGAGACGGCTCCGGCGGGCAGCTTGGGCAAGGCGAAATCGCCGGCGCGCAGCCCCCAATCGTCGGCCTTGCGGATCTCGCCGGTGACGGAGCTGCCCCGCCCCGAAATCCCGCTCTCCGTGACCCACAGCAGCGACCCGCTGCGCGCATTGTAGAATGCGGTCGCGGCGGCCAGGTCCTCGGCATTGGCGGGCGCAGCGTCGGTTCGACCGGCCAGCTCGGACAGCCTCTTGCGCACGGCGGCCAGCACCGGGCTGGGGGCCGTGAGCCCGAGATCGGCCAGATTGGCCCACGGCGCCGATGTGCCGGTCAGGTGCAGCGTGAGGCCAAAACCGAGCGCGATGGCCGTAGTGACCGCGACGGTCCAGCGCCAGAGTCTCACAACGTCCCCCCGGGTTCAGTTCAACCTGCTGGCAACTCCTGCCTCTGCCCGCGCGACAGGGTCGCAGAGCCAAACATGGCTTGATGGTGCCGATATGGCAGAGCTGAGCAGCCAGACCGAGGTTGAGCTGCATTCGCATCGCGCCACGGACGCTCTCTGCACCGCAGCAAAGGCGGCAGCCTTGGAGCGGATATGGACAGCTCTCGGGAACGGCCCCAGTCTAGGCCCGTTGGAGCTCGCGGAGCGAACGGAAAGCAGGTCCCGAATGGCACGTGTGCGCTGTATCACCGAGATGGGCATGGGTGTCGATGTGCACGGCAGGGACGCCACCAAGGCGGCCCGGCGCGCGGTCTCCGATGCCATCCGCCATTCGAGCCTCGGCTTCTTCCGCATGCTCGGCAAGACCGCCGACGAGATGTTCGTCGATGTCACGGTCGCCGTGCCGGATCCGGGCGGGGTCGACACGGCGGCGGTCGCGAAGGAGCTCCCCCATGGCATCGTGAAGGTGACGGCCGTGAAGGGCGGGCTGGAGATCCCGGCCGAGCAGGGCAGCGACGCCATCCTCATCGCCAACGCGGCCATCGTCGTCAGCCTCGACGACGGCAAGCCGTAGCCGCGGGCTGGCCGGTCATCCGGGCGAGGGCGATAGCCCGAGACCCGGGACCCAGCTCACGGTCCCCGACGCTTTCGCCCCTGGCCCTGGGCACCGGCTCTCGCGCTGAGCCTGCCCCGGACTCGATCCGGGGCGCGAGGCCGGCATGACAACATTGCGGCATCCGTTGCAGCGCGGCTTTGCGAAACTTTACGTTGCGGAGAAGCGTCGGAAACCGGCCACCGCCACATCCCTGCCTGCAGACGCAACGAAGGGAGGGAGCAATGGTGGCGGGTTGCGGCCGTGCCATCGATCCGGCGGGCCAACGCGTGGCTTCCTGTGACCCGGCGCGGGTTGCACCTGCCGGGCTGCGCTGCCCGGCCCGATCCGACTGTCCCAATCCGGGAATCGCGCCCAGGGCGCCTGTGGTGGTCCAGGAGCCTCGGGAGAGCCTGCCGGCCTCTCGGCCCCGGCCGGAGCCGGCGATGCCCCAGGAGCCCCTCCTGAGCCTCGGGAAGGGCCTTCCCAGACGCGGGCGCGGGCGGCGGTCTCCTCGTCCGCTCAGACGGGGCCCAGACGCTCGCCGCGACCGCCCGAATTGCGGGGCCAACGGGCAACGGCCCCGCCTTGCAGCGACGCACCAGGGCACACTGTGATGCCGCATGGCAACAATCACGCAGGCGTGAGGTCATCTTTGCGTACCAGCAACATTTCAGCCCTGATGCGGCCCATTTCCGCGCAAACAAAACGGCCGTTCGTTTTCTTTGATGCGCCGCAGCGGGCAGCGGCGATCGCAGGAGGTCTGGGGGAGTCGACCGTGCCCAAGCTCAAGCCGCACGTCCAGCGCGCAAGGCGCGAGCACATCCTGGATGCCGCCGAGCGTTGCTTCGCCCGCTCGGGCTTCCACCGCACCACCATGCAGGACATCTGCAGGGAGGCCGCGGTCAGCCCTGGGGCGCTCTACGTCTACTTCGACAGCAAGGAGGCGCTGATCGCCGGCATCTGCGAGCGCAACCGCTCCGAGTTCGCCGAGCGCCTCGCCGCCGCCCTCTCCGACGCTCCCGACGTCCTGGCGGCGCTGAAGCGCCTTGGCGAGACCTACTTCGTCGACGAGCCGCCGCACAAGAACCTGATGTTCATCGAGATCGGCCTGGAATCGACGCGCAATGCGCGGGTCGGGGAGATCCATCGCGAAGTCGACGAGTTCGTGTACGCCAGCTTCGAGGCGCTGTTTCAGCGCATGCAGGACGCGGGCCGCATCGCCCCCGATCTCCCGATCCCGGTGGTCGTCAAGCTGTTCTCGGTCATCGCCGACGGCATGTTCTGGCGCCGCGTCGTCGACCCGGCGTTCGACGGCAGCGCCATGGTACCTGCCGCGCTGGAGGTCCTGGTCGGGCTGCTGCGGCCCGTGCCGGCGCAGGTGGAGGGGGCAAGGCAGGGCGAGCAGAGCGGACAAAGCGGAAAGACCGGGCCAGAAGCCGCTGCAAGCCGGCAACGTGGGGATCGATCATGAGAAAAGCGCTGATCGGAGCCGTTCTCACCGTCTGCTTCGTGATGGTCTCGCTCACCATGGTGGGCCGGTCGCTGCCGCGCCCGGGCGGCCCCCCCGGCAGCGAGGCCGCAAGGCGCGAGGCCGCGGCGCTGGAGCAGCTCGCGCCCAAGGTGACGGTGGTGCGGGTTGCCCCGACCGCGTTCACAGAGACCGTGCTGGCCAACGGCTCCCTCGTCGCCCGCGAGGAGATCCTGGTCGGGCCCGAGGTCGAGGGCCTGCGCATCACGCAGGTGCTGGCCGACGAGGGCCAGCGCGTGAAGAAGGGCGACGTGCTCGCGCGCCTCGTGGCCGACACGCTGGACGCCCAGCTCGCCCAGAACGACGCGGCGCTGGCACGCGCCAGCGCCGCCATCGCCCAGGCCAAGGCCAACATCGTCCAGGCCGAGGCACGCGGCGTCGAGGCCGGCAATGCCTACGAGCGCGCCAAGCCTCTGCTCAAGGGCGGCCACATGACGGAGGCGGCCTTCGATCAGCGCGAGCAGGCCGCGCGCACCGCCGACGCGCAGCTGGCGGCCGCCAGGGACGGGCTCAAGCTGGCCGAGGCGGAGAAGGCGCAGGTCGAGGCGCAGCGCCGCGAGCTGACCTGGCGGCGCGGGCGCGTCGAGGTGACAGCCCCGGCCGACGGCATCGTCAGCCGGCGCATGGCGCGCATCGGCGGCCATGCCGCAGGCGCGGCCGAGCCCATGTTCCGCATCGTCGCCAAGGGCGAGGTAGAGCTCGACGCGGAGGTGGTGGAGACGCGGCTCGCCGCCGTCGCCGCCGGCCAGAAGGCGCGGGTCGAGGTGGCGGGGCTCGGCGAGGTGGAAGGCACCGTGCGCCTGGTCTCGCCCGAGGTCGACAAGTCCACCCGCCTCGGCCGCGTGCGCATTTTCCTGGGCGACAGCCCGGGCCTCAGGATCGGCAGCTTCGGGCGCGGCAGCATCGTCACGGCCAGCGGCAGCGGCCTCGCCGTGCCGTCCTCCGCCGTCCTTTACGGCCCCGACGGCGCCACCGTCCAGGTGGTGCGCGGCGACAGGGTCGAGGTGCGCAAGGTGCGGATCGGCCTCGCGTCCGGCGCCCTCGTGGAGATCCGCGAGGGGCTCGCCGAGGGCGACCTCGTGGTCGCCCGCGCCGGCACCTTCCTGCGCGCCGGCGACCTGGTGCGGCCCGTGCATGCCGGCACCACCAAGGCCGGCGAGGCGCAGCGATGAACTGGAACATCTCGGCCTGGTCGATCCGGCGGCCGGTGCCGTCGCTCGTCCTCTTCATGGTGCTGATCGCGCTGGGCTGGGTGAGCTTCAGCCAGCTGCCGGTGACGCGCTTTCCCAACATCGACGTGCCGATCGTGCAGGTGCGCGTCACCCAGGCCGGCGCGGCGCCCTCCGAGCTGGAGGTGCAGGTCACCAGGAAGATCGAGGACGCCATCGCCGGCGTGAACGGCGTCAAGCACCAGACCTCGACCATCACCGAGGGCGTGTCGATCACCACCGTGGAGCTGCACCTGGAGGTGAACCCCGACCGCGCCCTCAACGACGTGAAGGACGCGATCGGCCGCATCCGCACGGAGCTGCCGCGCACCATCGACGAGCCCGTCGTCACGCGCATCGAGGTCGAAGGCCTGCCGATCGTCACCTATTCCGCGCGCGCGCCCGCCATGACGCCGGAGCAGCTGTCCTGGTTCGTCGACGACACCGTGGTGCGCGCGCTGCGCGGGGTGAAGGGCGTGTCGCAGATCGAGCGGCTGGGCGGCGTGGACCGCGAGATCCGCGTGGCGCTCGACCCGGACCGCCTCGCCGCCTACGGCATCACCGCGGGCGACGTGAACCGGCAGCTGCGGGCGACCCACGTCGACCTGGCCGGCGGGCGCGGCGACATCGGCGGGCGCGAGCAGGCGATCCGCACGCTGGCCGGCAAGCAGACGGTGGCCGGCCTCGCCGCCACCGCCATCACGCTTCCCAAGGGCCGCCGCGTGCGGCTCGACCAGCTGGGCACCGTCGCCGACGCCAACGCCGAGCCGCGTACCTTCGCATCCCTCGACGGCCAGCCGGTGGTGGCCTTCGCCATCTCGCGCGCCAAGGGCGCCAGCGACACCGCCGTCGCCGCCGAGATCGCCAGGAAGATGGAGGAGCTGAAGCGCGCGCACCCCGATGTCGAGCTCAAAGAGATCGACACCATGGTGACCTATACTCTGGCTTCCTACCACTCCACCATGAAGACGCTGATCGAGGGCGCCATCCTCGCCATCATCGTGGTGCTGATCTTCCTGCGCGACTGGCGCGCCACCCTGATCGCGGCGATCGCGCTGCCGCTCTCCATCGTCCCGGCGTTCTGGGCCATCGACGCGGCCGGCTTCTCGCTCAACCTCGTCAGCCTGCTCGCCATCACCATCGTCACGGGCATCCTGGTCGACGACGCCATCGTCGAGATCGAGAACATCGTGCGCCACATGCGCTCGGGCAAGAGCGCCTGGCGCGCCGCGCTGGAGGCCGCCGACGAGATCGGCCTCGCCGTCGTCGCCATCACCTTCACCATCGTCGCCGTGTTCGTGCCGGTCAGCTTCATGGGCGGCATCGCCGGCCAGTACTTCAAGCAGTTCGGCCTGGTGGTGGCGTTCGCCGTCATCTTCTCCCTGCTGGTCGCCCGGCTCATCACGCCGCTGCTCGCGGCCTACTTCATGCGCAGCAAGGGCCACGTCGAGAAGGAAGGCGCCATCCTCGAAGCCTACACCCGGCTGGTGCGCTGGTCGGTGCGGCACCACTATGCCGCCGTGGGGCTCGGCCTCCTGATCTTCGCGGGCTCCGTCGGCAGCTTCTACTTCCTGCCATCGAGCTTCCTGCCGGCGGACGATACATCGCGCCTGCTGGTTGCCGTCGAGCTGCCGCCCGGCTCGCGCCTAGAGGAGACCAAGGCCGTGACCGACGCCGTCGCGCGCCGCATCGGCGCCCGCGCCGACGTGAAGAGCGTGTTCGTCAACGGCGGACGGGCGATGGGCGGCATCGCCGGCGCCGGCGGCGAGGTGCGCAAGGCCACCCTCATCGTCAACCTGGCGCCCCGGCACGAGCGGCCTCTGAGCCAGGCGCGGATCAGGGAGGAGCTCGGCGACGACATGCGCCACGTCCCCGACATCCGCTTCTGGTTCATGCAGGACAACGGGCGCCAGCAGATCCAGCTCGTGGTCTCCGGGCGCGACGGCGACGCCGTCAACCATGTGGCGGCCGAGATGACGGGCGAGGCCAAGCGCATCGCGCTGATCGCCAACGTCGTCTCCTCGGCGGAGCTGGACCGCCCGGAGCTGCGCGTGGTGCCGATCGGCGACGTGGCGGCCGAGCTCGGCGTCTCCACCGAGGCGATCTCCGAGGCGGTCCGGATCGCCACCATCGGCGATGTCGGCGCCAACCTCGCCAAGTTCGACGTCGGCGACCGGCAGGTGCCGATCCGCGTGCAGCTGGCCGAGAGCGCCAGGGCCAGCCGGCAGACCCTCGAGTCCCTCAAGGTCGCGACCTCCTCCGGCGCCACGGTGCCGCTGGCCGCGGTGGCGCGCTTCGAGCTGGCGCAGGGCCCGACCGCCATCGACCGCTACGACCGCACGCGCCGCGTGCTGATCGGCGCCGACCTCGTCGGCAACGCGCCTTTGGGTGGGGCGGTGGAGCGAATGCTGGCGCTGCCCGCCGCCAAGAAGCTGCCGCCCGGCGTGGAGCTCAAGCAGTTCGGCGACGCCGAGATCATGGGCGAGGTGTTCGCTTCCTTCGCCGCCGCCATGGGCGCCGGCATCATGATGGTCTACGCCGTGCTGGTGCTGCTGTTCGGCTCTTTCCTGCAGCCCGTCACCATCCTGTTCTCGCTGCCCCTGTCGATCGGCGGCGCCATCGTGGCACTCGCGCTCGCCGGCCAGCCGTTGAGCCTGCCGGTGGTGATCGGCATCCTGATGCTGATGGGCATCGTCACCAAGAACGCCATCATGCTGGTCGACTTCGCCATCGAGGAGATGCGGCGCGGGACCGAGCGCACGGAGGCCATCGTCGACGCCGGCCGCAAGCGCGCACGCCCCATCGTCATGACCACCATCGCCATGGTCGGCGGCATGCTGCCGGCGGCGATCGGCGGCGGCTCGGGCGGCGAGTTCCGCGCCCCCATGGCGATCGCGGTGATCGGCGGCCTGATCTCCTCCACCCTGCTATCCCTGGTGTTCGTCCCCGCCGTGTTCGCGGTGATGGATGACATCGGCCGCCTGGCCTGGCGCGTGTTCAGCCGCTTCATCGGGCCCACGGAGGAAGAGCCCGCCGTCGCAGAAGCGCCGACACTGGCTCAGTCCGGGCCACAGCGGTTACCGGCCGCTGCGGAGTAGGGTGCGATCATGCTGTAAGCGCGATTGCACCGAGCCGGCCTCGTCACAATCCGTGTCGGAGGGGGAAGCACGCATCGGTGCCGAGGAGGTCATATGCCAGGAGATACGACCTTTGTATTCGGCGTGCCGGTCCCCTCGGTGGACCCGTCCTTCCTGATCGTGGTGCGCATCCACATCCTGATCGGCATCGGGTGCGTCGCCGCCGGCGCGGTTGCCATGCTGAGCAGCAAGGGCCGGGGGCGCCATTCGGCCTGGGGGACGGCCTACTACTGGTCCCTGGCAGCGGTTGTCGCGACTGCGACCTGGCTCTCGCTGGCGCGCTGGGCGGAGAACTATCACCTGTTTTTTCTCGGGGCGTTGTCGCTCATTGCGGCGAGCATCGCCCGGACGGCCTTACGGCAGCGGTGGCGCAACTGGGTCAGCCTGCACATCGCCGGCATGGGGGCGTCCTACATCCTGATGCTCACCGCATTCTATGTGGACAACGGCAAGAACCTGCCGCTCTGGAAAGAGCTTCCCCAGATCGCGTTCTGGCTGCTGCCCGCCGCCCTCGGCATGCCGCTCCTCGCATACGCCCTGCTTAGGCATCCGCTGGCCCGGCGCGAGCGGCGCCCGGGGTAGGTTTTGACGTCCCCTGCCCCCGCTCAGCGGGCGGCAACGGCTCGTTTGCGTCCGCATTGCTTGACAGGGGACATCAGAAACCCACGCCGCTACGCGCCGCATCGGCAATCTCCCTCACCTTTCCGGGGAGCAGACCCGATGCCGTGCTGCGTCGGCGGGCCTACCTTTGAGGCTCGGGGGAAGACACCGTTGCGACGGAGGAGCCCCCATGTTCGACGCCAGAAGCATCCTCGACATCCTGCTCGGCGGTCCCGGCCCGCAGCGCAGGCCGGGCGCCGCGCCGGCCGAGGCCGAGAGGTTCCGCGACCTCCTGGGCCAGCTCGGCACCCAGCGAGGCGCGCCGCGGCAGGCACCTCCCGTCCCGCCGCAAGAGCTGCCAACCGGGCCAACGGGACGCATGCCGATGCCGGAGCGGACGGGTCCGGCGCCCGGCGGGCCCGGCGGCGGCACGACCCTCGAGGACCTGTTGCGCCAGATCCTGGCCGGACGCCAGCCGGGCCCCGGCGGTGGCCAGCCGGCGGGCCCCGACGTGCGCCCGGTTCCTCCCGGCGGCCTGCAGGACCTGCTGCGCGAGCTGCTCGAAGGCGGCCGCGGCGGCCCGCAACCGGGGCTGCAGCGCCTGGTCGGCGATGCCGGCGAAGGCGGCGCGGCGTCCCGGGGCGGCGATGCCAACGAGCCGCCGGCCAACCAGGTGAACGAGGCCAGCATTCTGGAGGCCCTGAAGCGGGCGCTGGGCCAGGCCACCGAGGGCGCGCGCGAGGGTGCCGCCCGCATCGACGAGGCCACGGGCGTCTCGGGCAAGGCGCGCGAGGCGATCGGCAAGGCGACCGGCCAGACGCCGGAGGAGCTGCTCGCCCAGCTGAGAGAGCTTGCCAGCCGCAACACGCTCGCCACCGGCGCCGCGCTCGGCGGGCTCGGTGCGCTGGTGCTCGGCACCCGTGCCGGCCGCTCGCTCGCCGCCGGCGCCATGAGGCTCGGCGGCCTCGCCCTCATCGGCGGCCTCGCCTACAAGGCGTTCCAGAATTACCAGCGGGGCAAGCCGATCCTCCTCGGCAGGACAGGCGAGCCGCCGGCGCTCGCCGCAGCGCCCGAAGGATCCGGCTTCGAGCCCGGCGCCGTCAGCCACGAGGCCGCGCAGCGCTACATCCGCACCATGATCGCCGCCGCCGCCGCGGACGGGCGCATCGACGCCGCGGAGCAGCAGAAGATCCGGGGCGGCCTGCAGCAGGCCAGCATCGCCGATGCGACCCAGCAGTTCCTGGCCGCCGAGATCGCCAATCCCGCCACGCCCGCCGAGCTGGCGGCCGGCGTCGCCTCGCCCGAGGAGGCGGTGCAGATGTACACCGCGGCCCGCCTTGCCATCGACCTCGACAGCAACGAGGAGCACGTGTTCCTCACCTCGCTGGCCGAGGAGCTGGGGATCGACGACGCGCTCGCCGCCCAGGTCGACGCCGCCGCCCGCGCCACCGCGGGTTGAGGAGTACCCGTCATCCCGGAACCCCGGATCACGTCCGGGGGAGCCGCAGGCGAGGCTCTCCGGGACCTCCCGGAACGAGTCGTGACCCTGCTTCACGAGGTCCCGGTTCGGAGCGCTGCTCGTGTTCCGCTCGCTTCGCTCCGACCGGGATGACGGGTGGATTGCACCCAACGTCGGCAGGAGTCATGGTGTCAGACCCAGAGGGTCTGACACCAGGGGGGAGACGAATGCGGACGAATCTCAATGCGGCCCTCGTGGTGGGGCTTCTCCTGCTGGCGGCGCACGGCGCCGCAGCGGCCGAGTTCCCGTCGCAGACCGTCAAGATCGTCGTCCCCAACCCGGCGGGCGGCACGGCGGATGCGCTGCCGCGCATCCTCGCCGACGCGCTGAGCAAGGTATGGAAGCAGGCGGTAGTGATCGAGAACCGCGCCGGGGCGGCCGGCAACGTCGGCGCCGAATCCTTCTCGCGCGCCGCGCCCGACGGCTACACGCTGCTCGCCTCGCCGCCGACCACGCTCGCCATCAACCAGTCGCTCTACGCCAAGCTCGGCTACGACCCGACCAGGTTCAAGCCGGTCACCATCCTCGGCAGCTCCCCCAACGTGCTGATCGTCCACCCCAAGCTCGGCGTGTCCTCCGTGAAAGAGCTGATCGCCAAGGCCAAGGCCGAGCCCGGCGCCATCGCCTACGGCTCGCAGGGGATCGGCGCCACCTCGCACCTCACCACGGCGCTGTTCGAGACCATGGCCGGCGTCAAGTTCAACCACGTGCCCTACCGCGGCACGGCGCCCGCCATGAACGACCTGCTCGGCGGCCACATCCTCTTCATGTTCGACAACCTCGCCTCGTCGCTGCCGCAGCACCAGTCGGGCAAGCTCAAAATCCTCGCCGTGTGCACCCCAGAGCGCTCGCCGCACCTGCCCGACGTGCCGACCATGGCGGAGGCGGCGCTGCCGGGCTTCGTCTCGATGGCCTGGTTCGGGCTGGTGGCGCCGCCCGGCACCCCGGACGAGATCGTCGCCAGGCTCAACGCGGATGTGGTCGCCGCGCTGAAAACCGACGAGGTGCGCGCCAAGTTCGAGGCCCAGGGCGCCACGCCCATGGGCACCACGCTCGAGGCGACGGCAGCTTTCCTGGAGCGCGAGCGCGCGCTGTGGGGCGGGGTGATCGCAAAGGCGAACCTCAAGGCCAAGGATTAGGCCCAGCCTGGGTCCAGGCGAGGCCGCAGGTCCGGCGCGCTGCAGGTTCTGCCGGAGACGAGAAATGTTCGCCAGGTCCCAGCAGCTCTACGACGCGATCTACACCTGGAAGGACTACCAGAAGGAGGCCGCGCGTCTCGCCGAGATCGTCGCCGCGCACAAGACCGCGCCCGGCAACGACCTCCTCGATGTCGCCTGCGGCACCGGCGGGCATTTCCCGCACCTGCGGGAGACCTTCAGGGTCGAGGGCGTCGATCTCGATGCCGGCATGCTCGCCGTCGCGCGGGCCAAGCACCCCGGCGTTCCGCTGCACCAGGGCGACATGATGGCGTTCGACCTCGGGCGGCAGTTCGACGTGGTGGTGTCGCTGTTCAGCTCCATCGGCTATGCGCGCACGCCCGAGCGGATGGCTGCGGCCGTGCGCAGCATGGCGCGCCACGTGCGGCCGGGCGGCGTCCTCCTCATCGAGCCGTATTTCTCGCCGCAGGCGTGGAAGCCGCGCGAGAAGGCGCCGGGCGCCAACGTCGTCGACAGGCCGGATATCACCGTCGTGCGCATGGTCGACTGGGTGCGCAACGGCAACGCTGTCGACGCTCTCTTCCACTACCTCGTCGGCACTCCGAGCGGGGTGGAGCATTTCACCGAGGTGCACGAGATGGGCCTCTTCTCGCACGAGGAGCACTGCGCCGCGTTCACCTCGGCCGGCATGGCCGTGACCTTCGACGAGGCGGGGCTGATGGGCCGCGGCCTCTACGTCGGGACCTGGGCCCAGCCCGCGGCTCAGGAGCGCGCCGATGGATAGATCCCTGCAATAAATGCCGGGATGACAGTGGAGTTTGTGGCGTCGACCGGGCCACTTGCGACGGTGTCATCGCGGGGCTTGTCCCCGCGATCCAGCGTGAGGCACACTCCAGGGACCAAAATGTAGTCCCTGATGAGTACGGAGTTGCGATGAGCGCGAGACCCTTGCGTGTCGCCGTGATCGGCGGCGGCATCGGCGGTGCGGCGGCTGCCTTCGCGCTCCTGCAGCGTGGCATCGACGTGCACCTCTACGAGCAGGCGCCGGCGCTCGCCGAGGTGGGCGCCGGTGTGGCGGTGCAGCCCAACGGCATCCGCATGCTGCGCAGGCTAGGCCTGGGCGACGGCGTGGCGCGCTTCGGCGCCCGCTGGCTCGAGCCGCAGTACCGCCGCCCGGACGGCACCTTCGCCGCGTCGATGTGGCCGCCGGACCTGGCAGCCGGCATCGAGTTCTACGGTTTTCACCGCGCCGACCTGCTCGGCCTGTTCGTCGACCGGCTTCCCGCCCGCATCGTGCACACCGGGCACAAATGCGTGGGCTTCGCGCAGAGCGAGGTCGAGGCCGTCGTCATGTTCGCCAACGGCGCGCGCGCCGCGGCCGACGTGGTGGTGGGCGCCGACGGCATCCACTCGAGCCTGCAGCGGTTCGTGGTGGCCCCCTCGCCGCCGATCTTCTCCGGCTCCGTCACCTCGCGCGGGCTGATCGGGGCGGCGAGCGTCGCCTGGCCCGCCGGCGCGATGCGCAACTGGCTGGGCGCAGGCCAGCACTTCCTGGTGTTTCCCGTGCGCGGCGGCGAGCTGCTCAACTACGTGGGCTTTCTCACCACCGACGAGGCCACCCGGGAATCCTGGTCGGCGCCCGGCGACCCGGCCGACCTCGCCCGGGCGTTCGCCGGCTGGGACCCTCTGGTTGGCGCCATCATCGCCCGGATCGACAAGACCTTCCGCTGGGGCCTCTACGACCGCGAGCCGCTGGCGCGCTGGACCGAGGGGCGGCTCACGCTCCTCGGCGACGCCGCCCACGCGATGCTGCCGCACGCGGGCCAGGGCGCCAACCAGGCCATCGAGGACGCCGTCGCCCTGGCGGCAGTGCTGGCCCGCGCCGACCGCGCCTCGGCGCCGCGCGCGCTCCAGATCTACGAGACGCTGCGGCGCGAGCACACCGCGGGCGTGCAGTCGAAGTCGCGCTCCAACGGCGCCAGGTACGAGGCGGCCGGCGACCTTGCCGCGCGCGATGCGGCGCTCGCCGCCCAGTATCGCGAGCGCGCCTGGATCTGGAGCTACGACGCCGAGGCGGAGGCGTCGGCGGCAGCCGCCGCGCTGTGATGCGCGCGGGGCGGCAGGCCGGCGAAGACCGGTCAGCCGAACGTAAACGCAAAGGCCTCGATGCCCGGGTCGAGAAACTCGATCTCGAACAGCCGCTCGACGATCGGCGCCGGCTGCCGGATCAGCTGGTACAGCCGCTGCTCCGTGACCGTGCCGATGCCCCGATCGTCCACGTCGACGCCGTGGGCGGCACCCGGCGGCTGTCCGTCGATCAGCACGCGAAAGCGCACGGAGCTTCCCCGCGATGCGGGTCCCATCACGAGATGCAGATCGCGGGCGTGAAAGCGGTACGCGATGCGCCCGCCGGGCTTGTCGAGGGCGACCGAGCCCTTCTTCATGGTCCAATCGCCGGAAAGGGCCCAACTGTTGAGGCGCAGCTGCGCGGTAGCGTAGACATGGCTCCTGTCCATGACGACGCCGCCGGGTGACGCGAAGTGCTCGGCGCGCTCGTAGCCCACATAGTTCTCGGGCGACCTCAGGCTGCGCCAATCGGCGGCAGCCTCGACACCGGTGGCATCGACCGAAACCAGGTCATGACCGATTTCGCGGGCTCCGGCCTCGGTCAGCAGTCTTTGAATGATCATCTCCGACTGCTCGTATGCGCCTTCGCCGAAATGATGATGGCGAACGCGCCCCTGCGCATCGACGAAATACAACGCCGGCCAATAGCGGTTTGTGAACGCACGCCATATCGCAAAGTCGTTGTCGATCGCGACCGGATAGTCGACCTTCAAGTCCTTCGCGGCGCGGCGAACGTTGTCGATGTCCCGCTCGAACGGGAACTCGGGCGCGTGCACGCCGATCACCACCAGTCCCCGATCCTTGTATTTCTCGGCCCAGGCACGGACGTAGGGCGCGGAGCGCAGCCAGTTGATGCAGGTATAGGTCCAGAACTCGACGAGGACGACTTTGCCGCGCAATGCCGAGGACGTCAGCGGCGGCGAGTTCAACCATTCGTTCGCGCGCTCGAGCGACGCCAGCTCGGCCTGACCGGCAGTCTCGCCGGTGGAGAACCCATGGAGGAAGGGAACCCGTACTCCGGAAGTCGCCATCCGCTGCCCCTTCGCTTCTCCTGCAACGCCGGCGATCGCGGCCCCGATTGCGAGCGCGAGCCCCGCGGCCGCCAGCACCCGGTTCGCTTTCATGTGCACCACTCCTCTTCAGGACCGATCGACGTTGCCGCGCCAGCGCCGGAGGCGGCGCATGGAGCGTTCGCGGGGAAGACTTCGGCCCGGTCAGCGGAGCGATCGAAACGCCACGCGCAGCTCCTCCGTAAAGAGTTGCGGCTGCTCCCAGGCGGCGAAATGCCCGCCTCTGTCGAGCTTGTTGTAGTGGATGAGCCTGGGAAACGCCCGCTCCGCCCAGCTCCGCGGAGCCGCATAGATGTCGTCCGGGAAGACGCTCACGGCAACGGGGATGGTGACGTTCTTTACGTCGAAGAAGGCCAGCTTGTTCTCCCAGTAGAGACGGGCCGAGGAGACCCCTGTGTTCGTCAGCCAGTAGAGCGTGATGTTTTCGAGGATGTCGTCTCGCGTCAGGCCGCCGGGTTGTCCGTCGAAGACACGTGCGATCAGCGCGTAGCTGCGCGCGTCGTGATCGATGATCCACGCTGCCAGCCCGACGGGCGAATCCGCGATACCGTAGAGCGTCTGCGGGCGGTTCTTCATCTCGAGGGCATAGCCGAGGCCGGTCTTGTTGAAGAACTCCAGCTGATCCCACGCGTGCCGTTCTTCCGTCGACAGACCGGCTGGCGGCGGGTCGCCGATCTGGAGCGCCTTGGCAACGTCGGTCGGAACGGTCGCGGGCATGTTGGTGTGGATGCCCAGCAGCTCCGGAGGTGCCAGCAGAGCCATCTGCTCGGTGACGGCGTCTCCCCAGTCGCCACCCTGCGCCACGAACCTCGTGTATCCGAGACGTCGCATCAGCACGACCCAGGCGCGCGCGATGCGGATGGGGTCCCAGCCGGTCGCGGCCGGCTTGCCCGAGAACCCGTAGCCCGGCATCGACGGGATCACCAGATGGAATGCATCCGATGCGCTCGCGCCGTGTGCCGTCGGATCGGCGAGCGGACCGACGATCTTCAGCTGCTCGATGACCGAGCCGGGCCATCCGTGCGTGACGACGACGGGCAGCGCATCGTCATGTCGCGAACGAACGTGAATGAAATGAATGTCCAGCCCGTCGATCTCGGTGATGAACTGCGGCAGGGCGTTGAGCCGCGCCTCCACCGTGCGCCAGTTGTACTCCGTCGCCCAATAGCGTGCGAGCTTCTGAGTCGTCTCGAGCTGCACACCCTGGCTCCAATCGCCGACGGTCTCCTTCTCGGGCCAGCGGGTCGCGGCGATGCGTCGGCGGAGATCGACGAGGTCTTCATCGGGGACGTTGATGCGGAAACGCCGGATTGCGTCGGCCCGGGTCGTATCGGCTCGGGTCTTACCCATCGGTGGACCTTTTCGTGAGCGAATGGCGGCCTTCGGCATCAGGCGGCGGAAGGGAATGCAGCGGTATCGGCAAATACGCTGAAAGCTCGCGCGCAGGCACCTGAACGCCGCACCGCGTCCGGCCAACGGCGAGGCGCCGCTCAGACCCTGCCAGGTGCGGCCACCGCAATCGCGGCGCCTGTCGCATGCGGCGCGGCATCGAAGTGCCAGCCGCGGTCGCCGGCGAGGTAGATCATGGCGCGCTCGGCCAGGGCCGTGATGGTGAGCAGCGGGTTGGCGCCGAGCGAGCGCGGCATGATCGAGCCGTCGACGACGTAGAGGCCCTCGTGCACATCGGCCGGGCCGGCGCCGGGGCGGCCGTCGAACACCTGGCTCTTGTGATTGACGACGCCGTCGCCCCGCTCGCGGCCGATGCGGCAGCCGCCCAGGGGATGCGCGGTAGCGGGCTGATGCCCCATCAAGGTGCCGGCGAGCGGGTTCTTCACGTAGCTGCCGCCGGCCCGCCGCACCAGCGCCTCCAGCACCGTGTCGAGCCGGCGGTAGACGGGCTCGTCCCTGGCCGCCGGCCAGCGCAGGGCGAGGCTGCCGTCCGCGTCCAGCACCAGGCGGCCCGAGGCGCTGTCGTGGGAAACCGCAAAGAAGGTCTGCAGGCGGGCGAACGGTCCCCTGTAGACGCCGGCAACCAGGCTCTTGAGCGCACCGAGCAGGCGCCCGTTGGGCACGAACAGGACCGGCAGGATCGGCGCCAGGGCCGAGGGCAGCACGCCCTCCTGGATGGTGAGGGACTGCGAGAGATCCTCGGCGTCGACGATCTCGATCTGGCCGGAGACACAGGCGCCGACCTCGATGCCGTCGACCCTCGGCGGATGGCCGAGGCCGATGGCATCGACCGGCAGCTTGCCGCCGTAGCCGAAGGCGATGATGTCGCCGTTGGCGGAGAAGCCGTGGCCGAGCCGGTCGGACAAGGCAAGCCCCCGCTCGCGCGAGCGCAGCAGGATCTCGGTGGACCCCAGGGTGCCCGCCGCCAGCACGACGATGTCGGCGCTGACGGACGCGCTCTCCGCCGGGCCACCCTCCAGCCGCTCGAAGCAGACCTGCCAGCGGCCGTCGGAGCCCTTGCCTATGTGGCTCACCCTGGAAAGGGTGAAGATCTCTGCGCCGTGCCGGACAGCGTCCGGAAGATAGGTGAGCGCGACCGTGTTCTTGGCGCCGACGTTGCACCCGCCGCAGCAGTCGCCACAGTGCCTGCAGGCGGGCTGGGCGATGCCGGCGGCGTTGACGGTGTCCTCGAAGCTCACGACGACGGGCGCCGCCACCGGCTCCTTGCCCAACGCAGCGCCGGAGCGGGCGAGCGCCTTCATCTTGGTGCGACCGGCGGCCAGCGGGTCGCGTGCCGGCCGCAGCCAGCCGAGCGCGCGGGCGTAGCCTTCGTCGAGCAGGCTGTCGCGGGCGATCTCGTCCGGCCACGCGGGATCGTGGAACACGCGCGGGTCCGGGCGCAGCGCCACCCCGGCGTTGATGAGCGAGCCGCCGCCGAGCCCGCAGCCGACGAGCACGTGCATGTCCTCGCCGACCCGCACGTCGTAGAGGCCCGCCGGCGAGCCCATGCGCACGCGCTTCCCGGTGACCTGCATCTGCTGGCGCAGCTCGGGAAACCTGGACGGAAACTCGCCGGTGACGATCTCGCGCCCCCGCTCCAGCACGGCGACGCGCCGCCCCGCCCTCGCCAGCCGCGAGGCCGCCACCCCGCCGCCGTAGCCCGAGCCGACGACCACGGCGTCATAGTGCGGGCGCAGACGGTCGATGGGCAGGGCAAGGCGCGTCATGCGAGTCATGCGGCGACTCCCGGGCGACTCCCGATCAGGCCGAGGCTTTGTAGGCGAGCGGCTTCCGTGAGCCAAGCAGCGCCGCTCTCTTGCAGCGCCGCCGCCTGACAAAAGCCACAACCGAAGTCCCTCCTCGCTCGCTCCCCTCCCCTGCGCCGAGGAGCCGGGGGTCGCGGAACCCGATCCAACCCCCTGTTCTCATTTGACACTCTGGACCATTCTCACTTTGATGGCCGCCTTGCCCGACGTGCGCGAAAACGAGACGCGCTGCTTGTGCAAAGGGTGGCATGCTCGGAGGAGATTCGATGCGATCGCTGGTGTTGGCCGCGGCAGTCCTGGTCACGGGTGGAGCACTCGCGCAGTCGCCGCCACAGCGCGAGCTGAATGCCCTCACCGGCGTGCCCACGACCACGCGCTGCTTCCAATCGATGGCCCGGGCGCAGGAGATGTCGCGGCACTACGTGGCCTCGGCCATGTGCCCGCAGCTTCGGCCGATGGGCCCGGAGCGCTTCGTCAAGGCCATGCAGGCGCTCAAGGTGGCCGACGTCCATTTCCTGAGCGACGCCTGCCACATCCAGCTCAAGCTCATGTTCAGGGCCGGGCGGGAGTGGATCGCCCAGGATGAGACACGCAACTGCGCCCAGACCGCCAGAGAGATGGCGCGCATTTCCTATTTCAAGGAGTACGTGAGCACCCGCCGGTGAATATCGGAGGTCGGGAGTCCCCCCACCCCTGACCCCTCCCCGCAAGGGGGAGGGGAATCCGGTTGGCGCGAGCTCGGGGATCAGGTGCGCCGCGGGCCCTGAGGCAGCGCCGCCGCCGGAGGCTGCGGCAGGGCCGCCTTGAGGAACACATCGACGCGCATGCGCGGCAGCAGCGGCGGCTGGCCGGTGAGATCGATCATCACCTCCAGCACGTCGATGTCGGTGGGCCGGCGCGGACCGCGCTGGCCCAGCTTGCTCGGGCCCAGGGCGCGGGCGAGCGACGACACCGTGCCCTCGAACTCCTTGCCGGGGAATGCATCCGAGCGCACGACCGCGGCCTGGCCCACGTGCAGCTTGCCGATGTCGCGCTCCTCGAACTCGGCCCGCACCCTGAGCTTGGTGATGTCGCCCAAGACAACGAGCGTGTTCTCCGGCGAAGGTGCCGCCGTCTCGCCGACCCTGGCATCGATCTGCAGGATGGTGCCGTTGGAGGGCGCCCTGATGCGCGCCCGCTCCAGTGTCGCCTCCGCCAGCGACAGCTCCGCGCGTGCGGCGGCGAGCGCAGCCTCGAGCCGGGTGGGCGCAGGGGAGTTGCCCGCGATCATCTTGCGCAGCTCGCTGCGCGCCTGCTCGAGCTGCCCGTTGGCCTTGGTGACGCCCTCGCGCGCCTTGTCGATGTCCTCGGCATCGGAGCCGCCGCTGCGCCTGAGCTTCAGGTTGCGATCGAGCTCCTCGCGCGCGAACGCCAGCCGCTGCTCGGCATTGGCGAGCTTGTCCTCGGCGCCGCGGCGGTCCTGGGCCGGCTTGCCCACGCCCTCGCCGTCGCGGTCGCGCTTGCGCGCGGCCGCCTCGGCGCGGGCCGCATGCACCTTCGCAACCAGCTCCTCGTCGGCGAAGCTCAGGAGGAGATCGCCGGCCGCCACCTTGTCGTTGACGGCCACCAGCACATCGGTGATGCGCCCCGGCACCTGGGCCGAGATGCGGATCTCCCCTCCGAGCGGCTCCACGCGCCCCGGAGCGGAGGCCGCCCACATCTGCTTGGGCGCGGGCTTGGACTGCGACTGCGCGACCTTGGCGGTCTCCGCCTTGGGGGTCTCGGCCTTGGCGGAGCCTGACCGCTGGCTCAAGGTCTCGGGCACGAAGTAGCCGATGCCGAGCACGAGTGCGGCGGCGACGACCAGCATGCTGACCGAAGAATCGGCTTTAGGCATTGGCCTTCCTCTTTCTCGTGCGCGCAAGCTCGTGCACGGTCTCGACCCCCTCGGCACGGCGCTCCTCGCCGACGATCAGGCCATCCTCGATGCGCAGAATGCGGTCGGCGTAAGGCACGGTGCGCGGATCGTGCGTCACCGCCAGCACCGCCCGGGTCTTGTCCCTGGCGATCTGGCTGAGCAGAGACATGACGGCCACGCCGTTCTCGCTGTCGAGCGCCGCCGTCGGCTCGTCGGCGAGGATCACCGACGGCGCCCCCACCAGCGAGCGCGCCACCGCGACGCGCTGCTGCTCGCCGCCCGACAGGTTGGCGGGATACGACTTGAGCTTGTGGCGCAGCCCCACCTTCTGCAGGGCGCGCTGCGCGGCGACGATGGCATCCGAACCGCGGCTGCCGCGCACGTCGAGTGCCAGGCGCACGTTCTCCTCCGCGGTGAGCGTGGGGAACAGGTTGTAGGACTGGAAGATGAAGCCGACGTGGCGCCGGCGCAAGCCGGCCAGCGCCTCCGGCGTCAGGCCGCCGGTCGGCTCGCCGGCGACCGTCAGCGAGCCCGAGGTCGGCGTCAGGATGCACCCCAGGATGGAGAGCAGCGTGGTCTTGCCGCTGCCCGAGGGGCCCATAAGCAGGGTCAGCTCGCCGACGTTGAGCTGCAGGCTCACGCCCTTGAGCGCGCGCACCTTGCCGGCGCCGTGGCCCAGCTCCTTGACGATGTCGCGCGCCTCGAGGACGACGCCCGGCACGGCCGGAGCGGCGTCCTGCGTCTGCGGTGTGGTTGCTGCAGCGGTCATCGGTTGAACACCATGGCAGGATCGATGCGCATCACCTTGCCGATCGCTGACAGTGCGGAGATGGCGCACATGGCGACCGTCAGCCCCAGCAGCAGGGCGGCAAGGCCCGGCGACATCACGATGGGGAGCGCGGTATGCTCGCTCAGATAGACGATGGCCAGCGCGATCGACATGCCGAGCGCATAGCCGATCAGCGCCGAGAGGCCGGCCTGCATCAGGATCACCTTGTTGATGTAGCCCGACGAGGAGCCGAGCGCCCTCAGGGTGGCGAACTCGGCCAGGTGGTCCTTGGTGCTCGAGTAGAGCGTCTGGGCGACGATCACCGTGCCCACGATGAGGCCCAGGATCGCGCCGCCGAGCAGGGCCACGCCGGCACCGGTCGCAAACAGCCAGTGCGCCAGGCTGCGCGCCCGGAACTCGTCCCTGGTGAGGACCTCGCTGTCCGGCAGGCTGGTGCGGATCTCGTCGCGCACCTTCTGGACATCGGCGCCGGGGCGCACCTTCACGAGCACGTAGGTGATGTTCTCGGCCGGCATGTCGATCAGCTGGCGCGCGCGGTTGAGGGTGGTGAACACGAACGGCGTCACCGTGAACGAGCGGATGCCCTCGGTGAGCCCGGTGACGCGCACGCGCGCGGTGCCCACCTGCGCCGTGTCGCCCACGCCGCTCACGCCGAGCTCGGCGAGGTAGGTCTTGTCCACCATCACGGCATCGCGCACGCCGAGGCCCGACGCGTCGCCCTCGACCACGTTCCAGGGCGCGAGCCCGCCGTCCTCGGCGTCGGCGCCGATCACCACGACCAGCGTCGAGCCGCCGGTCGGCTTGCGCCAATCCGTGAAGGCGGTGACGAGCGGAACGGCGCTCACCACATCGGGCGTCGCCAGCGCCACGTAGCGCTCGCGCGCGCGGATCGGCTGGGCCTCCTCGAAGTTCTTGGTGCCGTAGGCCATGATCCACAGGTCGCCATCGGCGCGGTCGATCATGGAGATGATCATGCCGCGGGCGCCCAGATAGAGGCCGAGCTGCACCGCCACCAGCACGATCGAGAACAGGATGCCGATCAGCGTCACGGCGAGCCGGACGCGATCGTGAAACAGGTTGCGGAACGCCAGCGTCAGACTCATGGCACTGCGCGCCTCTCGGGGCTCGGCGCGGCGCCCGGCCGGGGAAGGGCGGGCATCGCCGGCAACACAGGCCGGCCGGTCGCGGCAGCTTCGACGCCGCAACCTCGCTCGGCCGGTTGGTGGTCCTTATATAGGTATCTGTTTTCGCTGCGGGAATTCTGCGCTCGAAAGTTAAGCACTACCGATTCGAGGAGGCCCGCCGGCTGCGCGCGCTGTAGCTGCTGCCGTATTTTCTCCGCATCGCGGTTGCATCTCCCGACGAAACCGCAGCCGAATTCCGACACGGAGGACGCATGCGTACCTATCACTTTGAATCCGCTCGTTCTTTTCGGCTTGGACCTCTTCTGCTTGCGCTGGGGGCGATCGCGGGTGCCGGGTTGCTGGCCGGCGTGGCCGGCGCGCAGACCCCGGCCGCGGCTCCCGACGTGACCGGAGTGTGGATCGACCACACGGGACAGGGGGCTGTGGAGATTTCCACCTGCGGCGAGCGCGTGTGCGGACGGGTGGTCTGGCTCAAGAACCCGAACCACAAGTCCAGGTCCGGCAAGCGCATCTGCGGCACCCAGATCCTGGGCAACCTGCAACGGCGCTCCGGCACCGCCTGGGAATCGGGCTGGATCTACAATCCCGAGGACGAGGAGCGCTTCAGCGCCTCCCTGCAGCTCGCCAACGCCGACACGCTGCTCGTCACCGGCTACCTCGGCATCAAGCTGCTGGGCGAGACGTTCACGTGGCGGCGCGCCACGACGCCTCTCGAGCGCTGCGCGACAACTGCCGGCCCCATGTAGGGTGCGAAACGTAGGTTGGGTCGAGCGGCAGCGAGACCCAACACCGCGAGTTGGGTCTGCGCTTCGCTTGACCCAACCTACAACGTTCCGCCTGTGCACTTCGCTGCTCATTCCACCGCCATGCCTTTGGCTGCGGAGGCGATTCCGCCCCTGGCGGCGGCCTGGGCCTCGACCCAGGCGACGAAGCGCTGGGTACGATCGGCAACGATGTGGCGCTGCTGGTCGAGCGTGACCATGTGGTAGCTGTTGTCCAGCACTACCGTGTCGACCAGACCGCCGAGCCGCGCCTGCAGATAGTGGGCGTTCTTGAGGCTCGCTATGTCGTCCTGGCGCGGATGAACGATGAGGGCGGGCTGCCGCACCTCGCCGAGCCTCGGCTTCACCGCCGCGACCAGACAGTTGAAGTGGGCGAACGAGCGCATCGGCGTCGAGAACACGCCCGCCGCGCCCGAATCGCCGCTCTGCATGCTCGAGACGACGAGGCGCCGCACGCGCTCGTCCTTCAAGCCGTAAGGCTCGCGCTCGGTGAGCTCGAGCTCGACGCGGATCGGCAGGGGCCGCACGTACTGCAGGAACACCGAGTGCCAGGGCATCGACCAGCCGTCGAGCTTCAGCGTGGGGGCGTAGAGCAGGAGGCCGTGCACGCGTGAGGGCCGGTTCTGCGCCAGATGCAGCGCCAGGATGCCGCCCATCGACAGGCCGCCGGCGAGGATCACGTCGCAGTGCGCACTGAGCCTCTCGTGGGCCTCCTCGACGCTCGCGTACCAGTCGCGCCAGCTCGAGCGCCGCAGCTCCTCGGGCGTCCCGCAATGCCCGGCGAGCTGGCAGCAGTAGACGGTGTAGCCCGCGCGAGCGAGCCCCTGCGCGATGAAGCGCAGCTCGACCGGCGTGCCGCCGAGGCCGTGGATCAGCAACACCCCGACCCGCCCGTTCTCGAGGAACAGGCTGCGATCGGGAGTCTCGAGGTCGTTTTCGTTGTTCATAATGCCCACGCGTACCCAACTCTTCATCTTGTCCGCCCGCGCCGGCTTCTTGTTCTCGGGCGCTGCGAGCACCCATGCCGGCTGCGAATCGAACCCCTGTCGTAAACCCCCAACGCGTTCGCTTCCCCCAGGCCGTCGATCAGCTCCATCGGGGAGCCTTGGTATGGTTTCCAGGCAAACCCGAGAACCGCGGTTACGGTTCCGTTCAAGCCGACGAACCGCCTCTTACCCCGGGCCTCACGTCTCCCCGGCCCGCCGCAGCACGCAGTCGAGGAGCTTCAGCCCCAAATCCATCTCGTGCCTGGAGATATGCAGGCTCGGCGCCAGCGTGACGACGTTCTTGTAGTAGCCGCCGATATCGAGAACGAGGCCGTACCGCTTGCCGTCGACCTCCAGGTCGCCCTTCAACGCCTCGTCCACCATGCGGTCGACGATCGCCTTCGAGGGCGTGAAGCTGTCGTGGGGCTCGCAGATCTCCATCCGCAGCGCGAGCCCCAGCCCGTCCACGTCGCCCACGATCTTGTGACGGCGTTGCAGGTCCTTCAACCCGTCGAGCAGATAGGCGCCCTTCTCGGCCACCATCGCCTCGTAGTCGGTCTCGCGCATCATCTTCATCGCCTCGAGCGCGACGGCGGTGCCCATCGGGTTGGAGGCGAAGGTCGAGTGCGTCGAGCCCGGCGGGAAGATCGCCGGGTTGATCAGCTCCTCGCGCGCCCACACGCCGGCCAGCGGGTTGAGGCCGTTGGTGATGGCCTTGCCGAACACGATGGCGTCCGGCTTCACGCCGAAGTGCTCGATCGACCACAGCTTGCCGGTGCGATAGAACCCCATCTGGATCTCGTCGACGACGAGCAGGATGCCGTGCTCGTCCAGCACCCGCTTCAGCTCGACGAAGAAGCTGCTGGGCGGGATCACGTAGCCGCCGGTGCCCTGGATCGGCTCGACATAGAAGGCGGCGTACTCGGCCTCGCCCACCTTCGGGTCCCATACCCCGTTGTACTCGCTCTCGAACAGGCGCGCGAACTGCTGCACGCAGTGGTGGCCGTACTCCTCCTTGCTCATGCCCTTCGGCCCGCGGAAATGATACGGGAACGGCACGAAGTGCGCGCGGTCGCCGAAATGGCCGTAGCGGCGGCGATAGCGGTAGGAGGAGGTGATGGCCGAGGCGCCGAGGGTGCGGCCGTGATAGCCGCCCTCGAAAGCGAACATCAGGCTCTTGCCCTTCTTGAAGTTGCGCACGAGCTTGAGGCTGTCCTCGACCGCCTGGCTGCCACCGACATTGAAGTGGACGCGCCCCTTCTCGCCGAACTTCCTCTCGGCATCCTGGGCGATGAGCGCGGCGAGCTCGATCTTCTCGCGATGCAGGTACTGGCTCGCCAGCTGCGGCAGCCGGTCGAGCTGGCGCCGTACCGCGGCGTCGAGGCGCGGGTTGCGGTAGCCGAAGTTGACGGCCGAATACCACATCTGCAGATCGAGGTACTGGCGCCCCTCTGCGTCGTAGAGGAACGAGCCCTCTGCACTGTCGAAGATCTTGGGCGGGTCGGTGTAGTGCACGGTGTCGCCGTGCGAGCAATACGCCGCCTCCAGCGCCAGAAGCTCCCCTTCCGACCGCTCGTCCCCGCCCTGCCCCGGGCGCGTTCCGTCGTCCTGGCGCCAGCGTACCGGCTTGTGCATCCCGACCTGCTCTCGATCTCTTGCGTCTTTGTTGCTCTTGTCACTTCCGGAGGCCGCGTGCGGACCGGGCGTCGCCGGCCGCATCGCGGGTATCCAGCCACCGGCTCAGCAGCCCGGTGGCCTCGTCGAAGGTCTCGAACCCGAAATGCAGCAGGTCCGTCTTGCGGCAATGCTCAAGCAGCGCGCCCTTGGCCAGCACGAGGTCGGCGCGCTCGGCAAGACAGAAGTCTGAGCGCCCGTCGCCGACCGCGATGACGAGCTCGCGCGGCCAGCCGTCCGCGAACGTGCATTTGCAGTTGCCCGCGAGCGCCGTGCAAGAGGTCTTGGCGTGCGGAAACGCCAGCCGCCAGCGGTCGCCGCCGCGCCACTGCAGGTGATTGGCGAAATACGGAAGGTCGATGCCGTCGCGGTCGAGCACCGAGCGGATGGTGCGATCGAGGCCATCGGACAGCACGAACAGCGAGTGGCCCTGGCGGCGGAACGCATCGACGAAGGTGCGAAATCCGGGGTCGATCTCGACCGAGCCGATGAAGGCATCCATCTCGGCGGGCGTCGCGCGTACGAGGTCGATCTGGCGGACCATGCACTCGCGCGAGCCGATACGGCCGGACTTCCAGTCCTCCTCGATCTCGTGCCACGCCGGATCGGCGAACCGCTCGAGCAGAAGGTCCGTGGTATCGACGGGAGCGATGGTTCCGTCGAAGTCCAAAAGGACGCGACACTTAACACGCGCTATCGACACGCCTACCGAACCCGTTGATTGATTTGCCGCACCTGGCCTCGATGCTGCGAAGAGCAGCCTCTTTAGCCCCCGGCTGGCGCTCTGCCAATGGTTTTGGTTCACATTTTCGTCAAGCAGACACCACTACTGCTTGTACGGATTGTAGTTTCCGCACGTCATGGTTGATACCAGACCGCGCACCCGTTCAGCTTCAGATCGGCCGATGACGGGCGGATGTCGATAGGGTCGAGACACATGGCCGCAGCGGCCCTGCCCGCCTGTCGCGACCGTGTGGTGCACCGCCGCAAGGCAGCGCGCGATGCCGTCACACCGGCTCGCGCGCGCTCAGCGTCGTCCTTTCGATCAGCGCAGCGCCGACGTATCCGACCAGCGCCGCGCTCAGGCCCAGCAGATACGGCGTCTCGACGCCGAGGTATTTGCCGGCCGCCCACACGACCATTCCCGCCATCACCGAGGTGTAGGCGCTGAGAGGTCCGCCGAGCTTCGTAAACAGAGCAAACAGCGTCGCCACGAACACGCCGGCGCTGCCGAACGCCGAGGCGGTCTCGACGAGATCGCGGATGCCCTCGGACGTGAAGGAGATGACGAAGGCGACCACGCTCAGCACCAGGACCGTCAACCGCACGGACCACAGCCTGGCTCGATCGGAGAGGCCGGGAACCGCCGGCTGGAGAATATTGTAGGAGACTTGCGCAGCCGGTGCGTGCAGGGCGGAATGCACCACCGACAGGATCGCCGAGATGACCGCTCCGACGAATACGATGTGCAGCACGCCCGGCAGGTACGCCTCCGCGAGCCTTGCCACGATCTGCTCGGCATCCGGTGCGTTGGGCAGGAGCCGCGGGCCGACCAGGCCGAGGAACACCGGCACCATGCCGATGCCGAGATAGACGAGGCCGGCGACCGTGGTGCCGGTTGCGGCCACCGCGGCCGACCGTGCCCCGAGGAAGCGCGAGATGAGCTCGACCGCCACGATCGTACCGCCGATCGGTATGGCAATCTTCTCGAGCGTGCCGAGAAGGCCGTCCCCGGCGGCGAACAGCTCGAGCCGTGCCGGCTCGACGCGCGCCAGGCCTTCCGAGATACCGCCGACCTGGAACGCCACGACCGCACCGAGAATGACAAGGCCGGCCAGGACGACGAGCCCTTGAATCACATCGGTGACGGCATCGGCGAGCAGACCGCCGACAACGGAGTAGGCCGCCACCAGCACGGCGGCCACCACGATCGCCGTCCTGAGCCCCATGCCCGAGTTGGCGTCCATGACCTGACCGAAGGCCCGGATCTGCGCCGCCGCCCAGATGATCGAGCCGGGCAGCAGCACGACCACGACCAGCCGCTCCACCCCGGGCGAGTAGCGCTGCCGGAACAGGTCGGCGAAGGTCGTGAGACCCCGCGACCACAGCGCGCGCGCAAACACGAGGCCGACCAGGATGATGGCTGCCGCATAGCTCATGGGATCGACGACCGCGCCGGCGAGCCCCCGCTCGTACACCGCGCCGCCCGAGGCTACGATGGCCTCGGCCCCGAAGTACGTGGCGAACACTGAGAAGACGACGAGCCCGGTGCCGAGACTGCGGCCGGCGAGGATATAGTCGCTGGCGCTCGCCATGCTCCTGGACACCCAGGCGCCGATCGCGAATTGGACAAGGACATAGCCGACAATCGCCAGGAGCACCCAACTCATTGCTTCCCCCTTCCCTCCCCGCAGCACCCGGGACGCCCAAGACCGGGAGGCTCGTGGAGCGCGCCCATGGCTCTGCCCCTTTTCGCCCTTTTTCTATGCTGGCGTTCAGGACTGAGCAAATCAGCTGGCGATGCCTACATTATCATGCCCGCATTGTTTGGCTGGCCCGATGCCCGGGCGAAGCTGCCCGTTCGAGTGGTCTCATGCGCAAAGCCCGCCTCTTCCGCTCCGCCGTCTCCTGCCTCACCGCCGCCGCCGTCCTGATCGCGCAAGCGCCTGCCCTGCGCGCACAGGCGCCGATGACGCGCGCGGACTACGAGGCCTGCCAGGTCCAGGACGAGGTGGCCTTCCGCCGCGCCATCGAGGCGATCACCCTGAAGGGGCTCGAATCCGGCCTCGCCAAGCTCGACTACAAGCCGCTGGTCGCCGACGAATGGCGGCGCGAGCGCTTCGACGACGCGATCGACAAGCAGGTCGACGAGGCCGTCGGCCAGGTGCGCGACGAGTCCACCTGGATGCAGCTTTGGTCGACGCTCGCCTCGCGCCAGAAGGCGCAGGAGCTGGCAACGACGGTGGCCGAGCGCGTCTACCGCTCCGATGCCGTCAAGCAAGGGATCGAGCGGATTGCGACCGGCGTCGGCAAGGAGGTGGGCAGGCGCATCGAGCTCGCCGTCATCGACACTGCCGGCCCCGCGATGCAATGCATGCAGGCGTTCCTCGGGAGGCGCTTCGGCATCACCGTTGCCGCGGTCGTGAGCGCCGACACGGGCCTGCAGTACAGCGTCGACCCCGCCAAGGGCGGCGCCCAGATCACCACCGAGCAGATCCTGCTCGAGGGCAAGGAGGGCGTGGCCGGCGTGGTGGTGCTGGTGGTGCGCCGCCAGCTCTCCAGCATGGCGTCGCGCATCGGCCAGCGCGTGGTGGGCGCCATCCTGAGCCGGCTGGTGGCGACCGTCGCCGGGGTGGTCGGCGTCATCCTCATCGCCAAGGACATCTGGGACTTCCGCCACGGCGTGCTTCCCATCGTCGCCGAGGAGATGAAATCCCGGGCCACCAAGGACAAGGTGCGCGAGGAGGTTGCCACCGCGATCGCCGACACCATCAACCAGAGCCTCAAGGAGATCGCGGCCAACACCGCCGACCGCGTGGTCGACATCTGGCTGGACTTCCGGCGCGCGCACGCCCAGGTCCTGGCGCTGGCGGAGCGCAACGCCGACTTCAAGCGCCTGCTCGACACGGTGCGGCCGGCCGACCTCGCCCGCCTCGACGAGGTCACCGCGCTGGTGCTGGCGAGCGAGGGCGAGGCCGGCATCGTGAAGCGCCTCGCCGACGGCACGCTCACGCTCGCCGTCTCCAACCTGCCGCCCGCGGCGCTCGACATCGCCCGCGAGGCGCGCTCGCTGGAAACAGCGCTGCGCTGGTCGGCCGTTGCCGGCGACAGCCTGGCCAAGGTGGTGGAGCACGAGATCCACCGCCGCGGCACGCCCGAGGCCTTCACCAAGGGCTCCCTGCAGCGCCTCATCGGGCTCGGCGACCGGCTCGCCGTGACGCGCCTCGCTGCCCTGCAGCCGGCGGCCCGCGACTCGCTCTTCGAGCTGGAAACGGCCTCCCTCGTCAAGCTCGCGCGCGGCCTCGACGAGGCGCAGCTCGCGAGCCTCGCCCGCTACCTGACCGGCCTGGAGAAGGCCTCGGCGCTGCGCGTGCTCACCGTGGCTGCCCAATCCCCCGCCCGCATGGCGGAGCTGGCGAGCCCGCGCATCCGCGAGGCCATCATCGCCAGCGCCGACCAGGGGGCCGCCGTGTCGATGATGCTGCAGGCGAGCTCGCTGCTCCCCGATCCCACCCAGCTGCTGGCGCACATCAGGCTGGCGGTCGACGGCCGCGTCAGCCCCATCCTGCTGTGGGAGAAGCACGGGATCGCCCTGGTGATTGCGGCCGTGCTGGCCCTGATGCTCCTCATGCTGTTGAAGCGGCTGCTGGTGGGGACGAGGCCCCGCATCATCGTGCAGCAGGCCCCCGGCCGCAGGGATCGCGGCTGATGCGTCTCCTCACATCCGAGAGCCTGGAGCGGCCGGTCGAGCGCGGCGAGATCGTCTACGCGGTGGCCGTCAGCGGCGCCAACATCCTGCGCGACATGCGCGAAGCGGTGATCAACACCATCGGCGGCCGCATGACCAAGTACGAGGCCCTCCTCGATCAGACCATCGCCCGTGCCCTGGACGAGCTGGCCGCACGCGCGCACGCCAAGGGCTACGACGGCGTCCTGGGCATCCGCGTCGTCCACCCCACCATCACCAACGGCGCCATCGCGGTGACGGTGACCGGCACCGGCTTTCGGTTTTCCGGGCAGGCGTCTGCCTAGAGCCGACGCCGCACACGGCGAAAGCCGTTCCCGTTTGACAAATGTCAATTTACATTTGACAATCGCCTCGATGATCGAAAGCTTCCGGCACAAAGGCCTGGAACGCCTCTACCGGCGGGATGACCGAAGCAAGGTCCCGCCGGACATGGCAGAGCGTATCACCGTCATTCTGGCCGCCCTGGATTCGGCACCGGTGGTTGCAGCGATGAACAGGCCGAGCTTTCGCCTTCACCGCCTGAAAGGCGACCTGAAGGGCTTCTGGGCTGTCACCGTCCGGGCCAACCGGCGGATCGTCTTCCGGTTCAAGGACGGCAAGGCCTTCGATGTAGATTTGGTCGACTATCACTGAAGGGCGTGACCATGCGCATGAAGAACCCGCCGCATCCCGGCCGCGGCCTGAAGGACGACCTCGACGCGCTCGGCTTGACGGTGGCCGAAGCGGCAGAGGCGCTCGGCATCACGCGCCAACAGCTCTACAACGTCATCAACGGCAGGAGCGGCATCACTCCCGAGATGGCGCTGCGGCTGGAGAAGGGAATTGGCGGCAGCGCCGATGCCTGGCTCGCAATGCAGGTCGCCTACGACCTCGCCCAGCTGCGCCTGCGCGAGGCAGTCATCAAGGTCAAGAAGCTTGCCCGCAGGGTGGCATAAGCCATGCCCCGGCATCTCGACGGACCGCGCATCGAGCCTCGGGGCGCCGCCGACGCGCTGGTGGTGCTGCTGCACGGCTACGGCGCCAACGGCGACGACCTCATCGCGCTCGCCGACGGCTGGCGGCCCCGGCTGCCGCAGGCGGCCTTCGTGGCCCCGAATGCGCCGGAGGAGATCCCCGGCATGCCCGGCGCCCTGCAGTGGTTCCCCTTGACCCTGCGCGATCCGAGCGAGCGCTGGCGCGGTGTGGTGACGGCCCACCCGAGCCTCGACCGCTTCCTGGATGCGGAGCTTGTGCGCTACCGCCTCGCCCCCGGCCGGCTGGTGCTCGCCGGCTTCAGCCAGGGCACGATGCTGGCCCTGCACGTGGGGCTGCGGCGCAGCGCCGCCCCGGCTGCCATCGTCGGCTACTCCGGCCTGCTCGCCGGACCCGAGCACCTCGGCGAGATCGCCGCCCGCCCGCCAGTCCTGCTCATCCACGGCGAGGCCGACGACCTGATCCCCGTCGATGCCCTGCATATCGCGCGCGAGCAGCTGGCCGCGGCCGGCGTCGAGGTCGAATGGCACGTGCGCCCCCGGCTCGGCCACGGCATCGACCCCGATGGAGAGCGCTTCGCCGGGCACTTCATCGCCCAATCCCTGGCCCGGCCACGCGGCGCCGCCGGACATCCATGATTCCGCCCTTAAGCATCCAGGATTCAATCGGATTCGCCGTCCGGCGAAGGGGCATGGCCCCGGCTTCACATCCCCGACACACGCCGCTAGTATGTCGCCGCCTCGAGAGACCTGGGTAAGCTTAGCTTCGGTGCGTGACATGAGCAGGACCAGCCGTGAACCCGAGCCTCGCCACACCTGAGAGCTTCCCGGCGCTGGTCCTCAACGCCGATTTCCGGCCGCTGAGCTACTACCCCCTGTCCCTCTGGAGCTGGCAAGAGACGGTAAAGGCGGTCTTCCTGGACCGGGTCAACATCGTCTCCCAGTACGACCGTTACGTGCGCAGCCCCTCGCTGGAGATCCGGCTGCCCAGCGTCGTTTCGCTGAAAACCTACGTCAAGCCGGCGCTCTACCCCGCGTTCACCCGCTTCAACGTCTTTCTCCGCGACCGCTTCTGCTGCCAGTACTGCGGTGCCAAGGACGACCTGACCTTCGATCACCTGATCCCGCGCTCGCGCGGCGGCCAGACGCGCTGGGACAACGTGGTCGCCGCCTGCGCCCCCTGCAATCTGAGCAAGGGTGGAGACATGCCGCACCAGAGCGGCATGCGGCCGCGCCAGCTGCCCTATCGGCCCACGGTCTTCGAGCTGCATCGCAACGGCCGGCTGTTCCCGCCCAACTACCTGCACGAGAGCTGGCTCGACTACCTCTACTGGGATACCGAGCTCGAGCCCTGACCGGGCTGACGGGCCAGTGGGAGGCCCAACCGCGGACGTTTCTGCAGACTGGCCCTGTTGCCGCCGCGCTCTTGACGCCACCCGGCCCCGGCTCCACACTGCCCGTCGAGCGTGCACTGTGACACTGGCTCAGCGGAGGACGCCCATGCAGGAATGGCACAAGCCTGAGGTTACCGAGGAGCAAGTCGGCCTCGAGGTGACGAGCTACCTCTCGGCCGAGTTGGACCACGACTGACCGGTCCCCACTTTCGCGAATTTCCAAGGTGCGGCGGTCCTCCCCGGGCCGCGGCCGCCGCTTTCGGCCGGGGCGCCCCCTTTCTCGGCGGGGGTCAGACCCCTCGCGTCTGACGTCGCCATGGAACAGCTCGGTCGAGGCGAGGGGTCTGACCCCCTCTACGGAGGCAAGGGGCCTGCTCCCTCTGCGGACGCATGCTGATCAAGGTGCTGGGCTCGGCGGCCGGCGGCGGCTTCCCGCAGGTCAACTGCAACTGCCGCAACTGCGCCGCCGCACGCCGTGGCGCCGCAGGCCTTCACCCGCGCACGCAGTCCTCGGTGGCGGTGAGCCGTGACGGCCGCAGCTGGGCCCTCCTCAACGCCTCGCCGGATCTGCGCCAGCAGCTCGCTGCCGCGCCAGAGCTGGCCCCGCGCGCCGATGCCGGCGCCCGCTCGAGCCCCATCGAGGCCGTCGTCCTCACCAACGGCGATGTCGACCACATCGCCGGCCTGCTCAGTTTGCGCGAGGGCCTCGCCTTCACCCTCTACGCCTCGGAGCGCGTGCTCGGCGCACTCGCCGCCAACAGCGTCTTCGATGTGCTCGACCGCCGCCTGGTCCCGCGCGTTGCGCTGCCCGTCGCCGGGCCGGTCGATCTCTCCGCTCTCGGCGTGACGCTCGAAGCCTTCCCGGTGCCCGGCAAGATTCCCCTCTATCTGGAGGACGCCGCCGCCGGCACCGGCTTCGGCACGCGCGATGGCGACACCGTCGGCCTGGAGCTCCGCGATCCGGCCGCCGGCACCGGCTTCCTCTACGTCCCCGGCTGCGCCGCCGTGGACGCAGGGCTCGCGCAGCGTCTCACTGGTGCGGCGCTGGTGCTCTTCGACGGCACCCTTTACACCGACGACGAGATGATCGCGCAGGGTCTGTCGGCCAAGACGGGCAGGCGCATGGGCCACATCGGCATGTCGGGCAGCGACGGCGCGATTGCGGCGTTTCGGGACCTCGGCGTGAAGCGGCGCATCTTCGTGCACATCAACAACTCCAACCCGGTCCTGCGCGAGGACAGCCCCGAGCGCGCCCAGGTCGAGGCCTCCGGCTGGGAGGTCGCCTTCGACGGCATGGAGATCCGCCTGTGACGTGCATACCTACCCGTCATCCCGGAAGCCGAGCCGCAGGCGAGGCTATCCGGGACCTCCCGGAACGTATCGAGTCTCACTCACGAGGTCCCGGATCGGATCGCCGCTCGCCTTCGGCTCGCAGCGTTCCGTCCGGGATGACGGATGTAACATGAGCCGCATACTGACTCCCCAGGAGCTGGAGGCCGCAATCCGGCAGGTTGGCGCCGAGCGCTACCACGACAAGCACCCCTTCCACCGCCTGCTGCACGGCGGCGGGCTCGGCAAGGGCCAGGTGCAGGCCTGGGCGCTCAACCGCTACTGCTACCAGGCCGGTGTGCCGCGCAAGGACGCCGCCCTGATGTCGCGCGTCCACGACCGCGAGTTGCGCCGCGAATGGGCGCACCGCCTCCTCGACCACGATGGCGCCGCCGGCGAGGAGGGCGGCATCGAGCGCTGGCTGATCCTCACCGACGCCCTGGGGCTCGACCGCGGCTACGTCGTCTCCATGCAAGGCGCGCTGCCGGCCACGCGCTTCGCGGTCGAGGCCTACGTCGCCTTCGTGCGCCAGGGCACGCTGGTGGAGGCCGTGGCGTCGTCGCTGACGGAGTTGTTCGCGCCGGCCATCCACCGCGAGCGCATCGCTGGCATGCTGGAGAGCTACGACTTCATCGGCGAGCGCGCCGTGCAGTACTTCCGCCGCCGTCTCGACCAGGCGAACCGCGACGCCGACTTCGCCCTCGACTTCGTCAGGCGCCACGCCCTGACGCCGGAGGCGCAGGAGCAGGCCGTCGCCGCCGTGCGCTTCAAATGCGACGTGCTGTGGGCCCAGCTCGACGCCCTGCACCACGCCTACGTCGTCCCGGGCCTCGTCCCGCCGGGCGCCTTCCGTCCGGGTACGCCATGAACGAGGCGCCGAGACTTCCCGGCAAGGCCGAGCGGGCCGTCATTTCGGCGGCGTCGCAGCCCGCATTTCCGCGCCACATCAGGCTGCAGCACCATCACGCGAGCGGCCGGTGGGTGATCATGGCTCCGGAGCGGATCTTCAATCTCGACGACATCGCCGTCGCCGTTCTGCGCCTTTGCGACGGCGTCCGGACGGTCGAGCAGATCGCCCTGGAGTTGTCGGTCAGCTACAGCGCACCGAAAGAGCGAATCCTGGCTGACATCACGCCGATGCTCCAGGACCTCGCCGACAAGGGCGTGGTGCGGGCCTGAGGGCATCCGATAGCTCAATCCGGCGCCTCACCGATGAAGGCTCTCCGTGGTGCGGCGTGGCCGGGCGCGTCTCGGACCTTGGACTCCAATACATCCATTGTTAGTCATAGAGGCAGATTGGGTGGCCAGCGGAGAGTCCCGTCGGCATGCGGCGTGCGACAATGGGGCGCCGCCTGTTGCGACGGGACGTGGATCGATCCGTCCTTCTCACGTGCAGGCGGCCGGCGCCTGGAAGGACGGCCTGAACGGAGGCCCGAGATCCAGGAGGCCCGGG
>Ga0075431_100000350_pt1 | contig 36472 bp, 32 predicted proteins | sample RhiMetdeltSRZDD5_FD_75297 | JGI IMG/M metagenome (GOLD analysis project Ga0075431, IMG submission 75297) | Populus rhizosphere microbial communities from Tennessee, USA - Rhizosphere MetaG P. deltoides SRZDD5 | ecosystem: Host-associated > Plants > Roots > Rhizosphere > Soil | place: USA... | reverse complement strand
AGGTACCGAGGGATGGAAGGAGGTGCCCGAGGCTGCGCAGAAGGCGTTCCCCGCCATCGAACGCATCATGCAGAGCCGGACCGTGCGGCGACGCCAGACGGGATCGTCCAGCGGCGGGTGACGACTGGCGCAGCAGCGTCGCGGCTTTCTGCGCGCGGGTACTATACATGGCGATGACGCCGGACAGGGGCATCGCGACGTCCGCGCACTGCGCCGCCGAGCTGATATGAGCGCGCTCGAGCCGGATTCCACGACCGCGTATCGTCAGGCCGCCGAGGCCGTGGTCACCGCGCTCGGGAGCGACGCCGAGCACGGGCTCGGCACGGACGACGCTCGTGCGCGGCTCACCCGCCACGGCCGGAACGAGCTCGCCGCGGACACGGCCGTTCCGGCCTGGCGCAAGTTTCTCGCGCAGTTCAAGGACGTGCTGGTGATCCTGCTGCTTGCCGCCACCGGCGTCTCGGCCGGCCTCTGGCTCTACGAGCGCGACGCGGCGCTGCCGTACGAGGCGATGGCCATCTTCGCCGTCGTGCTCCTCAACGCGGTGATGGGGTACGTGCAGCAGTCGCGCGCCGAGCAAGCGGTGGCCGCGTTGCGGCAGATGACGGCGGCGCACGCCACCGTCGTTCGCGACGGCGCGCGGCAGCGTCTGCCGGCGGCCGAGCTCGTGCCGGGCGACATCGTCATCGTCGAGGCGGGGGACACCGTCCCCGCCGACGCGCGACTGATCCGGGAGAGCGCCCTCCAGACGGCGGAGGCCGCGCTGACGGGCGAGAGCCTGCCCGTGGAGAAGAGCACCGCTCGTATCGAGGAGGAGACCACGCTCGGCGAGCGCCACAACATGATCTGGAGCGGCACGGCCGCGACCTCGGGCCGCGGTCGCGCCGTCGTGGTGGCGACCGGCATGCGGACGGAGATGGGTCGCATCGCCGGGATGTTGAAGGAAGCGCCGAGCGAGACCACGCCGCTCCAGAAGGAGCTGGCGCACGTCGGGCGTCTGCTTGCGGTCATCGTCGGGGCCATCGCGGTCGTGATGATCGCCACCATCTTCCTCGTGGAGGATATTCGCGGGGTCTCGGCGGTGTTCGACGTGCTGATCCTCGGGGTCGCGCTGGCGGTGGCGGCGGTGCCGGAAGGCTTGCCGGCCGTGGTCACCGCCGTCCTCGCGCTCGGAGTGCAGCGGATGGCAACGCGGAACGCCATCGTGCGCCATCTCGCCGCCGTGGAGACGCTCGGCTCGGCCACCGTCATCGCGTCCGACAAGACGGGGACGCTCACGAAGAACGAGATGACGGTGCGCACGGTGGTGACCGCGAGCGGGCGCGTCGATCTCGATGGGACGGGGTACGAGCCGCACGGCCGCGTCCGCCGAAACGGCGGCGGCGCCATCGACGGCGCCCTGCGCATCGAGCTCGCCCGTACGCTGGCCGCCGCCGACCGCGCCAACAACGCGGTCCTGCAGGAGCAGGGGGGACGCTGGACGGTGCAGGGCGACCCCACGGAAGGTGCGCTGATCGTCGCCGCCCGCAAGGCCGGCCTGGAGGCGGAGACGCTCGCCGCGCGCTTCGTGCGGATCGCGGAAGTGCCGTTCTCCTCGGAGCGCAAGCTGATGAGCACCGTCCACACGGATGCCGAGATCAGCGAACGTCTGCTCGCACTGACCAAAGGCGCTCCGGACGTGCTCCTCGCGCGCTGCTCCCACGAGCTGGTTGGCGAGGAGCTCCGCCCGCTGACGCCGCCGCGCCGTGCGGCGATCGCGCGGGCGAACGAGGACCTGACGGGCGAGGCGCTCCGCACGCTCGGAGTGGCCTTCCGGTCGATGCCGAACGACGGCCTGCGCCTCGAGGAGCTGGACGAGCGCGTCGAGCATGAGCTGGTCTTCCTCGGCCTGATCGGCATGATCGACCCCCCGCGCGAGGAAGCGAAGGACGCGGTCGCCCGCGCCATGGGCGCGGGCATTCGCCCGGTGATGATCACCGGCGATCACCCGAAGACGGCCGCCGTCATCGCCGCCGAGCTGGGCATCGCGTCGGACAAGCGCGCCGTGACCGGGGTCGAGCTCGAGCGGATGCCGGCGGAGCTGCTCGATGAGACCGTCCGGACCGTCTCCGTGTATGCGCGCGTCAATCCGGAGCACAAGCTCCGCATCGTCAGGGCCCTGCAGCGTCAGGGCGCGACGGTGGCGATGACGGGCGACGGGGTGAACGATGCGCCGGCCCTCAAGACGGCCGACATCGGCGTGGCCATGGGGGTCGCCGGCACCGACGTCTCGAAGGAAGCCGCCGACATGATTCTCGGCGACGACAACTTCGCGACCATCGTGGCGGCCATCGAGGAGGGGCGGGCGATCTTCGCGAACATCCGCAAATTCCTGCGCTATCTGCTGTCGTCCAACCTCGGCGAGGTGATGACGATGTTCTTCGGCGTGGTGCTGGCCGACGTGATCGGGCTCAGAGCCGACGCGAGCGGACTCGTCCTTCCGCTCCTGGCCACGCAGATCCTCTGGATCAACCTCGTCTCGGACGGCGCGCCCGCCCTGGCCCTCGGCGTCGATCCGGCCGACGCCGGTGTCATGCACGATCCTCCGCGCCCACGCGGTGAGGGGGCCATCACCGGCCGCATGTGGGTGGGCATCGCGTTCGTCGGGATCATCATGGCGACGGGCACGCTGCTGGTGCTCGACGCGAGCTTGCCGGGCGGCCTCATCGAAGGCACGGGCACCTTGCGGTACGGACAGACGATGGCGTTCACGACGTTGCTCTTCTTCTCGCTCTTCACCGTGTTCAATGCGCGATCCGACGAGCGAAGCGCGTTCCGCGGCCTGTTCTCCAACCGGTGGCTGTGGCGGGCAGTGGCGCTGTCGCTGCTGCTGCAGGTGGCCGTGGTCTACGTGCCGTTCCTCCAGCGCGCCTTCTCGACGGTCGGCCTGAGCGCGAGCGATTGGCTGCTGTGCGCGGCCGTGGGCAGCTCGGTCCTCTGGCTCGGCGAGCTCAGGAAGGCCGTCGTCCGCGCCCGCGCCGCATGAGCATGAATGTCCGGCTATCGCCCTCGATACGGCGACCGCGCTCGAATCCGAGGACGCGTGTCGATGGGCAGGAGTGAACCATGGGGAGCGTGCTATCACGAGACGAGCTCAGCGCGATCGACGCGTACTGGCGGGCGGCGAACTATCTCTCCGTCGGCCAGATCTATCTGCTGAACAACCCGCTGCTGCGCCAGCCGCTCCGGCCGGAGGACGTCAAGCCCCGGCTGCTTGGCCACTGGGGTACGACGCCCGGCCTGAACTTCATCTACGTTCACCTGAATCGCGTGATCCGGAAGTACGACCTGGACATGATCTACATCTGTGGCCCCGGCCACGGCGGTCCGGCGATGGTCGCCAACACCTATCTCGAAGGCACCTACAGCGAGCTCTACCCGAATGTCGCGCAGGATGTCGAAGGGATGCGGCGCCTGTTCAAGCAGTTCTCGTTCCCCGGCGGAATCCCGAGCCACGCCGCGGCGGAGACGCCGGGCTCCATCAACGAGGGCGGTGAGCTCGGCTACTCGCTCGCGCACGCCTACGGCGCGGCCTTCGACAATCCAGGTCTGATCGTGGCGTGCGTCATCGGCGACGGAGAGGCCGAGGCCGGGGCGCTGGCGGCGGCGTGGCACTCGAACAAGTTCCTCAATCCCGCCGGCGATGGCGCCGTCGTGCCGATCCTCCATCTGAACGGCTACAAGATCGCCAACCCGACGGTCCTCGCCCGCATCGAGCGCCGTGAGCTCGAGAGCCTTCTCGTCGGCTACGGACACGAGCCGCATTTCGTCGAGGGCGAGGACCCCGAGGCCATGCACGAGCAGATGGCGGCCACGCTCGACACCGTGATCGAGCGGACGCGGGCGATCCAGCAGGAGGCGCGGAGCGGAGCCCCGCCACGGCGACCACGCTGGCCGATGATCGTGCTGCGGACACCCAAGGGCTGGACCGGACCCAAGGAGGTCGACGGCAAGAAGACGGAGGGCTCGTGGCGGTCGCACCAGGTTCCGCTCGTGGAGGTCGCGAAGAACGAGGCCCATCGCCGGCAGCTCGAGGAGTGGATGAAGAGCTATCGGCCCGAGGCGCTCTTCGACGAGTCGGGACGCCTGCTGTCACAATTGGCCGCGCTCGCGCCGTCGGGGACGCGGCGCATGGGAGCCAACCCCCACGCCAACGGCGGTCTTCTGCTGAGAGATCTCCGGATGCCCGACTTCCGCGAATACGCCGTCGATGTCCCCGAGCCCGGGACGACGTTCGCCGAGGCGACCCGTGTGCTCGGCGAATTCCTCCGCGACGTCACGCGGCTGAATCGTGACCAGCGCAACTTCCGTGTCGTCGGTCCCGACGAGACGACGTCGAACCGGCTCGGCGCCCTCTTCGAGGTGACCGACCGTACGTGGATGGCCGAGCGGCGCCGCGACGACGAGTCGCTCGGTCCCGACGGCCGGGTCATGGAGATCCTCAGCGAGCACTGCTGCCAGGGCTGGCTCGAAGGGTACCTCCTGACCGGTCGCCACGGCTTCTTCTCCTGCTACGAGGCGTTCATCCACATCGTCGACTCGATGTTCAACCAGCACGCGAAGTGGCTGAAGGTCTGCAACGAGATCCCGTGGCGCCGGCCGATCGCGTCGCTCAACTACCTGCTGACGTCGCACGTCTGGCGGCAGGACCACAACGGGTTCTCGCATCAGGATCCCGGATTCATGGACCACGTCGTGAACAAGAAGGCCGAGATCATCCGCGTCTACCTGCCGCCCGATGCGAACAGCCTGCTGTCGGTCGCCGATCACTGTCTGCGCAGTCGCAACTACGTGAACGTCATCGTGGCGGGCAAGCAGCCGGCGCTGCAGTATCTCGACATGGAAGCCGCGGTCAAGCATTGCACGGCCGGCCTCGGAATCTGGGAATGGGCGAGCAATGACCGGGGAGGCGAGCCGGACGTGGTCATGGCGTGCGCGGGGGACGTGCCCACGCTCGAGACGCTGGCAGCGGTGTCGTTGCTGCGCCGGCACTTTCCGGCGCTGAAGGTCCGCGTCGTCAACGTGGTCGACCTGATGACGCTGCAGCCGCCATCCCTGCATCCGCACGGCTTGCCGGACAAGGAGTTCGACGATCTCTTCACGCGCGACAAACCGGTCATCTTCGCGTTCCATGGCTACCCGGTGCTGATTCACCGGCTGACCTACCGGCGAACCAACCACGAGAACTTCCACGTGCACGGCTACAAGGAGGAAGGCACCACCACCACGCCGTTCGACATGGTCGTCCTGAACGAGCTGGATCGGTTTCACCTCGTGGCGGACGTGATCGCTCGGGTCCCCGGGCTCGGCGCGAGCGCCGCCTATGCCCGGCAAGCGGTCCGCGACAAGCTGATCGAGCACCACCACTATATCGAGCGCGTCGGCGAGGACATGCCGGAGGTGCGCGACTGGACGTGGAGCAATGCGTGAGCTGACGGGACGCGCCCGCTGAAAGCGCCCCACGACGGCTCGAGGGCCGCGCTGGCGTCCATGCGCACGCTCGCCGATCAGGCGTTCTCGCGGGCGGCGGGGGCAGCGCTGGTCGGCGGAAACCGCATCCGATTGCTGAAGGATGCCGCCGAAAACTATCCGGCGTGGCTCGACGCCATCGCGCACGCGATACGGTCCGTCCACTTCGAGAGCTACATCCTTCACGATGACGAGGTCGGCGAGCGCTTCGCGCGCGCGCTCATCGCACGGGCGCGCGACGGCGTGCGCGTGCGCCTCATCTACGACTGGATGGGCGGTTTCGGGAAGACGTCGCGCCGGTTCTGGCGCGCGCTGCGTGCGGGCGGGGTCGAGGTGCGCTGCTACAACCCGCCGCGCCCGGCGAGCCCGTTCGGCTGGGTGAGCCGTGACCATCGCAAGATGCTCACCGTCGACGGCATGGTGGCGTTCGTCACCGGCCTCTGTGTCGGCCAGGCCTGGGTGGGCGATCCGTCGCGTGGCATCCCGCCGTGGCGCGACACCGGCGTCGAGATCCGCGGTCCGGCCGTGGCGCAGATCGAGGAGGCGTTCGCGCAGATGTGGTCCCTCATGGGTGATCCGTTGGCGGGCGACGACGGGCACGACTCGAGCGCGCCCGCCGGCGAGACGTCGTTGCGCATCGTCTCCACGGTGCCCAGCACGGCCGGGTTGCTGCGCGTCGATTTGCTCGTCGCCGCTCTTTCGCGCGAGCGGCTCTGGCTGACGGACGCCTACTACGCCGGCACGACGGCGTACGTCCAGGCACTACGCTCGGCTGCCCGCGACGGCGTCGACGTCCGGCTACTGGTGCCGAACGGAACGGATATTCCTCTCCTCCGGCCGCTATCGCGGTCGGGCTACCGGACGCTGCTCGAGGCAGGCGTGAGGATCTTCGAGTGGAACGGCTCCATGCTGCACGCGAAGACGGCCGTGGCGGATGGACGCTGGGCGCGTGTCGGCTCGACCAATCTGAACATCGCGAGCTGGCTCGGCAACTACGAGCTCGATGTCGTCGTCGAGGATCGGCCGTTCGCCCGCGACATGGAGGCGATGTACGAAGACGACTTGAGGAACGCCACCGAGGTGGTGCTGGACGACCGGCACCGCCTTCAAGCCCAGCGCCGGCCTCGCCGCCGCCCGACGGCGCCTACCGGTGGAAGCGGCGGGCGCGCGGCGGCGGGTCTTCTACGTATCGGCAACACGGTCGGGGCGGCGATCACCAATCGACGTGTCCTCGAACCCGTCGAGGCGCGGATCATGACCGTGGCGGCGCTGGTGCTGCTGACGGTCGGCGTGGTGGTGGCGCTCTTCCCACGGTTGCTCGCATACCCGATCGCCGCGGGCGCCATCTGGGTTGGCGCCGCGCTGCTCTACCGAGGCTACAGACTGAGGCGCGCGAGGACGATTCGGTCTGGCTAGTCCTCCTCCAGCTGCCGGCCGTTGTAGGGAGTACGTCAAGGCGTGGGGCACCTTACGTCGTCCCGGTCACGATGTGCGCGCGTGTCTCGAACTGCACCGTGCCGTCGGCCGCCACGAACTTGCCCAGCATGCCGGGCGCGTGCGCGAGGACTCGTGCGATCTCCTCTTCGGAGAGGAGGATGCCCAGCACGGGAAGCCATCCGCGCAGGTCCGCCTCCACCATCGCGCGCAGGCTCGGAAACTTCGCGGTGCCCACCTCGGTCCTGATGTCGACGTTCGCCACCCCGGCGCCGGCGAACAGCGCCGCGAGGCCCTTCGGATCGCCGAGGACGAACGGGGCCCGCACCGCGTCGGCGGCGGAGGCGCCGGCCACGCGCTGGAGCAGTTCGACCTCGGCGGCGTAGGCGGGGATGTTGACGACGCTGTCCCAGACGGCCACGGCAAGCCGGCCACCGGGCGCCAGCACGCGCAGCATCTCCTGCAGCGCCCGAGTGCGATCGCTGAAGAACATCAGGCCGAACTGGCTGAGCACCGCGTCGAACGACGCGTCCGGAAATGGCAGCGCCTCCGCGATACCCGTGCGCCACCGCACCCGAGGCTCCAGCCGGCTGGCGACCGTCACCATGCCGCTGTTCGCGTCGAGGCCGGCGACGAGGTCGGCGCCGCCGACGCGCGATGCCGCCTCGCGGGCGAGCACGCCGGTGCCGCAGGCGACGTCGAGCACGCGCTGACCGGGCTCGAGCCGCGCGGCCGTCACCACGCGTGGCGCCCATTCGTGGAAGAGCGCCGGGACGAAGCACTGCTCATATGCGCTCGCGGCGTCGATCTCGTCTTGCACGGATCACCTCCGGCGTCGCCGGGTGCGACGCGCTCGACTGCGGCCTAGGGTAAGCTCGCGCCGTGCACGCGCACCATGATCGGACGTCCGATTCGCTTGCTCGTTCGTCGGTCGTCTGGACCGGCAGGGCGACCGAGCCCGACCTGCTCTCCCACGCGCTGCACGCCACGCGGCTGACGGGGGCGCTGTTCTTCCGCGTGAGGGCGTTCGCGCCCTGGGTGATGGAGATGCCGGATGGAGCCACGCTCGCATCGTCAGTGCCCGCGGGCGCGCAGAACGTCATCTCGTATCACGTCGTCACGCGCGGCGCGTGCTGGGGCGGGTTGTCGCACGGGGAGCCCGTTCAGCTGAAGAGCGGCGACGTGCTCGTGTTCCCGCGGGGTGATCCGTACACGATGTCGACGGCGCCTGCGATGCGGGGCGGTCCGCCGCCGCCCGAGATCCTGGCCTTCATGCGCGCGATGTCGGCTGGACGACTGCCGTTCCTCGTCCGCGAGGGCGGGGACGGCGGCGAGGCGATGGAGCTGGTGTGCGGATTTCTCGGCTGCGACATGCGCCCGTTCAATCCGCTGCTCGCCACCCTGCCGCGGCTCATTCACGTCTCCGGCGCTGTCGGGGCGCGGGAGGATGCGCTCAGCCGGCTGATCGAGCTGACGATGGCCGAATCGCAGCACCTGCGGCCCGGAAGTGACTGTATTCGCCTCCGGCTGAGCGAGCTGCTGTTCGTCGAGGTCGTGCGCCGCTACCTGGCGACGCTGGACCCCGAGCAGACCGGTTGGCTGGCCGCCCTGCGGGATCCCATGGTGGCGCGCGCGCTCTCGCTGCTTCACCAGCGCTATGCCGACGCCTGGAGCCTGAACGCCCTCGCGAGCGAAGTCGGGGTGTCGCGCTCAACGCTCGCCGAAAGATTCGCGCACCTCGTCGGTCAGCCACCCATGCACTACCTGACGCACTGGCGGATGCAGATCGCGGCGCGCCTGCTCGAGGACCGGGCCGCCAAGGTAGCTGCCGTCGCGCTCGAGGTCGGCTACGAGTCCGAGGCGGCCTTCAGCCGGGCCTTCAAACGCGTGGCGCGCGTGTCACCCGCCGCGTGGCGCGCACGACGCATGCGCCGCGCTCGCTCCTGATCATCCATCCGAACCTTCGCGGTCGCGAAGATACTCCAGCCGGCCATGAACATTGCGGCGATCACGGGGCCAATGACGAAGCCGTTCACGCCAAAGACCGCGAGACCGCCCAGCGTGGAGACCAACACCAGGTAGTCAGGCATCTTGATGTCCTTGCCGACGAGGATCGGGCGCATGATGTTGTCGACCAGCCCGATGACGAGCACGCCCCACGCGATCAACACGATCCCTTGCCATACGGCGCCGGTCGCCAGCAGGTACACGGCCACCGGCAGCCAGATCAACGCGAGCAAGGCGCGGCGCTGCTCCGCGCCAGGATCGATATGGTGTCGCGTGTGTCTTCGGTGGCCGCGATGACCTGCTGGGGGCTGAACGCGTCAACACCGCGTCGCGGGCTTGCGCGGTTTCGCGGTCGTCCCGAAAGGCCAGGACGGGGTAGCCGACCGGCGCGAAGACCCGAATGAGCGCGGTGGTGTCATCGTGATCTCCTCAGGAAGAGCGGCCTTTCCTATCCGTAACGGCGTCGCGTCGCGGGCGTCCGCCGAATGTCTGGTGCGACTGCCAGGCGCGGGGCAGATGCCACCCGTGGCGAATGGCCATGAAGCGAAGTCCAAAGCACACGGCGCCGCCGACCGCGGCCACGGGCACCGACGAGAGCTGCAGCCGGTCGCCCATGACGACAACGGTGGCGCCGGCCAGAGCGGCGACAGCGTAAAGGTCCGCCCGGAGCACGGTGGGGATTTCGGCCACGAGGATGTCGCGCGCGATTCCGCCGCCGACGCCGGTCAGCACGCCCAGGATGATCGCAGCAATCGGCGTAAGACCAAAGGCGAGCGCTTTCAGCCCACCCGAGACGGCGAAGAACGCCAACCCGGCGGCGTCGAGGATGAGCACCGGCGTCTGGAATCGCGCGGTCCCGGACGAGAAGAAAAATACGGTCACGCCGGCGAGAAGCGGGACGGTGGTATAGCGCCAGTCGGCGAGCGCCGCCGGCGGCACCGATCCGATCAGCACATCCCGCCCGATTCCGCCAAACGTGGCGGCGGCAAGTGAGAGTACAAGGATCCCGAAGAGGTCGAGGCGATGCTTGACCGCTGTCATCGCCCCGGTCAGCGCAAATGCGAATGTACCGGCAAGATCGAGCGCCAGCACCAGTGTCTTCATGAACGTCCTATGGCTCGTTGCTTCACCTCACCTGGTCCTCGGCGAGCGCAATCCAGCAGACGCCACCGCTTGAATCAAGTAGAGCATCCGCGACAAGGGCGTCGCGCACGGCGATTGGCCACCGCAAGCCAGGTGCCACTGGACGCGGGCCGGGTGGCGCGATCTACGAATCATGACTGGTTGCCGGCCTGAAGGGATACATCCGTGGAATCGTGACCGTCAGAAACGTCGCCGCAACAACCGCTAGCACCGTTCCAACCAGGAAAAGCTTCCAGGTGTTCGGCCGTATCGCGCCCAGGGCGACGATGACGAAGAGGAGTGGCAGATCGAGAAAGTGCGTGAAGGTCGGCAGGTGCTCTCGACGGGCCGTCTCGAGCTCCCGGGTGACCGACCCCTGCTCGAGCGCGACGTTCGTGAGTCGCCGGAGTCGCATGAAGTACAGACGGGTGATGGTATTGCCTTCGATGAACTCGAACGCGAACAGCGCAACCATGCCGGCCAGCCACGGCATGCCGAGGAAGGCCCAGCCGCCATAGACGGTGACGATCAGCCAGGTGCCGGAGCCGAGAAGCAGCAGCGCGCCGGGGACCACGAGCCCATCGTAGAAGACAGCGATCTGGCGGACGAGCTCGCCAAACAATGACAGGTTCGCGTCCCGAAGCTGTCGGGACCGCAGGTCCGTATACCAGACGCCGATCAGCCCGGCACCCATGAGAGTCAGGCCGAGCAGATGCGCGTACCGGAGGATGAGGTATGTCAGATGCCTGGTTCCCCCGACGCTGCTGGTGGCGTGGCCTGACGGCGGTAGGCCGCCCATGCGATGGCGTGGCTGGAGATCGGAGCCGTCAGCAGAAGAAAGACGATCACGAGGACGGCGTCGGTGATCGTCGCGGCATCGCGCGTGGCGATGGATGCCAGCAAGATCGTGATGGCGCCCAGGCCCGATGCCATGCCCGCGGCGTGCAGCTGGCTGTAGACGTCGGGCATGCGAAAGACCCCGTAGACGCTGATCGTCATGATGATCGAGCCGAGCACCAGCGATACGACGGCGAGGACGTCGAGGACGGCGATCAGCATCAGAACGGGCCTCCTTCCGCATAGTACCGGGCGGCCGCCAGCGTCGAGACGAAGGAGAGGAGCGCCAGTGCCAGGGCCGCATCGAGGTAGTACGACGTGTCGCGCAGGTACGAGAGAAGCGCCAGTAGCGCGATGACGATCGAAGCCAGGAGGTCCGAGACGATGATGCGCTGGAGCATGTCGCGTGACCGGAGCAGAAGCAACCCGCCGCCGACGAGCAGCAGCGTCATCCAGGTGAGCACGACGCCGACCATGATGGCGCGCATGACAGCTCTAGGGGAACACGCGGCGCTGCCGTCGCTCGTACGTCCGCTGGTGGCGGGCCTGGATCGCCGGGACGTCGCGCGCGTCCAGCAGATGGACGAGCAACACGCCCCGCTCGTCGTCGGCCTCGAGGACGATCTCATCCGGGGAGATGGCCGTGGTGTACCCCCAGACGGCGACGCCGGACGAGCTTCGCTCTCCCTTCGGGATGGCCACGATACCGGGGGACTCGAGGCGCCGGCGGCCGAGAACGTACAGGGCGACGTGCCAGGTGCCGCGCACCATCTCAGCAAGCGTGCCGAGGACGAACGCCGGCGCTGCGGCCAGGCGTCGTGTCAGCGGCGGGCCGATCCGTGCCGTCGGCCGCGCGACCATCGACGCACGGGCGATCGCTGCTGACAGGAGCGCGCCGACGAGCACGTCACCGGGGTGCAGGCTCGTCAACACGAGCAGATAGACGATCGTGAGCGTGGCCGTCAACAGCAGGAAGCGAGTCATCGGACATCTCCTCTCGACAGCACTGCGGCGGCGTCACGGCTGAGTGCCAGCAGGGGTTCGGGCCATAGCCCGGCGCCGAGCACGAGCAGGGCCAGGAGGGCCGGGAGTAGCTGAAGCGGCCAGGCGCTCGCGTGACCGGCCCGCGGCGTGCGCCAGAACTCGTGCTGGTACATCTGGAACATGTAGACGAACGAGAGTGCGCTGCCGGCGACGAACAGGGCCAGGAGGGCCGGGCTGCGGGCGACGATTCCGGTGTGAACGACCGCGAGCTTGCCGAGAAAGCCGACGGCGGGTGGCATTCCGGCCACGCTCAATGCGCCGAGAACGAACACCGCGCTGATGAGTGGCCCGCGCACCCCCACCGCGATGAACAGCATCGTCTTGTTGAGCGAGTTGACGAGCGCGTAGAGCACGGCCGCTGCCAGGCCGACCGGTCCACCGACGCCCAGGGCAACGAGCACGTAGCCGACTTGACCGATCGAAGAATAGGCGAGCGTCTCTGCGGGATCGCGACGCGAGACCGCCAGCACGCCGCCGTACACGATCGAGGCGGAGCCGATCAGGATGAGGGCGGTCGCTCCCAGCTCGAGCTCGTTCGGTAGGAGGCCGGCGCCGAATCGGATCAGGCCGTAGGCGCCGATGTTCGCCAGCGTGCCGCTCAGGATGGCGGCCACGGCGGGGCGCGCGCCTGTGTACACCGTCGGCAGCCAGAAGTGGAAGGGGAAGAGGCCGAGCTTCACGCCGAAGGCGATGAAGAATCCGACGGCGATGAGAATGGCGGCGTTCGGCTCCACGTCGGCCATCCGCAGCGCGATGCTCTCCATGCCGAGGGTCCCCGTCACGCGATAGACACCGGCGATCGCCAGAAGGAACACGGACGAGCCGAGCAGGTTGACGGCGGCAAAGACGAGCGCCGCGCCCAGCTCACGCCGGCCCCCACCGTATGTCGTCAGCACGTAGGCGGCGGTCATGGCGATCTCGAAGAAGACGTAGAAGTTGAAGATGTCTCCGGTGAGAAAGAGCCCGTTCAGCCCGGTGGCGAGCAGCGTGACGAGCCCCGGAAACGTGCGTTCCTGTATGCCCTCGAGCACCGACTGCACGACGGCGGCCAGCAGCATGACCGCCGAGACGAGCGCGAACGCCACGCCCAGAGTGTCCGCTCGCAGAACGATGCCCACATCCGCCGGCCACCCGCCGGTCACGAACTGCACCGGGCGTCCCGGCAGTACCCGCACCGCGACGGCGACGAGCGCGCCGATCTGAGCCGCCAGCGCGCCGGCGGCGAGCCAGCCGACGATACGACTTCGGCCGTCGAGCGCCACGAGGACGGCGCCGGCCGCCCACGGCACGATGAGCGCGAGCGCAAGCGCGGTCACTCCGTCAAGGCCTCGGGGTCCGCGCCGATGCGCTCCAGCACCGCGTCGCGCGCCGCTTCGCTCGCGGCGACGTCGTCCTGGGTGAGCGTATGGTAGGCGTGGGACACGCGGTCGACGACGACGAGGAGCAGCGCCGTGACGGCCAGGCCGATGACGAGCGCGGTGAGGGCCAGGGATTGTACGACAGGGTCGCTGACCGGCGCATCATGCAACGGATGGATCGGCGCCTGACCACGGGTGAGCGCCGAGGCGAGCAGGGTCAGGATCGCCGATTGCGAGATGAGCGAGGCACCGACGACGACACGGACGAGATCGCGCTTCAGCAGCAGGTACGCTCCCGCGCCGAACAGCACGGCGGCCGCCAGCGCAAAGACGAGGTTCATGGCGCCGGCGGCTCGTCGTCGGCGAGCTGGTGCACGAGAATGACGAGCACACCGACGACGAGCAGGAACACACCGATGTCGAAGACGACGGCCGTCAGCATCTCGAGCGTGCCGATCCGCGTCGGGTGGACACCGGGCCCCGGCCAGTGCGTGAATATTGGCTTGCCGCCCAGGAGTGGAAAGAAGCCCACGGCGAGCGCGAGGAGCAGGCCCGTCCCCGCCACCAGCGGAGCGAGAGCTAGAAAAGGCAGCGCCGCCTCGGCGCCGCGCCGGCCGTATGCGACGTATTGCAGCGAGACGGCGAGGGCGACGAGCACGCCGGCGCTGAAGCCGTCACCGACGTCCGAGTAGCCCTTGACCATGATCGCCACGGCCACGACGAGGCTCGGGGCCAGCAACAGCCGTGCGACAGCTCGCACGGCGATCGTCACCATAGCCTCCCGCGTCGCAACAGCGTGGCCACACCGACCACCGCCACGGCCAGTACCGTGATCTCGGCGAGGGTGTCGAGGCCACGGAAGTCGGCGAGGATCACGGTGACGACGGCCTGGCCGTGAGCCTGCGGCGCCAGCCGGATGTGTTCGGCGGCGATTCCCTGGTCAAGTGACGGGCGCGAGAGGAAGCCCCAGATCGCGCCGAAGAGCGCGAGACCGCCAATCGCGCCGACGAGCACGTCGCGCCACCGCCGACCGGACGGTGGCGCCGGCGGCGCGCCGCCGCGGTCCAGGACGTCGCGGGGAAGTCTGGCGATTGCCGCCACGAAGACGAGCGATGTGACCGTGTCGACGACGACGGCGACGAGGGCCACGTCCGGCGCGCCGAGGAACGCGTAGACAGCGGCCAGGGCGAAGCCGACCACGGAGACGGCAAGCACCAGATGCAAGTGCGCGCGCGCGGCGGCGACGGCGAGGGCAGCGATCACGACGAGCGCGAGCAAGGCGACGACCATCAGATCATCGCCCGGCGCGATCCGACCGATCTCGTAGGCTCCGGCCGTCGGGGTGGCCGCAAATCCCAGCGCCGCCAGTACGCCGCCTGGCACGAGAACCGCGGCGACGCTGTTGCGCAGATCGCGCACCTCCAGTCTGTGCAGCACGCCGGAGAGATGATCGACGGCCGTGAGCGCGGCCGTGTAGCCGCGGCGTGGACCCAGGCGATCCCCGACCGTCGCGAGCGTGCGCACCGTGGACCGCCACACGCGAGGAACGACAAGGGCGAGGCCGCCGAGTGCCCAGGCCGCCACGGCCATGATGTTCTCCGGACGTGCGTCGAGGTGATACGCCGGCGCCAGCACGACGACGGAGCCATGAGTCACGCGCGCCGCGTCGGCGGCCACGCGTGCGAAGGGCTCCACGAAGACGCCGCCGAGCAGAGCGACGGCCGCGAGGACGGCGATCGGCACGACGAGGAGTCGGGGGACAGGATGGGCCGTCACCCGCCGTGTCCCCAGGAAGAGTCCCATCCAGAAGCGTCCGATGTAGGCGAACGTCAGCGCCGCCGCTCCCACGGCAGCGAGCCTCATCGGCCACGCGGCCTCCAGCGCGGCCTTGAAGAACAGCTCGTCCTTGAAGAACCCGAGCGTGAGCGGCAGCGCGGCGAGCGTGGCGGCCGCCACGCCGCTCGCCGTCGCCAGGAGCGGCATCTCCTTGCGAAGCCCGCCGACCCGCGAAAGCCGATCCTCGCCGGTGGCCATCGTCACCGTGCCGGCGGTCATGAAGAGCGCGCTCTTGGCGATCCCGTGGGTCATGACGTAGAACGCGGCGGCGCCGGCCCCAGCCGGGCCGCCGATCCCGTACAGCACCAGGACGTAGCCGTATTGCGAGATCGTCGAGTGGGCGAGAACCTGCTTGAGCTCATCCTTGGCCAGGGCGAGCGCGCCCCCGACGAGGATCGAGGCAAGTCCGACGGCGAGCAGCCCGTCGAGCACCGCCTGGCTGCGGGCCAGCAGCGGATGCACCCGCCCGACGACGAGAACTCCGGCGGCGACCATCGCCGCGGAGTGCAGGTAGGCGGAGACCGGCGTCGGCGCTGCCATGGCACGGGGCAACCAGAAGTGCAACGGCACCTGGGCGCTCTTGGCCAGCGCGCCGACCGCCAGGAGCACAGCGGCAACCGTCATGGTCGTGCCGCCGCCGGAGTGCGCGAGCAACGCTGGAATCGACGTCGTGCCCCGCTCGGTGTAGAGGAGGACGGCGGCGATCAAGACGGCGACCGCGCTGACACCGGTCACGACGAGCGCCATGAGCGCCGCCACGCGGGCTTCGCGCCGGTCACGGTCGAAGCCGATCAGGAAGTACGAGCAGACTGCGGTGACGTCGAACAGGACGAAGAGCAGCACGAGATCCTGCGCAAGCGCCAACCCCATCATCGCGGCCATGAACAGCGCCATCCAGGGCCAGAAACGCCACTGCGCGCCCGGAGACTCGCGCTCGTGCTCGAGGTGCAGCGGCAGGTAACACGCCCCGTACCCGAAGACGACGACGCCGATGCCGCTGGCGAGCAGGCAGTAGAGCGCGCCCAGGCCGTCGAGCGTGAAGCTCAAGCGCAGGCCGAGCGTCGGTGCCCACGGGATATCGATTGCCGTGCCGCCGCGCGACCAGCTTGCCAGCGACGCGATGAAGGCCGTGCCGGCGGCGGCCACAGCGGTCCACGCCGGGGCGTGATGCCACGAGGCGGACACGTCAGTTCGCCTTGCCGTTCTCGAAGATGAGCGATCTGAGCACATCGCCGCGGCTGACGATGCCGACGAGCACGTCCTTGCCGCCACGCCGCTCGACCACGGGGAGACTGCGCAGCTTGGACGCCAGCATGTGCTCGACGGCCGTCGTCACCGCATCGCGGGGCCCGAGGGTCACCACGCGGCGCCTCATGATGTCCTCGACGTGCTCCGCCCAGAGCTCGGTCAGGCTCGGACGCAGACGTGCCCGGTCGTGACGAAAGATCCGCAAGAGGTCGAGCTTGGTGACGATGCCGATCAGGATTCCCGCGCCTTCGACCACCGGGAACGCATTGAAATCGTACGAGACGAAGAAGCCCTGGAGCTCACGCACAGGCATCTTCGGTCCGACGGTCTTGGGTTGAGACGACATGACGTCCCGAACCAGTCGTGGCGCGATTCGTCTGGTCATCGGATCCTCTATCTGTTCGCTGCGGCGGTGCAGAAGAGCGGGCTGCGGTCGCCGGATTATACCTTGCCCTACGCGCTCCTCATGCGCTTGCCACGAGCACGATCTTCCCTGACACACCGCCCTTTCCGAGCAACGCGTGCGCGTTTCTTGCCTCGGCAAGCGCAAACCGGTGCGCGATGAGCGGCCTGATCTTCTGCTGCTGAAGGAGATCGAGCAGGGCGATCAGATCCTGTCGGAACCATGCCGGTCGCAGGCGCTTGAGCCACTGGATGCTGTAGGGGATGACCCGTCGCCGGCTCGGTAACAGCCAACCGCCAGCGATGTAGAGCCCGAAGATCGCGATCGCACGAAAGCGACGGCGGCGGCCGGGACGCCCTGAAGTCGCTCGACCGGCCCGGAGCGAAGCCGTCAGGCCATACGCCATGACCCTTCCGCCCGGCCGAAGAGCCTTGCGGGAACGCCACAGGTGGCGGCCGCCCATGCCGTCAAAGACGACATCGACGCCCTCAGGCGTGAGCCGGTGAATCTCGTTCACGAAGTCCTGATGCTCGTAATCGATCGGGACGCATCCCATGGCCGAAACGACGGCCGCCGATCGCGATGAACACGTCCCGTACATCTGGAGATGCGCGAGGTGGCCGAGCTGCAGTAGCGCGGAGCCGACGCCACCTGCTGCGCCGTGAACGAGCACCCGCTGGCCCGGTCTGACTGACGCGGAACGATGCAGCATCTGGTAGGCCGTGACGTAGTTCAGCACGAGGCTGACGGCCTCGGCGGCGTCGACACCCGATGGCACGGGAACGAGCTCGCGCTGGGGCAGGCAGACGAACTCCGCGTACGCGCCGGTCACCGGCAGCGCGGCAACTCTCTGACCTGCCTCGAGTCCAGAGACACCGTCACCGAGCCGGTCCACCACGCCCACCAGATCCCACCCCGGCGTGAACGGAACCCGGGGCGTCTCCGGGTGAATGCCCTCGCGCATCATCAGGTCGGGCAAGGACACCCCGGCGGCCAGTACTCTCAGGCGCACTTCACCAGCGTTCGGCTCCGGACGCTCCTCTTCGACAACCTGCAGCTCATCCGGTCCGCCGTAGCGCCTGACGACGATGCGCGTCTGTCTCATGCTGCTTCTCCTCGGCGAGCACGGCCGCGCGTTACCGGTTGCAGGCCCTCCGGCCATGCCGGAGAATGCGGCCCAATGCCCCGGATCGTCGCGGCTGGTGCATTTGCACTACTCATGGTCATCATCTCGGCCGCGGCGTCTGCTCAAGAGCCCGCGGGGGCCGACCTCTATATACGGCGGGGCTGCTTGGGCTGTCATGGCGCCAGTGGGCGCGGTGGCGTCGGCCCCACGCTGGCGAATACGAAGCTCACGATCGACGCCTTCGTCAACCAGCTGCGGCACCCGCGCGGCATCATGCCGCCGTTTCACCAGCAGATCGTCACCGACACGGAAGCGAGGGCGATCTTTGCCTATCTGCAAGGGGTGCCGCCGCCGTCACCGAAGCTCCGCGCCGACGTCCCGAAGGGCGAGCTCGATCAGAAGACGTGCGCGGAGTGCCACCGCAAGCTGAACCCGATCATCGTCGCGCAGTTCGAAGCAAGCGCCATGGGCAAGGCGGGACGGCAGAATCCCGCGGTCGCCCTTCCGACGCCGAACATGCCGCCGCAGATGACCTGCGCCGGTTGCCACGGCACCAATCACGACGACATCATGGCAACGAAGGGGCGGGTGCCGGAGACGACGTGCGCCGCCTGCCACCAGCAGATCTACAAGGAGCACGTCCTCGACGCGGGCCACTCATATGGTCCCGGACCCGGCAACCTCGGCATCAACTGGGAACGCAACATCGGCGTCCCGCACTACAAGCAGATGCCACGCAAGGTCATGGAGATGGGCTGCGATCCGTGTCACGCGCAGGCCGGCGCCACGGATGCCAAGTACTGGAGCGAGGAGCAGAAGCAATACGTCGATACGTCGAGCCTCACGGTCCGTAACGGCTGCATCGCGTGCCACACGCGTCATTCGTTCAGCCTCGAAGAGGCTCGCAAGCCGGAGGCCTGCTACACCTGCCACATGGGGCCGGATCATCCGAACTACGAGGCGTACATGTCCTCGAAGCACGGCTCGATCTACGTGGCCCGCGGCAAGGACTGGGACTTCAAGTCCCGCCTCGCCGATGCGCGCTGGGACGCGCCGACGTGCGCGTACTGTCACATGCTGTACGTGGGTGATGACGGCTCGCGCTCGTCCAGCCACAACATGACGCGCAAGATCATCTGGGGTATGGGCGTGCAGGCGGCCGGCGGGGAGCTGAAGGACCTGACGGTCGACGCCGAGGGACTGGGGAAGCGAAACGAGATGGTGAAGGTCTGCGTCACCTGCCACTCGGAGGACAAGGCGCGCGGCTATCTCGAATCCGCGGATGCGCACAAGCTCTCGGGTGATGCGCTCGTCGTCGAAGCCCGCGAGATCCTCGCCGGGCTGTACAAGGACAAGCTCATCCGGCCGAGTCACGCGCAGATTTCCGCCGGCCTGCTGCAGGGGCCCCGCTACACTGCCATCGACCTGCCCGACGGCATCGCGTTTCACTCACCGACCAGCCTGTACTTCGATGTGACGCCGGTCGAGCGTGAGTACTTCGACATGTTCTTCTTCTCGGCGCTCAAGAGCTACAAGGGCGCCTTTCACATGAGCCCCGACTACGCGTGGTGGTACGGCTACGCCGACGTCCTGGGTCACCTCGCGACGATCCGCGACCACGCCGAACGCCTGCGCGGCGACCACGGGGTGCGCAGGCAGACGCTCTTCATGCTGTGGACGGGCCCGCTGATGGTGCTCGCCGTCATCGCCGCCGTCTGGTACGGGCGCGGGTTCTGGCGGCGTCGGCGCCCGCGCTGAACGATCCTCGCGACTCCGCGACGTCGCTGCGCCGCGTGCTCGGGCTCGGCGAGGTGACCGCGGGCGGCGTCGGCATCATCGTCGGCGCCGGCATCTATGTCTTGCTCGGGCCGGCCACCGTGCACGCCGGCGCCCTCGTGTGGGTGGCGTTCCTCATCGCCGCGCTCCTGAGCGCCCTCACGGGGCTCAGCTACGCGGAGCTGAGCTCGATGTTCCCGAGCGCCGCCGGCGAATACGAGTACACGCGCCATGCGATGCCGGAGTGGGTCGCCTTCGTCGTCGGCTGCACGATGATCGCCGGCCTGGTGGTGGCTGCCGCAACCGTCTCGATCGGATTTGCGCGCTACCTCGGGTATTTCGTCGACCTGCATCCACGTTTCGCCGCGCTGGCGCTCCTGGTGGCGGTGTCGGGCGTGGCCATGACCGGCGTGAAGCAGTCCGCGCGCCTGACGATGGGACTGAGCGCGGTGCAGGTGGGCGGCCTCGTCCTCGTCACGGCGATCGGCGTGCCGCATGTCGGAGACGTCGACCTCCTGAGGGGGCCTGGTCTCGGCGGCGTCCTGGCGGGAGCCGCGCTGGTCTTCTTCGCTTTCATCGGCTTCGACGAAGTGATCACCCTCGCGGAGGAAACGCGCGAGCCGACGCGGACGGTGCCTCGGGCCCTGCTCCTCGCGCTCGGCCTGTCGACGGCGCTCTATGTCGCCGTGGCCATCGCTGCCGTCAGCGTCCTCGGCCCGGCGCCTCTGGCAGCGTCGACACGGCCGCTGGCCGATGTCATGGCGCACGTGCTCGGAGCGCGGGGAGCGATCGTCGTGGCCGCGATCGCCGTGGTCACGACGACGAATACGACGCTGCTGGCGCTGACCGCGGCGTCGCGCGTGATGTACGGGATGGCGAAGGCCGCGGCGCTGCCGCGCGCCTTCTCGATCGTCCATCGGACACGACGAACGCCCATCCGCGCCATCGGGGTCGTCGCGATCGTGGCCGCCGCCGTCGCCGCCTTCGGCGATTTCGTGTTCATCGCCGCCGTCACGGACTTTGCGGTCTACGTCGTGTTTCTCGCGGTCAATGCCACCGTGATCATCTTGCGCCAGACGCGGCCGGAATTGCCGCGCCCGTTCGCGGTCCGCTGGACGATGCTCGGCATCCCCGTGCTGCCGGCGCTGGGCCTGGGCGCGGTCGGCGTGATGATGACGCTGCTCGAGTCAGGGGTCATCGCCGTCGGGATGGCGGCCTGCGGCGGTGGTCTCGTCGCGAGCCGGCTGGCGCGGGGGCATCGATGAGCGACGCACGCCGGCCGGTCAGTTCGTGTGCGAGCGCGCGCCCAGGCGCTCGCCGTCGTTGGTGACGAGCACGACGCGGCCACGCTCGAACTGCACGGTGCCGTCGAAGGCGAGCACCCTGGCGCCGCTCGCGGGGTCTTCGGGGATGAAGCGCACCGTGACCGCACGCGCCCCGGGGCGCACGTCGAGGTCTTCCTCGACGCTCAGCGGCCGGTCCCCGCGCATGCCCGGCGGGCGCACGCGCTTGCGCACGAGCACCTGGCCGTCGACGGCGGCGGTCAGGTCGTACGCGAGCGCTTCGCTGACACACTCGCGCGACTGACGCATGTGGACGGGCCGCGCAGCGATCTCCTCGGGCGAGAGCTCGCGGCATCGCTCGCGCGCCTGGCCGGCCAGGCGCCAGCCGAGTCGCAGCACCGCGTGATCGGCGTCGGTGCCGAGCGGCCATCGGCTGCCCACGGCGACGAGGCCGAGCAGCGCCGCGCTGAAGCCCGCGGCGAATGCGCGCCGGCGCCAGGACATCGCCGGTCGGGTCGATGAGGCTGCTGCCGGTTTCCCCCGCAGCGCGTCGAGCGCGGTCAGGACGCGGTCCCACTCGGACACGGAGGCGTGCAGGAGCTGAACGGGGAGCCGCGCGATGCGCCCGGCGACCGCAGGCGCGCGGTCCTCGAGGATGCGCGCGTCGGCGAGGCTCGCCCCGAGCCGATGGATGCAGTTGCGCGGCGGGCAGGCGATGATCAGCGTCGCGCCGAAGTGGCTGCCCACATACGAGACGGTGCCGGGATGCAGCGTCCCTGCGCACTCGACCGTGAACAGCGCGAGCCCGGGGTCGTCGGCAACCATGCGCTCCAGGCGCAGGGCGAGCGCCAGGTTCGTCCGGCATGCGACGAGGAGCGTGCGGCGTTCGGCATCGGCGGTGGCTGCGACCAGCCGCCGCGCGGCCGCGAGCTGATCGCGCGCGGTGCGCCCGGGCGGGCCGATGGCGAGCGAGGCGCACGAGGCCGCACAGATGCCACAGCTCGTGCACAGATCCGGCTGCACGAGCGCGCGCAGCGGATGGACGTCCGGGTGCTTGCCGGCGACCATCTCGATGGCGTCGTACGGACAGTCGTTGCGGCACTGCTCGCAGCCCTCGCAGTGGTCGGGATCCGAGAACGCCGGCGCCGGCATTGCCGCTCGGCGGGGACGGAGCAGCCAGGGCACGCCGACGAGCACGCCGGTCACGCCGAGGATCGCGCCCAGCGCGGCCAGCGGCGACAGCTCGGCCACCGGAAGCCAGAATCCGTAGAACAGATCCGCCGGCACGCGGCCGGGAAGCGCCAGCAGGTCCGCCGCCGACGGCAAGGGGGCGGGCCACACCACGGCGAGCGCCACCAGGCCGACGACGATACCGAGCGTGACCCGGCGCTCGGGGAACCACGAGGCGCGGGCCAGCCGCGCGGTGTGCAGCCAGAGGAAGCAGACCATGCCGAGCGGGACGGCGACGTGCAGGAAGAGGTTCATGAAGAAGAACTGCGAGGGCATCGGCGCCGCCCCGACGAATGCGCGGTCCGGCGGCTCGGGAAACAGCGGCAGCAGGCGCAGCATCCGGGCGCCCGCGATGGCGAGCGCCTGACCGAAGCGGTCCCAGACCAGCACGAAGCCCGTCGCCGCCGACAGGAACATCATCCCGGTGAGCAGGACGCCGGTGATCCACGCGAGCGTGCGCGGACCCCACGTCTTGCGCTGCACCACCAGCCGGAGGACGTGCAGGGCCACGGCGGCGACGGCCGCGTCGGACGCATAGCGGTGGAGCGCTCGCACCCAGCGTCCGAGCAGGACGTCCCGCTGGATGCCGAGCACCGATTCGTATGGCCGGCCGATGTCGTACACGAACAGCAGGTACACGCCGGTGACGAGCGCGATCGTCAGCAGGAGCACGGCGACCGTGCCCGTACGGTAGAGGGGATTGAAAGTCGACGAGTAGATGCGGTCGAACAGGCGGTCCGCGCGCTCGAGCGCGGACGTCAGCGCGCGCGCCGGTCGGGACACCGACCCGCCCCGACCGGCGTCGAGCTCATCCGGCAAGAACATGCGTCGCTCCGAGGCGGCGCAGGGCCTCGCGCACCCACGCCGGCGAGGGATTGCTGAACGTGTACGCGAGACGGCCGTCGCGATCGATGACGAAGACGAGCGCCGCGTGCACGATGTCGCCGGTCCGCTCGTCGCGCGCGTAGGCGACGCCGTAGCGCGCGGCGGTGCCGAGCACGTCGTCGGCGTGGCGCGAGGAGAGCACGTGGAAGCCGTCCGGAATGGCCCACCGGCTCGCGATGCCGGCGAGCGTGCTCGGCGTGTCGCGCCACGGATCGAGCGTCACCAGCAGGACGGCGGCGCGCGGGCCTGGCCCGGACGCCTGCTTCAGCGTCTCGACGAGGAGCGGGCACACCGTCTCACAGTGCGCGAACACGAACGTGACCACGATCGGCTGCCCCCGGAGGTCGCCGAGCGAGAGCGTCCGGCCGTGCTGATCGACCAGCGAGAAGTCGGGCGCGGCCGCCGCCCCTCGCGGATAGTCGGCCGGCAGGTCGCCGGCCTCGTGGATGTCGCGCGCCCACGTGCCGACGGCGCGCGCGGACTCCACCTTGCGCGCCACCCACACCGTCTCGACGCCGACGGCCAGGGCGAGGCCGGCGACGGCGATCCGACCCGTCCGGCCGCGCATCGCCCGGGCCAGCGCCGCCGGCAGCTCGCCTCCCCACAGCACCGCGATGCCGACCAGGAAGCTCAACGGAGCGAGCACCAGCAGCATCCAGCCGTGCGGCGCCGGCAATCCGGTCTCGGCGGAGCCGAAGCAGGCGTGGCGGGCGGCGGTCAGCCACTCGGGCGGCGCCGACGGCAGCGGCGCGAACGCGAACGCCCACCACGCGAGCGTGGCCACCACCCACAGCGCCAGCACGGGCGCGCCCATCGTCAGCCGACCTTCCACAGCGACGACAGGATCTTCCAGTTCGCGAAGTAGTAGAGGACGAAGCACGCGAAGAAGATCGAGACGAGAACGAGCGTGCCCGGCGTGCCCCTCCGGTGCACGTCGACCACGGCCCCCCCCGTGTGCGTCTGGCGCGGCAGCTTCCACACGCCCTGCGGCACGCCGGCGAGATCGTGCGTGTCCGAGGGCCGGAACGGGCGGCCGAAGAAGACGCTGACGACGGCGATCACGATGTACGCGAGACCGCCCGCGATGGCGAGCAGGCCTCCGATGCCCATCGTCGCCTGGAACAGCTGCACGGCGGGATGGTACTCGAGCGGGAACGGCGCGTTCGCGAACGACACGTCCCAGTGCCGGCGCGGGACGCCGAAGATGCCCTGGAAGATCATCGACATGGCGAGGATGACGATGCCGATTCCGAAGAGATAGGGCTGGATCTTCGCCAGGCCCCAGAACGCCACGCGCTTGCCGAAGATCAGCGGCAGCACGTAATAGGTGACGGCCATGAAGGCGAGCGCGGTGCCGCCGACCACGGTCGTGTGGAAGTGCCCGGGCACCCGCAGCGTGTTGTGCGCGATGATGTTGATCTGCTCGGTGCCGATGGTCACGCCGGTGACGCCGCCCAGGAAGCCGAAGATCACCACGGAGAGCGCCATGCCGGAGAATCCGGGATCGCTCCACGGTGCCTTCTTCAGCCACTCGAAGGTGCCGCGCGTGTACCCGCGCAGACGCTGCCCCATCTCGATGCCGGCCGGGATCGTGAACCCGTGCACCATGCTGGCGAGGACCGCCAGGTACATCGCGTAACTCGTGTTCCAGATCTTCCACGCCGGCCCCATCCCGGGGTCGACCAGCAGGTGATGGGCGGACGCCATCGAGATGAACAGGATATAGAGGACGAACGCCATGCGGCTGATCTTCTCGTTGATGACCACGCCGCCCACTGTGAACGCCGCCAGCAGGTACCAGATCGACACGTGGGCGGCCACGTTGATCTGCTGCGACGAGTGCCCGAGGCCCCACCACACCATCCGATAGACCTGGGGATCGACGTTCATCCAGCCGAGGGACCAGAGGAACGTCGGAATGTAGATGGCGGCGCCGTGCAGGAGCGTGATGACCGCGATGATGGCCGCCGTCAGCGCGCCGAAGCTGACGAGCGGGATCGAGCCCTCGTACGTCCGCTCGCGTCGCGCGACCACCAGCGTGGCGAAGAAGAGCGCGGTCACGAGGAGGGCGCCCACCGCGAACAGGATGATTCCGAGGTAGTAGAGCGGATGCGCCTGGAGCGGTGGATACGAGGTGAAGAGCACGTCGCCCTTGCCGGCCAGCACCGTCGCATTGGTGATGAGCATGCCGACGACCATGAGCGCGAAGGCCAGCCAGCCGACGCGCGGCGCCGGCAGCCGGCAGCTCAACAAGACGGGACCGGCGAAGTAGAGCACGGCCATCTCGAAGAAGATGATGAAGAAGATGAGCATGTTGAGCCCGTGCAGCGTGAGGAAGCGGTAGAACAGGTCGGCGGGCAACAGATGCACCGCCTGCCATCGCGTCATCACGAGCCCGAACGCGGCCACGATGCCGACGAGGAAATTGACGACGGCCACGACAGCGTTCACCTTGATGAGCGTTTCCGCATGCCACTCGACGCGCAGACCGGTCACGGCACAGGTGCGCATGAAAGTAGTCTCCCTCGCTTACTCGACGATGACCTTGCCGACCATCATGTGATGGTTGATGCCGCAGAACTCGTTGCAGACGATCCGGAAATCGCCCGCCTGGTTCGGAACGATCTTGAGCCCGTAGTCGTAGCCGGGAACGATCTGGAAGTTGAGGTTCACAGGGTACAGGTTGAAGCCATGGTTGATGTCGAGTGACGAGAGATGCAGCGTGTACGCGACACCCTGCTTGAGCTTCAGCACGGGATACCAGCGCCACATCTGAGCCTGGAGATAGACGTCGCTCCCGGGCGGCGGCGCCACCACGGGCACGCCGTTGTCCTCGCCGACCTTGTAGTCGGCGACGAACTTCTCGACGCGCGCCGCGAAGTCGACGTTGCTGACGCGCGCGCGGATGCCCGACGGATTCTGGCCGCCCTTGAGATGCCAGACGGGCATCATCGCGAACAGGATCAGGCACCACACGAACGCGATGCCGACCCACATCTTTTCCTGCTTGCCGGCCGGCTGCCACCAGGTGCCGGCCGGCGCCACGATCGCGGAATGCGCTTCGGTGTGGTTCATGCGGCCTCCCGTTGCCGGCGCGTCATGGCAGGGTCGCCTTCGGCAGGCTCAGGATCTCGTAGAGTCCCCAGATCGTGTAGAAGCCGAACATCACGACCAGGCCCGCCACCAGCAGAAGGAACGGGCGGTTCAGGAGTCGCTGGCCCAGCGGGACCGGCTGATCGCTCGAATGCGGTGCCGACATCGCATCTCCTCCGTGGAACGGGTGAGCTTCACCGTCCCAGACAGGAATACGCTGGCCGCCGCCCCCGGAGTTATGACCGACGTCATAGGGTTCCGCCCGCGGTCAGATCCCGAGCTGCGCGCGTACGTAGGCACCGACCAGGATGGCCGCGGGGTACAGCACCTGTTCCTCGGTCTCGGCGTGCACGCGGAGCTCCTCCGCGAACCGCTCGGCGTCCGGGTGCTTCTCCGCTCGTCCGGCTGCCGCGAGGCTCTCGAGCGCTGCCACCACCTGCCTGTGCTCGGCGAGCATCTCCGGTAGATCCTTCTTCAGGCGCTCCGTCATGGCCACCGCGGCGCGCATCTCCGGCGTGACGCCACCTTGCGCGATGCTCACGAGCAGCCCGAGCGGGGGCAGCGCGTACTCCTCCTCCTTCACGAAATGCGGGTGTAACACCGCGGCCACGTGCCGGGCTGCCTCGCCGACTCGGCCGGAGGTCTTGGTGAGAGCCACGAGCTTTGCGTGCAATGCCTCGTGCTCGACGGCCAGCGACTGGGGGATCTTCATGGGCATGACCGCTCCTCCTTGTGACAGGACGCCGGCCGGGCCTCGCGTCCCCGGTGGCCAGCGTACCCCCCGGTGACGACGCTCGCGATATGACGCCGCTCATAGGCGCCGCTGCCAGGCTCGGTTACAAAAGAATGTGAAGCCATCGCGCGTTGCGGAGGTGGGATATGCACGGGGCCGTTGCGGTCATCAAGCACGAGCATCGCTCCATCACGGCCGTGGTCAGCGCCCTCGAGTACCTCGCCCGCAACATCGCCGCGGGCGACGAGCCGGACTACGAGGTGCTCACGGTCATTCTGGACTACATCGAGGCCTTTCCGAACCGCCTCCACCACCCGAAGGAGGATCGGTACCTCTTCAGCGCGCTGCGCCTGCGCGACGCATCAGCGGGTGCGATCCTCGACGAGCTGGAGGAGGAGCACCGGCGTGGCGACGAGTTGACGCGCGAGCTGCGCTTCCTGCTCACACGGTGCCGCGTCGGCGGCGCCAGCGCGAAGCAGGCGTTCGCCGCCGCCGTCGAGCGGTACGGGAAATTTCACTGGGGACACATGCGCAAGGAGGAAGACGTCGTCCTGCCGATGGCGCTCCAGGCCCTCGGCGTCGAGGACTGGACCGCGATCGATGCCGCATTCCGCGTCAACGACGACCCGGTGCCCGGGATGGCGCCGCGCCAGGAGTTCGACGCGCTGTTCCGGCTCATCGTGGCCATGGCGCCGCCTCCGGTCGGCATCGGCCGCAGCCCCGCCGAGCGCGATCGCGCCTGACCGGGGGATGGCGGGGACGCCCTCCTCGCCGTACACCCTCACCTCCATGACCGCCACGCGCCGCGACCGCGAAACCACGCACGCCTCGACAGCGGTCTCGAGCCCACCGGGATATGAGCGATAATCCTCGCCGGTCATCCTGATGCGCCCCGGTTCGGGGGGCCGGGTGTCGGTGGAGGTGGGGTTGGCGTGAAGCCTATGAAGCTGCGCTCGCACCTGCTGCTCCTCACCGTCAGCGCGCTGCTGCCGATGGTCCTCTTCGCCCTCGTCGTTACCGTGGTCCTCGCCCGGCGGGAGGCGGCCGTGTTCGAGCGTGGCGCCACGGAGCGCACACGCGCGCTGCTCACGGCCGTGGATGCCGAGCTGAAGGCCTCGGAGGCGACGCTGGAGGGGCTGGCCGCCTCGCGCCACCTCGACACCGGCGACACCCGCGCGTTCCAGGAGGACGCGTCGCGCGTCCTGAGGAGCCAGGAGGACTGGCTGTCCATCGCGCTCGCCTCACCGACGGGGCAACAGGTCGTGAACGTCCTCCGCCCGCCCGGCGCCGCGTTGCCCACGACGCGGGAGGTCGCCAGCCTCGAGCGGGTGTTGCGGACCGGAAAGCCCGCCGTCGGGGACGTGATCCAGGGCGCGGTCACGGGCGAGCCCGAGTTCTCGGTTCGCGTGCCGGTAGCCCGGGACGGCGGTGTGAAGTACGTGCTCTCGGCCAGCGTCAAGCCGCGGTCGATCCACGCGTTACTCGCCTCCCAGCGTCTGCCCGCCGACTGGGTCGGCGTCGTGCTCGACGGCCAGGACCGGATCGTGGCGCGGACGGTCGCGGACGAGCGCAGCATCGGCCAGCTCGCCTCTGACAGCCTCCGGGCCGCCCTCGCCCGGTCGCCCGAGGGCTGGTTCCACGGGACCACGATCGAAGGCGCCGAGGTGTACACGCCGTACAACCGCTCGCCGACCACCGGCTGGGCCGTTGCGATGGGGATTCCCGCGGCGGTCGTGGAAGCGGGAGCGCGCCGGAGCATGCAGGGAATGGCCGCCGGCAGCCTGCTCGCGGCCGCGCTCGCCCTGGCGGCTGCGCTCATCGTCGGCCAGCGGATCGCCGGGCCGATCGCGCACCTGGCCGCCGCCGCCGGCGCAGTCGGCCGGGGCGAACGACCGGGGTTCGTCTCGCCGGCCCCTGTGCAGGAGCTGAACGACGTCGGCCGTGCGCTCGACGACGCCGCGGCCGCCGTCCGCGCGCGGGAGGAAGCACAGCGCCAGCTGGCCGCCATCGTCCGCTCCTCGACGGATGCGATCGTCGGCTATGGGCTCGACGGGCGGATCATGGCCTGGAACGATGCGGCCACGCGGACGTTCGGGTACAGCGAAGCGGAGGCGATCGGTCAGTCGATCGATCTCATCGTGCCGCCCGAGCGTCGCGGGGAGGAGGCCGACATCCTGCGTCGCGTCGCCAACGGCGTCACCGTGCCGACGCTCGAGACGGTGCGTCTGCACAAGGACGGCGCGCGCGTCGACGTCGCGCTGACGATCTCGCCCGTCCGCGACGTGAACGGTGTCATCGTCGGGGCGTCGAAGATCGCGCGCGACGTCGGCGAGCGAAAGCGCGTCGACCAGGAGCGCGCGCGGCTGCTGGCCGCCGAGCAGGGGGCCCGCGCGGAGGCGGAGGCGGCGAATCGTGCCAAGGACGAGTTTCTCGCCATCCTTTCGCATGAGCTGCGGACCCCGCTCAGCGCAGTCTACGGCTGGGCGCGGATGCTCCAGACCGGCGAAATACGAGCGGAGGCCGCGCAGCGAGCGCTCGACTCGATCGTGCGGAACGCCCGGGCCCAGGTCCACCTCGTCGACGACCTGCTCGACGTCTCGCGGGTCATCACCGGCAAGATGCGGCTCGACGTGCAGCCGGTCGACGTCGCCGCCGTCGTCGGCGAGACGCTCGAGTCGGTGCGGCTGGCGGCGGAGGCCAAGGACGTGCGCCTGCAGCACGTGCTCGATCCCCGCGCGGGCCTCGTCAGCGGGGACCCGGCGCGCCTCCAGCAGGTAGTCTGGAACCTCCTCATGAACGCGGTGAAGTTCACGCCGCGCGGCGGCCGCGTGCACGTGCGAGTGGAGCGGGGCGACTCGCAGGTCCTCATCGTCGTGAGCGACACCGGGCAGGGGATCGCGCCCGAGGTCCTGCCGTTCGTCTTCGACCGCTTCCGCCAGGCCGACAGCTCCAGCACCCGCGCGCACGCGGGCCTCGGCCTCGGCCTGGCGCTCGTCAAGCATCTGGTGGAGATGCACGGCGGCACCGTCCTCGCGGAGAGCGGGGGAGACGGCAAGGGCGCCACGTTCGTCGTGAGACTGCCTGTCCTGCTCGCGGACGTCCGCCCGGCCGCGGCGCCGCGCGTGCAGGACGCAGTCGATAGACCGCCCGCGAGGCTGCCGGCGCTGGCGCGCCTGGATGGCCTCCGCGTCCTCGTGGTCGACGACGATCGGGATGCGGTCGACCTTGCCACCGCCATCCTCACCGCGGCCGGCGCCACCGTGCGCAGCTGTTCCCGCGCCTCGGAGGCGCTCGAGGTGCTGCGCCAGTGGCGACCCGCTGTGCTCGTGTCCGATATCGAGATGCCCGAGGAAGACGGGTTGGCGCTGATCCGCAACGTCCGGGCGCTGCCGGCCGAGGAGGGCGGCGCGACGGCGGCAATGGCGCTCACCGGTTACGGACGCATCGAGGACCGCATGCGATCGCTCGCCGCCGGCTACACCACGCACCTCTCGAAGCCCGTCGATCCCGCCGAGTTCACGGCGATCGTCGCCAGCCTCGCGCGAGCCTGAGTAGCCTCTCGGGTCGGGGCCCCCACGTGGTATGACGCCCGTCATAACTGATCGGCGCCACACCCCGGAGACTACATGGCAACAAGGGGCGATGGAGACGAGCCATGACTTATACCGACGTGCGCTACGAGAAGACGGACGGCGTCGCCTGGATCACCATCAACCGCCCCGAAGTGCGTAACGCGTTCCGCACGCGCACGGTGCACGAGCTGACGGACGCCTTCGAGGACGCGCGCTACGACCCGGCGGTGGGCGTCGTCGTGCTGACGGGGGCCGGTGACAAGGCCTTCTGCTCCGGCGGCGACCAGAAGGAGCGTGGCGCCGGCGGCTACTCGCAGGACGGCCAGCGCCCGATGAACGTGGACCGCCTGCACTCGGCCATTCGCCACTGTCCCAAGCCGGTGATCGCGATGGTGAACGGCTTCGCCATCGGCGGCGGCCACGTGCTGCACGTGCTGTGCGACCTCTCGATCGCCGCCGACACGGCGGTCTTCGGACAGACGGGCCCCCGGGTCGGCAGCGTGGACGCCGGGCACGGCACGGGCTACCTGGCGCGCGTCGTGGGCGAGAAGAAGGCCCGCGAGATCTGGTACCTGTGCCGCCAGTACCCGGCGCAGGACGCGCTCGCCATGGGACTCGTCAACAAGGTCGTGCCGGCCAAGGATCTGCGCGCCGAGGTCGAGCAATGGTGCCGTGAGCTGCTCGAGAAGAGCCCGACGGCGCTCGCGCTGGCCAAGCAGTCGTTCAACATCGACTCGGAGACCCGCGCGGGCGTCGCGGAGTTCGCCACCACCGCGCTGAATCTCTATTACCAGACCGGCGAGGCGCTCGAAGGCCGCAACGCCTTCGTCGAGAAGCGTCCGGTCGACTTCCGGAAGTTCCGGGCGTAGTCATGCCCGCGTTCGAGACCGCGCTCGTCGGTGCCCGGGCGCGCGAGCTCGCGGCGTGCGGGCTGTGGCGCGACGAGACGCCCGCCCAGTATCTCGACCGCTGGGCGACGAAGCGCCCCGACCGAACCGCGATGGTGGACGGTGCGGGGCGCTGGACGTGGCGCGAGCTGGCGGGGACGGTCGAGCGCGTCGCGTACGGCCTCGCCGCCCATGGCGTCACTGCCGGCCGCGTCGTGGCCTGCCAGCTGCCGAACTGGAACGAGTTCGTGGTGGTGCTGCTCGCCGCCGAGCGTCTCGGCGCCGTCGTGAACCCGATCCCGCCGATCTATCGGGCCAGCGAGCTGCGCTTCATGCTGAACCGCCTGGAGGCGGCCGCCGTGGTGATCCCCGGCGTGTTCCGCGGCTTCGACCACGTCGCGATGCTGGCGGCGCTGCGGCCCGAGGTGCCGAGCATCGAGCACGTCTTCGTCGCGCGCGGCACGCCCGGCCAGGGCATGCAGCCGTTCGGAGCGCTGACCGACACTGCCTGGGAGGCGCGGCCCGGACGTCGCGGCCTGCCCGGGACGGACCCGAACGCGGTGCACGAGGTGATCTTCACCTCGGGCACCACGGGCGAGCCGAAGGGCGTCATGCACACGCCGAACACGGTGCTGGCGAACGTCTTCCCCGTTCTCGAGCGGCTCGAGCGCTCCGAGCGAGACGTGATCCTGATGGCGTCCACGTTCGCCCACCAGACGGGTTACCTCTACGGCTACTGCGCGCTGCTCGCGCTGGGCGCGACCGGTGTCTGGCTCGACGTCTGGAGCGCGGAGGCGGCGGCCAGGCTCGTGGCGCGCGAGGGCGTGACCTTCACCATGGGCGCCACGCCGTTCCTGCGCGACCTCACCTACGTCCCGGGCCGCCACGACTTCTCGTCGCTCGAGGTGTTCATCTCGGCCGGGGCGCCGATTCCGCGGCCGCTGGTCGCCGATGCCCGCGCGCGGCTCGGCTGCGCGATCTCGCCGGGCTGGGGGATGAGCGAGAACGGTCTGGTCACGTGCGTCGGTCCCCGCGATCCTGCGGAGAAGGTTCTCGCCACCGACGGCTCGCCGGCACACGGCATGGAGCTGGCGATCGTCGACGCCGAGGACCGTCCGCTGCCGCCGGACACCGAAGGTGACCTGCTGGTCCGCGGCGCGTCCCAGTTCCTCGGCTACTACAAGCGGGAGGATTTCACGCGCGACTCGCACACCGCGGACGGCTGGTTTCGCACGGGGGACCGGGGCCGGATCGACGGCGACGGATACCTCTCGATCACGGGACGCACCAAGGATCTCATCATCCGGGGCGGCGAGAACATCCCGGTGGCGGAGGTGGAGAGCGTGCTCTTCACCCATCCCAAGGTGAGCGGCGTGGCCGTGGTCGGCATGCCCGACGCCCGCCTCGGCGAGCGTGCCTGCGCCTTCGTCATCCCGAAGGGCGGGGCCGCCCTCACGCTCGCGGAGCTCGTGGCATGGCTCGACGCCCACCAGCTCGCGCGGCAGAAGTTTCCCGAGCGGCTCGAGCTCGTCGACGAGTTCCCGCTGACGCCGAGCGGAAAGATCCAGAAGTACCGGCTGCGGCACGCCATCGCGGAGCGTCTGGCTCGCGAGAGCGGCGAGGCGCGCTGACGTGGGCGGCACCCCGCTCGACGGTCGGGTCGCGCTCGTGACCGGCGCCGGGCGTGGCCTGGGCGTGGCCATCGCCACCGCGCTCGCCCAGGCGGGCGCCGCCGTGGCCTGTGCCGCGCGGTCGGCGGAGGCCGGCGAGACGACGGCGCGCACGATTCGCGAGCGCGGCGGCAAGGCGACCGTCGTCGCGCTCGACGTCACCGTGGCCGAGCAGATCACCGAGGCGGTGGCCACGACGCGCGGCACGCTCGGAGAGGTGGACGTCCTCGTCAACAACGCCGGCATCGTGCTCGACAAGCCGACCATCGACGTCGCCGACGCGGAGTGGAACGAGGTCCTGACGGCCAACCTGACCGCGATGTTCCGGCTCGCCCGCGCGGTGGCGCCGGGAATGATCAGGCGCGGACACGGCAAGATCATCAACATCGGCTCGATGTACGGGCGGCTCGGCGTCCCGCGCTACGCCGCCTACTGCGCGAGCAAGGCCGGTGTCGACGGCCTCACGCGCAGCCTCGCCGTCGAGTGGGCGCGCCACGGCATCCAGGTCACCTGCGTGGCGCCGGGCTACATGAATACCGACATCCCGCGCGAGGCCCTCGCCGATCCACGGACGCGCGAGCGCTTCCTGAGCAAGATCCCGGCCCGGCGGATCGGCGAGCCGGAGGAGATCGGGCCGCTCGTCGTGTATCTGGCCTCGCCGGCGTCGGAGTACATGACCGGACAGACGCTCTACTTCGACGGTGGACAGACGGTGGCGTGGTGAGCGTGCGTCGATACACGCGGAGGGCAGGCTGATGGACCTTGATCTGGCAGGCAAGAGCGTGATCGTGACCGGCGGGGGATCGAACATCGGACGCGCCATCTCGCTGGCGTTCGCGCGCGAGGGCAGCCGCGTGACGATTGCCGACGTGGACGAGGCGCAGGCGCGCAAGGCCGCCGACGAGGCCGAGCGCCTCGGCGCCAAGGCGGGCATGGCGGTGCGCACCGACGTGACGAGCTGGGAGTCGGTGCAGGCGATGGTGCAGGCAGTCGAGAAGCGTTTCGGCGTCGTCGACGTCCTCGTCAACAACGTGGGCTGGACGCTGGACGGACTCTTCGTCGAGAAGACGCGCGAGGCATGGGAGAAGGAGATCCAGCTGAACCTCTGGGGAATGATCAACTGCACGCGCGCGGTGCTCGACGGCATGATCGCGCGCAAGGCGGGGGCCATCGTCAGCATGGGCTCGGACGCCGGGCGCATGGGGGAGTTCCGCGAGGGCGTGTACGCGGCGTGCAAGGCCGGCGTGATCGCCCTCAGCAAGAGCCTCGCGCGCGAGGTCGGACGGTACGGAATCCGCCTCAACGTCGTGTGCCCGGGCATGACCATGCCGAGCTCGGAGGACGAGATCGGCCCGCTCAGCATGTGGGCGGCCGACGTCAACAAGCAGTGGCAGACGGCCGAGATGCGGACCCGCATCGCGAAGGTGTATCCGCTGCGTCGTGTCGCGCGGCCGGACGATATCAGCGGCGCCGTGCTCTTTCTCGCGTCGAGCGCGGCTGGCTTCATCACTGGCCAGACCCTCTCGGTGAGCGGTGGCTACACGATGATGTGAGCGTCGCGCGGGAGGCGACATGGACACGACAACGGTGATGTACGCGGCATCGGGTGGCATCGCGCGGCTCCAGCTGAATCGGCCGGCGCAGCTGAATGCGATCAGTCCCACGCTGCTCGAGGATCTCGACCGGGCGTGCGACGCGATCGAGGCGGACGCGGCCGTCCGCGTGGTGACACTGACGGCGGCTGGTCGTGCCTTCTGCGCGGGCGCCGACCTCAAGGCCGTGCAAGACCTGTCGAGCGATCCCGTGCGGTGGGCCGGCTTCATGCGCCTGTGGCACCGCGTGTTCAATCGCGTCGAGACGCTGCCGGTGCCCGTCATCGCCGGTGTCCACGGGCTGGCGCTGGCGGGCGGCCTCGAGCTGCTGCTCGTCGCCGATCTCGTGGTCGCCGATGCCGAGGCGCGGATCGGCGATCAGCATGCCAACTTCGGGCTCGTCGCCGGAGGCGGTGGCAGCCAGCGGCTGCCGCGCCTCGTCGGTCCCCGGCGCGCCAAGGAGCTGATGCTGCTCGGCGGATGGCTCGACGCCCACCAGGCGGAGGCGTGGGGACTCGTGAACCGTGTGGTCGCCGCCGGCACGGTGGCGGCGGCGGTCGAGGCGATGGCCGCGGACCTGGCGGCCAAGAGCCCGTCGGCGAGCCGGACGGTCAAGGCGCTCGTCCACCGCGCGCTGGACACCGATCTCTCGAGCGGTCTCGAGATGGAGCTCCATCTCGCGGGCACCCACATGCGAAGTCGCGACGCCGAGGAGGGCCTGCGCGCCTTCATCGACAAGCGCGCGCCGAAGTTCACGGGTGCCTGAGCGATGCAGCTGGCGTTCACGCCCGAACAGGAAGCGCTGAGCCGCACGCTGCGCGCCTTCGCGCGCAAGGAGCTGGCGCCCCGCTCGGCCGCCTGGGACAAGAGCGGGGAGTTTCCCTGGGACGTCTGGCGCCGGATGGGTGAGCTCGGCTTGCTGGGCCTCAGAACGCCGGCCGCCTATGGCGGGCAGGAGGCCGACTACCTCACCTTCGGCATCGCCATGCAGGAGATCGCGCGCGGCGACTTCGGCTGCACGTACGGCATCCAGCTCGCCGGCCTGGCCGGCGAGATCCTCGGCCGCGGCGCGTCCGAGGAGGTCAAGCGACGCTGGCTGCCGCCGACGGCGCGCGGGGAGACCGTGATCGCGCTCGCGCTCACCGAGCCCGGCGTCGGCTCGGATGCCGCCAACCTGGCGTGCCGCGCCGCGCGTGACAGCGACGGTTACGTGCTCACCGGCGAGAAGTCCGGCATCAGCCTCGCGATGGCGGCGCAGGCCGCGATCGTCTTTGCCCGCACGGAGCCGACGCGCGGCGCGCACGGTGTGAGCGCGTTCCTGGTGCCGCTGGATCTGCCGGGTGTCGTGCGCACGCCGCTGCGAGACATGGGCACGCGGGTCGTCGGGCGCGCGGTCCTCGCCCTGGACGAGGTCCACATCCCGGCTTCGCATCTCATCGGCACGGAAGGCACCGGCTTCTCCCAGGTGATGCAGGGCTTCGATTACAACCGCGTCGGCATCGCGCTCGCCTGCCTCGGCGTCGCCGACGTCTCGCTCGAGGAGACGATCGCCTACGTGACCGAGCGCCGCGCCTTCGGGCGCCCGCTCGGGGCGTTCGAGGGCGTCTCCTTCGCGATCGCGGAGGCGGCCACGCACCTCGAGGCGTGCCGCTGGCTGTGCTATCGCGCCCTGTGGCTCGCCGACCACGGCCGGCCCTACACGAAGGAGTCGGCGATGGTGAAGTGGTGGGGTCCTCGCCTGGCCGTCGAGACCATCCACCAGTGCCTGCTGTTCCACGGCCACTATGGCTACACCGACGAGCTGCCGTTCGAGCAGCGCATGCGCGAC
>Ga0075431_100000348_pt1 | contig 36509 bp, 35 predicted proteins | sample RhiMetdeltSRZDD5_FD_75297 | JGI IMG/M metagenome (GOLD analysis project Ga0075431, IMG submission 75297) | Populus rhizosphere microbial communities from Tennessee, USA - Rhizosphere MetaG P. deltoides SRZDD5 | ecosystem: Host-associated > Plants > Roots > Rhizosphere > Soil | place: USA... | reverse complement strand
GCGCCGCCTCGAGAGCGGCGCGGCAGGCGGCCGCGGCCTCGGTCATGCGAAGAAGGGCAGGGTGGGCGCGGTGCGGAAGTGCACGCGCCGCGCGTAGTCGAGCGCGCGCGCGTACCCCTCGAAGCGATCGGCGAGCCGGCCGAACAACGGTCCACCGGCGGCGCGGATCGGACGCGCGCTCGCGCGGTCGTGCTCGGAGACGAAGCGGTACGCGCGCTGGCCCTGCGTCACGTAGTAGCCGGTCGAGGCCAGCTGCTCGACGCGCTCGCGGAAGACGCCGAGCATGAAGAGCGTGTAGTCGCCGATGTGCCGGCGCACGGTCACCTCGCGCTCGGGCACGAAGGACGGATCCTGCCAGAGGGCCTGGGCCTCGAGCAGCAGATCGACGACGCACTCCAGCCGCTGGCCGGTGATGCCGCGCGGAAAGAGCTGCTCGGTGCGGGCGAAACGGGTCAGAAGGTCAGCCAGATAGGTGGCCACCCCTTCATCGTGGAGGGCCAGATCGCGGAAGCTCGCTCGGAGCGCGCCGTCGAAGAAGCGCCGAAGCTCCACGAGCAAATCATAACAAACTTGGCTAGAATTCCCGCGTCGTGGCTGACGCTACGAAACTTCGGTTGCCGTGGCTGCTCGTCATCGCGAGCCTCGTCCTGGCCGCCCTCCTCGGGTACACGCTCTTCGTGGGATATCTGCCCGCCAAGCAACGCATCGCGGGCCTCGAGCGCGAGCTCAAGGACGTCTATGCGCGCGAGGCGGACCTGGACACCAGACAGGCGCAGCGCGACCGGCAGCTGCAAACGGTCGTCGCCGAGCGCGATGCGCTCGCGCAGCGGGTGGTCGAGCTCGAGCGCGACCTCGCGGCCGCGCGCGGTCGCCGTCCGGCACCATGAGCCGCAAGCCGCCGCGTCCGGCCAGCTCCGACGACGCCGACCCGCGGCACCGCTGGGACCGCCCGTTGCAGGCGCCCGGACACATGCAGGTCGACTTCGAGGAGCGCGTCGATTTCCGCCGGCTTCATGCCTATCGCCTTGCCCGCGCCCGCCAAGCCCTGTCACGCTCCGGCCTCGGTGCCGTCCTGGTGTTCGACCAGTACAACATCCGTTATCTCTCCGGCACCGTCATCGGGGAGTGGGCGCGGGACAAGCTGACGCGCTGGTGTCTGCTGACCGGCAACGGTGAGCCGTGGGTGTGGGACTTCGGCTCCGCCGCGCGCCATCACAAGCTCTACGCGCCGTGGATTCCCGAGAAGCAGTCGCTGGCGGGACTGGTTGGTCTGCGCGGCGCCGTGTCGCCGAAGGCGGGACTCTTCAAGAAAGCCGCGCAGGAGATTCGCGACATCCTCAAGGCGGAAGGCGTGGGCGACTTGCCGCTCGGCATCGACGTCGTGGAACCGCCCTTCCTCTTTGCCCTGCAGGAGCTCGGTCTCGTGGTGCGTGACGGACAGCAGGTGCTGCTCGACGCGCGCATGCTCAAGAGCCAGGACGAGCTGACGCTGCTCAACATGGCCGCGGCCATGGTGGACGGCGTCTATCAGGACATCTTCGAGGCGCTCAAGCCCGGCGTGCGGGAGAACGAGATCGTCGCGCTCGCCAACCAGCGCCTCTACGAGATGGGCGCCGACAACGTCGAGGCCATCAACGCGATCTCTGGGGAGCGCTGCAATCCGCATCCCCACAACTTCACCGACCGCCTCATCCGGCCGGGCGACCAGGCGTTCTTCGACATCATCATGTCCTTCGTCGGCTATCGAACCTGCTATTACCGCACGTTCAGCGTGGGCAAGGCGACGCGGCCCCAGCTGACCGCCTACAAGAAGGCCCGCGAGTGGATGGACGAGGCCATCGCCCTGATCAAGCCGGGCGTGATGACGGACAAGATCGCGCGCGCGTTTCCGAAGGCGACGGACATCGGGTTCGAGACGGAGATGGCCGCCTTCGGCCTGAACTTTTGCCACGGCATCGGCCTCGGGCTGCACGAGCGTCCGATCATCAGCCGGTTGAACTCCTTCGATGACCCGATGGAGCTGCAGGCGGGCATGATGTTCGCCGTCGAGACGTATTGCCCCGCCACCGACGGCGTCTCGGCCGCGCGCATCGAGGAGGAAGTCATCGTCACGCCGGCCGGTGCTGCGATCATCACGCTCTTCCCCGCCGACGAGCTGCCGATCGCCAGCCGCTACTAGGGAGGCTCCGCATGCGGATCGTCGTGTTGTCGCTCGCGCTGTTGGCTCTCGGCGGTGTCCTGGCCGCGGACCTCTCGGCACAGGCCACGGGCCCCATCAAGATCGGCTTCGTCTCGCCGCTCTCGGGCGCCATCGCGGCTGCGGGGAAGGACATGTACAGCGGCTGCGAGCTCTACTGGCAGGAGACGGGCTTTCAGGTGGCCGGACGAAAGATCGAGATCACGCTGGAGGACAACGAAGGACTGCCGGCCGCCGCGCTGACGAAGGCGCGCAAGCTGGTCGAGAGCGACAAGGTCCACGTGCTGATGGGCGTGATCCTGTCCAACGTCGCCTATGCGCTGGTCCCGTACGTGGAGGCACAGGGCATCCCGACCATGTACCCGATCAACTCCGCGGACGATCTCACGCAGCGGCGCCGGCCCAAGTGGCTCGTGCGGACGGGCTTCTCCGCCGGCGGCAACATGCACCCGTTCGGCGAGTACGCGGCGAAGACGCTTGGCTACAAACGCATCGTCACCGTCGGCCTCGACTACGCGTTCGGCTGGGAGACGGTGGGCGGCTTCCACAAATCGTTCGAGGACAACGGCGGCCAGGTGGTGCAGAAGATCTGGGTGCCGCTCAACATCCAGGACTACGCGCCCTATCTGAGCCAGGTCCGCAAGGATGCCGACGCGGTGTTCGTGAACGCGCTGGGCCGGTGGACGCTGCTGTTTGCCAAGGCGTACTCGGACAGCGGGCTCAAGGGCAAGCTGCCGCTGCTCGCGGGTGGGACGTACAGCGACGAGCACGTGCTGCCGCAGATGGGCGATGAGTCGCTCGGCGTCATCAGCGCCCACCACTATTCGGCGGCCCTCGAGACGCCGGCCAACCGTCGCTTCCGCACCGCCTTCGAGAAGGCCTACCACCGCGTGCCGTCGTTCTACTCGGAGAACTGCTACACGGGCGCGCGCCTGCTGAGCGAGGCGATCAAGGCCATCGGTGGCCGGGTGGAGGACCGCCCGGCGCTCATGGGCGCGCTGCGCACGGTCGAGGTCGGTGACGCGCCGCGCGGCCCCGTCAAGATGGATCCCTACGGCAATCCCACGCAGAACATCTACATCCGGAAGGTCGAGCGGGTGAACGGAGTGCTCCAGAACACCATCGTCTTCACCTATCCCGGTGTCAGCCAGTTCTGGAAGTACAATCCGGACGAATTCCTGAAGCAGCCGGTGTACTCGCGCGAGTTTCCGCCGTGCCGGCACTGCTGAGGTGACCATGAAGCCGATCTCCGCCGACTCCCACGTCACCGAGCCGCCGGACACGTATGTCGACCGCATCGACCATCACTTCAAGGATCGCGCGCCGCACATGGTACGCGACCCGAAGCGCGGCGATCTCTTCGTCATCGAGGGACTGGAGAAGCCGATCCCGATGGGGCTGATCGCCGCCGCCGGCAAGAGCGCCGAGGAGCTGGCGATGTTCGACGCGCGCTTCGAGGATATGCACCGCGGTGGCTGGGATCCCGAGGCGCGGCTCGCCGATCAGGATCGCGACGGCGTGGGCGCCGAGGTGCTCTATCCCACCGTCGGCATGCTGCTGTGCAATCATCCCGACTTCGACTACAAGCACGCCTGCTTCCAGGCGTACAACACGTGGATCGCCGAATACTGCGCCGCGCATTCCGAGCGACTGCTCGGCATCGGGCAGACGGCGATGCGGTCGGTCGCCGACGGCATCGCGGATCTCGAGCGCATCAAGGCTCTCGGCCTGCGCGGCGTCATGATGCCCGGCAACCCCGCGGTGGCGGACTACGACGACCCGATGTACGGGCCGTTCTACGAGGCGGCCGCCGACCTCGGTCTCCCGCTGAGTTTCCACATCCTCACCAGCGCCGGCGACCAGCGACGCACGCGCGGGCCGCGCCTCAACGCGTTCATGGCCATCATCCGCGGCTGCCAGGACATCATCGGCACCTTCATCTTCGGTGGCGTCTTCGAGCGCCACCCACGGCTCAAGCTCGTGTGCGTCGAGGCCGACGCGGGCTGGGTCCCGCACTTCATGTACCGCATGGATCACGCGTATGACCGCCACCGCTACTGGCTGCCGTCGGGGACGCTCACCCGCAAGCCGAGCGACTACTTCTCCGACCACGTCTACACGACGTTCCAGGACGACTGGGTCGCCTTCAAGGTGAGCGGCCTCTGCAACGTCCGTCGCCTGCTGTGGGCGAACGACTTTCCGCACAGCGACTCCACGTGGCCGAACTCGCAGGCCCTGCTGGCCCTCCACGCGGCGCACCTGAGCGATAGCGACCGTGCGCGGATCCTGCACGACAACGTGGTGGAGCTCTACGGCCTCCGCGGGTGACGACTGGCCGCGACTGCATGCTCTGCCGGGCGGAGCGCATCACGCCCTGGTATCACGAGGACGAGGTCTGCTGGATCGCCGAGTGCGACATCTGCGCCGTCCCCATGGTCGTCTGGCGCTCGCACGGTGTCACGCCGCCTGCGGCCGATCGCGAGCACATGCTCGCGCGTCTTCGCGACGTCGCGCGCGTCCAGGTCGGCGTCTACTGGCTCGACGATCACATGCGCAACATCCCTGACCACTGGCACGCGCACGCGCGCCCCGAAGGCGGCTTCTTCGGCCGCTGACCTTCGGCCCGCCGCAACGCCGAGCCGCGGTCGCGGCCCTTCTGTTTTCCTCAGCCTTTCGGGAGGCCGAGGACGCGTTCGCCGATGATGTTGCGCTGGATCTCGCTGGTGCCGGCGGAGATCGTGTACTGGCGGGCGGCGATGAGGCGGTTGAACCACCGGGGGGCGTCGGGGACGGTCTCGGTCGCGCGATTGACCAGGGCATGCATACCGAGCAGCTCGCCGGCGGCATCGGCGATGCGCACGCCGAGCTCCGAGCCGGAGAGCTTCAGCACGGAGCCTTCGGGGCCGGGGACGTCGCCGCGCAGCTGGCGCGTCAGGTTGCGATAGCGCGTGTAGCGCATGGCCTGACAGTCGATGAAGAGTTGGGCCAGGCGCTGGCGGATGCGCGGGTCATCCCAGGCGGCGCCGCCATTGACGCGCAGCCGCCGGGCGACGGCGATGAGGCCGGCGACCTGGCCGATCGGATTGCGGGCGCCGGTCGAGTGACGCTCGTACATCAGGGTCGTGGTCGAGACTTTCCAGCCGTGGTTCAACGGGCCCAGTAGCTGTGACTTCGGCACCATCACGTCCGAGAAGAACACCTCGTTGAAGTGCGGATGCCCTGTCATGAGGACCAGCGGACGCACGGTGATGCCGGGGCTGCTCATCGGCACCAGGAAGGCGGAGATGCCCTGGTGCTTCGGCACGTCGGGGTTCGTGCGGGCGAGCAGGAAAATCCAGTGCGCGTACTGTGCGCCGGACGTCCACACTTTCTGCCCGTTGACGACGAAGTGATCGCCGCGATCCACGGCGCGCGTGGCGAGGCTCGCGAGGTCGGAGCCCGCGCCAGGCTCGGAGAAGCCCTGACACCAGACCTCGTCGCCGCTGAGGATCGAGGCCAGATGACGTTGCCGCTGGGCGTCGGTCCCCCAGTGGATGATCGTCGGGCCGATCAGATTCAGGCCCATGTTGCCGGGCAGCACCGGCGCGCGCGCGGCCGTGTACTCCTCGTCCCAGATGACGCGCTCGATCAGCGTGGCCGCCCGGCCGCCGTATTCCTTCGGCCAGTTGATGCCGACCCAGCCGGCGGCGTGCATGGTCTTCTGCCACGCGCGCCGGCGCTCGAACGTCTCGCGATCGCTCGCCACGCGGTCGTCGGCGGCGTCGTCGAGACACAGCTCGGGCGGCAGGTTGGCTGCGAGCCAGCCGCGGAACGCCGTGCGGAACGCCTCGTGCTCGGGCGCGTATTCGAAGTCCATCGTGATGCCCTCAGTGGTTCGGGGACGCCGGCAGCCCGCTCAAGCCCGCCAGCACGTCGAAGACGCTTGCGAAGTCCCGCGCGCCGAGCCCGAGGCCGCGGGCGGCGGTGAGCCATTCTTGAGCGAGCGCCGTGGCCGGCAGCATGACGCCGCTGGCGTGCGCCTGGTCGAGGGCGAGCTGCACGTCCTTCTGCATCATCCCGACGCTGAACCACGCGTCTCGTGGCATCGTGCCGACCACGAACGGCCCGCGATATCGGAGCATCGGAGAGGCCACCACCGACTTGAGCAGCGCCTCGACGGCGGTGGCGCGCGCGACGCCGGCCTTCTCGGCGAGCAGCACGGCCTCGCTGAAGGCGAGGATCTGCACGGCGAGGCCGAGGTTGGTAGCGATCTTCATGGTCTTCGCGATGCCGAGGGGCCCGACGTGCGTCAGACCACCGGGGCCCATCACCGCGAGATAGGGCTTCACGCGCTCGAGGATGCCCGCATCGCCGCCGATCACAATGGACGCCTCGCCGCGCTCGACGCTGATGGTGCTGCCGGAGACCGGCGCGTCGAGCATGGCCGCGCCCGTGCGCGCGACGGCGGCGCCGAGCTCGCGGGTGATGGCGGGACTCACGGTGCTCATCTCGACGAAGACGGTGCCGCGGCCGAGGCCGGCCAGGATGCCGTCGGCGCCCAGGGCGACCGCGCGAAGCGCGGCGTCGTTCGTGACCATGCTGAAGACGGCGACGGCGCCCTCGGCCGTCTCGCGCGGGGTGGCGGCGACCTTGAGACCGGCGGACTCCAGTGCGCGCGCCTTGTCGGGCGTCCGGTTGTAGCCGGTCACCGTGTGTCCGGCCTCGAGGAGGCGGCGAGCCAGGCGGCTGCCCATGGCGCCGAGGCCGACGAAGCCGAGCGCGGCCATCAGTGGCCGTCGGTGACGGCGATGGCGCTGATCTCGAGCTTGCAGCGCGCGTGCGTGGCCAGCCGGGAGACCTCGACGGTGGTCGTCGTCGGCAGATGTCCTTGGAGATATTCCGCCCACACGCGATTCAGGTCGTCCTGCTCCTCGACGTCGGTGAGAAAGCGCGTGGCCGACACGAGGTCCCCGAGGCCGCAGCCCGCGGCCTCGAGCGTCCGCTTCAGGTTCTCCATGGCCAGCACCGCCTGCTCGCGCATCGTGGCGGGCAGGTCGAACTCCTCCTCGCGGTGCGGGTGACTGTGGTAGACGGCGGCCGCCGTCACGCCGGACAGGAACACGAGCGCGCCGCGACGGACCACGATGCCGGGCGCGTACGGCATGTGGACGTCGGTGCGCCGATCGGCGTGGTGCACGACGGCGAAGTCCTTCGCCATCACTCCTCCAGCAGCTTGAGCACGCGCTCGTTCACCTCGCGGGTGCCGAGCGAGATCCGCAGGTGGCCGGGGAAGCCGACGGCGGCGCCGTCGCGCACGAGGATGCCGCCCCGCGCGAGCTGCTCGCGCGCGCGCCGGGGATCGGGCACACGGACGAGCAGGAAGTTGGCCTGTGACGGTGAGCACGTGATGCCGCGCTCGGCGAGGCCGGCCATGACGAACCGCCGCTCCTCCAGCACGAGCGCGCGCGTGCGGGCCGCATGCTCCGCGTCGCCGAGCGCGGCCAGCGCCGCCACCTGCCCCAGACGGTTCACGTTGTAGGGCGCGCGGACGCGGTTGAGCCGGTCCATCGTCTCCAGCGAGCCGAGCGCGTAGCCCACGCGAAGGCCGGCGAGGCCGGCGATCTTCGAGAAGGTCCGGAGCACGAGGAGCCGCGGGTGATGGGCGAGCAGTGTCACGCCATCCGGATAATCGGGGTCATCGACGAAGTCGTGATACGCCTCGTCGAGGACGATGAGCGGCGGATCGCCGCCCAGCGCCTCGAGAAACGCGAGGAGCGCGCGTCGCGGAATGATGGTGGCCGCCGGATTGTGCGGCGAGCAGAGGAAGACGGCCTTTGTGCGCGGCGTGACCCGTCGCCGCATGTCCTCGAGGTCCGTGTCATAGCCGGCGAGCGGGCTCTGGACCATGCGCGCGCCCGCGATGGTCGCGCCCGTCGCGTACGGCTCGAAGGACGGCTGCGGCATCACGACCTCGTCGCCGGGCTCGAAGGCGGCCAGCGCGATGAGGGTGATGAGCTCGTCGGCGCCGTTGCCGATCACGATCTGCGCGGGCGCGAGCCCGAGCTGACGACCGAGCGCCTCGCGCAGCGCAGTACTGCCGCCATCGGGGTAGAGATGCACGTGCGGCGCCTCGCGCCGCAGCGCGTCGATCACGCGCGGCGATGGCCCCAGCGGGTGCTCGTTCGCGGAGAGCCGGACGAGCTCCGCGACGCCGAGCTCGGCCGCGAGCGCCTCGAGCGGCTTGCCGGCCTCGTAGGGCGTGACGGAATCGAGCGCGGCGCGCCACAGCTTTCGCACCGGCGTATTGTAGCCGACCCTCCTGCTGCTCCAGCGCCGGCTCGTCCGTGAGCGCGCGCGTGCGGTGGGGCGTCGCCGCGTGCTGGTCCCTCTCGGCGGCGCCGATGCCTCACGCTAACTCTGCGTCTGCTTTGACATTAATCGCGCGGCGCTGGTACGCTCGGTGCGTCATGCCGCCCGAGCTGTATCGCCGGGCCCGGCGCGCCGAGGCCGGGGCACAACGCGCCGACGACCGCCGCCGGCTTCGTCTCGAATTCTTTCGCGCGGCGCTCGCCGATGGTCTCGTCGCCCTCAAGGAGCGTCACGCAGGCGGCGAGTCGGGCGGCGACTCCGTGCGGGCGCACGCCGGCTTCATGGACGAGCTGGTCCAGACGATCGTGCGCTTCGTCGGCGAGGGGGCCGAGAAGGCCGGGCTGACGCCCACGCCGCTGGTGGTCGTCGCGCTCGGCGGGTATGGACGCGGGGAGCTCCATCCCTCGAGCGACATCGACGTCATGGTCGTCTACGACGGCGAGCTCTCCCCGTACGTGCAGCGGGTGATGCAGGAGCTGCTCTACACGCTCTGGGATCTCGGGCTACAAGTCGGCCACAGCCTGCGCTCGCTCGGCGACTGCGTCGCCATGGCGCGCACCGATTTTCCGAGCCGTACCTCGATGCAGCAGGCGCGGCTCGTGGTCGGTGACCGGAAGCTCTTCCAGCGCTTCGGGCGTGTCCTGCGGGACAACGTCTACCGGCACGACTTCGAGCAGTTCCTGGCCACCACGCTGGCCGAGCGCGAGCAGCGCTATCGCAAGCACGGCGCCTCCCCGTACACGGGCGAGCCGAACGTCAAGGAGTCGGCGGGCGGGTTGCGCGACATGCACACCGCGATGTGGCTGGGGGCCGCCAAGTTCGGCGCCCGCACGCTGCGCGAGCTCTGCGACAAGGGGCTGATCACGCCGCGTGAGCAGGAAACCGCCGACCACGCCCTCACGTTCCTCTGGCGGGTCCGCAACGAGCTCCACTTCTTCTCCGGGCACAAGAACGACGTGCTCGGGCGTGAGCTGCAGCCGCGGATCGCCAAGAACCTCGGCTACGAGAACGAGGGAGAGACGCTCGGCGTCGAGCGCTTCATGCGCGACTACTACCTGAATGCCCGCGCCATCCACCGGGTGTCGCGCCGGCTGATCGCCCGCTGCCAGGAGACGCTGTCCGCGCGCGGCTCACCGGAAGGCCGGCAGCGCCAGCAGGCGCTCGCCGACGGCCTCGTGTTCTTCGATGGCCGGCTGCACCGTGCCGATCGTGACCCGCAAGTGCTGCGACACGATCCGACGCGGGTGATGAAGGTCTTCTGGCATCTCCATCGCCTCGGCTGCGAGCTGTCGCTCGGACTCGAGCGCACGCTCGAGGAGTCGCTCGACGTGGTGGACGAACGGTTCCAGCGCTCGCCGGACGTGCGCGACCTGTTTCTCGACATCTGCCGGACCTGGGGGCGGGTGGCGCTGACCTTCTCGGTGATGCACGAGCTCGGTCTGCTCGGCCGCTATCTGCCCGAGTTCGGCGGTCTCACGTGTCTCGTGCAGTACGACGTCTACCACAAGTTCACCGCCGACCAGCACTCGCTGCTCGCGGTCGAGCATCTGGAGGCGCTCGCGCCCGGCCAGTCCTCGGAGTCCGAGGGCGCCGCCCAGGTCTTCAACGAGGTCGACAAGCCCGAGCTGCTGATGCTCGGGATGCTGCTCCACGACATCGGCAAGGCCAGGGGCCACGGCCACGTGGCGAAAGGCATCCCCCTCGTGCGTGAGCTGACCACGCGCATCGGGCTGCCGCCCGAGGACGCGGGCATGGTCGAGTTCCTCGTCGCGCATCACCTGACGATGTCCCACGTGGCGCAGCGGCGCGACATCGACGATCCGAAGACGATCGAGACGTTCGCGGAGACGGTGGGAGATCCGCAGCGGCTGCGGATGCTCTATCTCCTGACCTACGCCGACATGCGCGCGGTCGGGCCCGGCGTGCTGACCGGCTGGCAGGCGCGCATCCTGCATGAGCTCTACGCGCGCACGCTGTCGCGGCTCACGGGCGGCCGTCTCGAGAAGCCGAACCGCACCGCCCTCGGCGAGCGCCTCTTCGAGGCGCTCCGCGGGGACGTCACGCGGCAGGCGGTGAAGGCGCACCTCGCGATGGTGCAGGATCGCTATCTCGGACAGACAAGCGTGCAGCGGATGGCCGCGCACCTGCGCTTGATCGCGCGCCTCGAGTCCGGCGCGCCGCTCGCGACCGAGCTGTTCCACCATCCCGATCTCGGCTCCTCGGATCTCGTGGTCGTCACCCGCGACGTGCCCGGGCTCTTCGCGGTGATCGCGGGCGCGCTTGCCGCGCACGGCGTGAACATCATCTCCGCGCAGATCGCCACCCGCGGCGACGGCGTTGTCATCGATACCTTCCAGGTCAACGACCCGACCGGCGAGGCCCTCACGTCGGCGGCCCAGTGGAGTCGCACGCTCGACGCCCTGACCCGGGTGCTGGCCGGCGAGCAGTCGGTCGAGACGCTGCTCGAGCGGCGTCGGGCGGCCGGGCGGCCGTCGGTGGTGGGCCAGGCGCCGCCGAAGATCGCCATCGACAACCGGCTGTCCGACGAGTACACAGTGATCGAGGTGAAATCGCCCGACCGCCTGGGCCTGCTCCACCTCATCACCCGCACGCTGTCGGGCCTCGGCCTCGACATCGCGAGCGCGCGCATCGCCACCGAGATCGATCAGGCCGTCGACACGTTCTACGTCCTCGATGGCCGGGGCCGTCGGCTCGAAAAGCCCGACGACGTCGAGCGCGTCCGGACGACGCTCGAGCGCGCGCTCGTCGAGCCGATCTGATGCTCGGCCGCTATCGCGAGAGCGTGCGCGCCTGGAGCGATCCCGTCGGGCGTGCCCTGTTCCGGCTGCACCTGCGTCCCAATCACCTGACCATGTGCGGGCTGCTCGTCAGCGCGTGCGCCGGCGCCGCGTTCGTCTTCGGCCACGTCCGGCTGGCCGGCGTGCTGCTCATTCTCGCGGGCCTGTTCGATCTGTTCGACGGATCGCTCGCCCGCGCCTCGGGCCAGGCGACGACGTTCGGCGCCTTCCTCGACTCGGTGATCGATCGGTACTCGGATATCGTCGTGATGCTCGGCATCGTCGTGCTGTATGCCCGCATGCCGCACGCGCGCGGCGCGCTGCTCGCCATGGCCGGCCTCGCCGGCTCGGTCATGGTCAGCTACACGAAAGCGCGCGCCGAATCGATCGGCGTCACGTGCAACGTCGGCGTGATGGAGCGTCCCGAGCGGCTGATCTGTCTCATCGCGGGCGCCCTCCTGGGGCTGATGGAGCCGGCGCTCTGGGTGCTGGCCATCCTGGCCAATCTCACCGCGCTCCAGCGCATCGTGTTCACGCGTCGGCTCCTGCTGGACCGTCCCGCGCTTCGGCTGGCGCTGGTCGCGCCCGGGATGCTGCTGGCGGCCACGGCGATGGCGGCGCCGCCGTCGCCGGACACCGAGCAGGCGTGGACGCAGGCGGTCGCCGCCTATCAGCAGGGCGACGTGGCGCCGCTCGCGCGCGAGTTCGCCGCCGAGGCCGCGCTCACGAGCCCGATCCGCGACTACGCCCGGTACCTTCTCGCCGACGCGCTGGCGCGCCGCGGCGATGTCGCCGGGGCGCGGGCGGCGGCGCAGGCCCTCGTCGATCGGGATCCGGACAGCCGGCTGGCGCCGCGGGCGCTCCTCCTGGCGGCCACGCTCGCCTCGAGCGCCGGCGACGAGTCGGGTGCCCATGCCGCGCTCAAACGGCTCCTCGAGCGCTATCCCGACGCTCCCGAGGTGCCGGAGGCGCTCTACCTCGTGGGGCAGACGGCGGAAGCGCGTCAGCAGATCGACGTGGCCGGCGCCGCCTACCGTCAGCTGCGCGTGCTGGCGCCGACCACGGCCTATGCGGAGGCCGCGGGTGATCGTCTCACCACGCTGATGCAGGCGGGCATGCCATTACCACCGATCTCGATGAGCGAGCGCATCGACCGCGCGGAGCGATTGCTCAAGGGCGGCGTCCCGAAGACGGCCGCCGACGAGGCGGAGACGATCGCCAGCGAGGCGCGTGACTCGGGCATCGTGCTGCGCGCGCTGCGCGTCGTGGCCGACGGCGCCGCGCGGCTCAACCGCTACGAGGCCGCGGCGCGCGCGCTGGAGCTGGCGGCGAATCGCGCGCCGGCCGAGCAGCGCATGCGCCTGCGGCTCGACCAGGCGCGCATGCTCATCCGCGCCGGCCAGGACAAGCGCGCGCTGCCGATCCTCGCGCAAGTCTCGACCACCGGCGCCGAGTCCGAGGTGGCCGACGCCCTGGCGCTGCACGCGCGGGCGCTCGACGATGCCGGCCGCGACGCGGACGCGGCGGTGCTGTACCGGCAGATCGCCTCACGGTTCCCCAACCGTGACGTCTCCGGTACCGCCATGTGGCGGCTCGGCTGGCTGGCGTGGCTTCGCGGGGACATCGGCGCCGCCGGCGAGCAGTGGGCGCGTCTGGCGGACGCGCCAGGCGGTCGCGCGTTTCGCGGCGCGGCCCTCTACTGGCGCGGACGGGCGATCGAGCACGTGCGTGACCGCGCGGCGGCGGAGCCGATCTACCTCAAGGTCCTCACGGAGGCGCCGCGGAGCTACTACGGAATGCTCGCCGCCCGTCGGGTCGCACGTGCGCCGGATACCGCGCGGCGCAATCCGACGGCGGTGTTTCCCGCCAAGCCGGAGGACGCGGTGGCCGCCGATCCGGGCTTCGCGCGCGTGGATCTGCTGCGGCGCATCGGCCTCGTGGAGTATGCGTGGGAAGAGCTCGAGGACGTGGTGGCGGCCTCGGTCGGTGATCAGGCCCGGCTCTATGGCGCGTCGGGGGCCTACGTGCGCGAGGAGCGTTATCACCTCGCGCTGCGCATCGCGCGCCGTCACTTCGGCAGCCTCGCCGTCTCCGGCGATCCCGCGCTGCCGCGCGCCTTCTGGGAGATCATCTATCCGCTCGGCTGGCGCAACGACGTGGCGGATGCCGCCCAGCGCGCGGGCCTCGACCCGTACCTGGTGGCAGCCGTCGTGCGCGAGGAGTCGAGCTACTACCCGCGCGCGGTGTCCCGTGCGGGCGCGCGCGGGCTCATGCAGCTCATGCCGGCCACCGCGCGGCCGATGGCCGATCTGCGCGGGCTCGCGTTCGAGGGCGGCTCGCTGCTCGACGATCCGCGCGCCAACCTGGACATGGGCGCGTCGTTCCTGGCCGGGCTCCTGAGGGAGTTCGGCGATCCACACGTGGCGCTCGCCGCGTACAACGCCGGGCCCAAGCGCGCCCGCGAGTGGTGGAAGTCACGGCGGACCAACGACATGGAAGCGTGGATCGAGCAGATTCCGTACGACGAGACGCGGCACTACGTGAAGCGGGTCACTCTCTCCTGGGAAGAGTATCGGCGGATCTACGGGAACGACTGAGCGCGGTCAGCGCGTGAGCGCAACCGGCTCGAGCGGCTCGAGCGCGGCCAGCCGCTCGCGAAGCCCGGGCTCGGCAACGAACGGTCCGCGCTCCTCGGCCTCGTTCAGCGTCGCCGCGGCGCGCAGGGCGTCGGCCAGCACGCGGCGCGGCGTCGTGTAGCCCATGTCGCGCAGCACCTCGACGGCGCGACGGTCCGCCTGCAGCTCCTGGTCGCGCGTGTACGCCCGGACGATCAGCGGGTTGGCCGCGAGGTCGAGCGCGCTGAGCCCGGGCACCACGACGCCCAGCACCGTGAAGCCGCCGGTGATCGACTGCGACAAGGCGCGGCGCGTGCCGACGTGGTCGAGCAGCTCGTGCGCGACCTCGTGCGCGACCAGCGCATCGATCACACGGGCGGACTGGGCGGCGAGGCCTTCCGAGAAGTAGAACGTCGCGTCCTCGGCGGTGTAGGCGCGGACCTGCGCCGTGCGGATCATCGCGAACGAATACGCCTGCGGATCCTCGCTGGCCGCCCGCGCCGCCCGCCACAGCGCCTCCGCCACGACACGCGTCCTCGCGTCGCGCGGATCCGGATAATACGCCTGCTCCGGAACCGTCGCGCACCCGGCGACCATCGCCACCGCGATCACGACCCCGACCAATGCTCGCACGGCCCCATGCTACGAGCGCCTTCGCTCTGGAACCGCGGAAATAACGCGCGTGGCGTGACGGAGCCGGGCCGGCGCGGGGCACGCGGTCGCTCGCGCCGGCCCGCTCCGTCACGGGGCACGCGTCATGGGGTCATCAGGAGCGGACGGAGGTACGGCCAGAGCCTGTCGGCGATGATGCGGTGGCCGGCGGCGGTGGGGTGGACGCCGTCGGGCTGGTTGAGCCGCGGGTCGCCGGCGACGCCATCGAGGAGGAAGGGGGCGAGTGGCACGCCGGTGCGCCGGGCCACCGTCGGAAAGACGGCGCCGAAAGCGCGGGCGTAGTCGCGGCCGTAGTTCGGCGGCACGAGCATGCCGGCCAGCAGGACGCGCACGCCGGCGGCCTGGAGGCGTCTCGCGATCGCCTCGAGGTTGGCGCGCAGCTCGTCCACCGGCAGGCCGCGCAGTCCGTCGTTGGCGCCGAGCGCGACGATGGCGATCTCCGGGTTGGTGCGCAGCACCCAGTCGACGCGCCGCCGGCCGCCCGCGCTCGTGTCGCCCGAGACGCCCGCGTTCACCACGCGATAGCCATACCCCTCGCGCCGCAGGCGCTCCTCGAGCAACGCCGGATACGCCTCCTCCCGCGCCACGCCGAGACCGGCGGTGAGGCTGTCGCCGAGGGCGACGATGACGCGCTCGGCGGCGACGACCGGAGCGGCGACGACGAGGACGAGGAGCGCGACGACGCCGGCGGCCGGAACCCTCACGCCCTTACTGTAGTATGGCTTGATGATGGTGTCGGTTCGCGCGCTCACCATGCGCCTGGCCAGCGGCGGCCGCCCGCTGACGATCCTCGATCGCGTGACCCTCGACGTGGAGCGCGGCGACGCGGTCGCCGTGATCGGCCCGTCCGGCAGCGGCAAGTCGACGCTGCTCGGGCTGATCGCCGGCCTCGACGCGCCGACCGACGGCACCATCACGGTGGGCGGCGTCGACATCACGCGACTCGGCGAGTCCGCGCTGGCGCGGTTTCGTCGCGAGACGATCGGCTACGTCTTCCAGTCGTACCACCTGATTCCCACGCTCACAGCCGCCGAGAACGTCGCGGTGCCGCTCGAGCTGGCCGGCGCGCGCCGCGTGGCCGCGCGGGCGCGCGCGCTGCTGGAGCAGGTGGCGCTGGCGGACCGGGCCCACCACTATCCGGTGCAGCTCTCCGGCGGCGAGCAGCAGCGGGTGGCGCTCGCGCGCGCGGTGGCGCTCGACCCGCCGTTGCTGCTCGCCGACGAGCCGACCGGCAATCTCGACTCGGCCACCGGCGGCGCCATCATCGAGCTGCTGTTCACGCTGAACCGCGAGCGCGGCTCGACGCTGCTGCTGGTCACCCACGATGCGGCGCTGGCCGAGCGGGCCGATCGCGTGGTGTCCCTGCGCGATGGTCGCGTGGTCGGCGACCGTCGCCGCGAGCCCGCGCTCACGTCGTGACCGCGCTCCGTCTCGCGTGGCGCCAGGCGCGCGGCGCCCGCCGCCACTTCGTCGTCTTCTTCGCGTGCGTGGTCCTCGGCGTGGCCGCTCTCGTGTCCGTCGGCTCGTTCGGCGCCACCCTGAGCCTGACGCTCGCGCGCGAGGCGAAGGCCCTGCTCGGCGGCGACGTCGAGCTGCGCTCGGCGCGGCCGCTCGGCGACGACGTGGACCGCGAGCTCGCGATGCTCGCGGCGCGCGGCGCGACGGTGGCGGGGGTGCGCGAGCTGGTCGGCATGGCGCGTCGGGCGGACGATGGTCGCAGCCTGCTCGTGGAGCTCAAGGCGCCCGCGCCCGCGTATCCTCTGTACGGCCCTCTCGTGACGACCCCGGCGGCGCCGCTGTCGGCGCTGCTGAGCGACGACGGCGCGGTCGTGCAGCGCGAGGCGCTGGAGCGGCTGGGCCTGCGCATCGGCGATCGCTTCGCGCTCGGCGCGCTGACGCTCACCGTGCGGGCGGTGATCGAGGCGGAGCCGGACCGGTCGGCGAGCCTGGTGAGGCTGGGACCGCGCGTGTTCGTCGCGCCCGCCACGCTCGAGCGCAGCGGCCTGCTGCAGTTCGGGAGCCGTGTCCGCTACCGGACGCTCGTGAAGCTGCCGCCGGCGCTCGCCGCCCGCGAGCTGCGCGAGGACCTCGCGCGCCGCATCAGCGACCCCGGCGTGCGCGTCTCGTCGTTCGACGAGGCGCAGCCCGGCCTGCGGCGCTTCTTCGCGCAGCTGACCACCTATCTCGGGCTCGTCGGTCTGGCCAGCCTGCTCGTCGGCGGTATCGGCGTCGCCTCGTCGGTCGGCGCGTTCGTGCGGCGCCAGCAGCCGACCATCGCCATCCTCAAGGCGCTCGGTGCGTCCTCACGCACCATCCTCACCGTCTTCCTGGTGCAGACGCAGGTGATCGGCGTGGCGGGAAGCGTCGTGGGCGCCGCCCTCGGCGTGGTGCTGCAGCCCGTCCTCATCGGCGCGCTGGCGGGATTCGTTCCGTTCGGCCTGGAACCGCGGGTCGACTCGCTGACGCTGCTGCGTGGCGTCGTGATGGGCACGCTCACGACGCTCCTGTGCGCGCTGTGGCCACTGCTCGACGTGCGCGAGGTGCGGGCCGCACTCGTCTTGCGGCGCGAGATCGAGGACGCCGCGCCGGGCGTGCGACGACGACCGTGGGGCGCCGCCGTGCCGCTGGTCGCCGGCCTGGCCGCGCTGTCGCTGTGGCAGGCCGGCTCGCTGAAGATCGGAGGCATCTTCCTCGCCGCTTCGATCGGGGCGGTGGCGGCGCTGTGGCTGGTGGCGCGCGGGCTCGTGCTGCTCGCGCGGCGATTGCCCGGCGCGCCATCGCCGGCGTGGCGTCATGGCCTCGGCGGCCTGCGCCGGCCCGGCGGTCACCCGGCGCGGGTCGTGGTGGCGCTCGGGGCGGGCGTCATGCTGCTGGTCGCGGTGGCGCTGCTCGAGCGGAGCCTCGACGCGCAGATCGACCACGAGCAGCGTCGCGAGGCGCCGTCGTTCTTCTTCATCGACATCCAGCCCGACCAGCGCGACGCGTTCGCGCGGCTCGTGCGCGAGGCCACGGGGGGGATCGCGCCCGCCTTGACGCCGGTGGTGCGCTCGCGGCTGGCGGCCATCGATGGTGAGCCGGTGACGCGGGCCATGGTACAGGCGCGTGGCGGCGAGGCACGCGAGACCGCGTTCTACTACACTCGTGAGTACGTGCTGACCTCGGCGGCGGAGCCGCCGATCGGCAACGTGATCACCCGCGGCCGCTGGTGGGATGCGATGCCAGGGCCGCCGCGCGTGTCGGTGGAGGACACCATGGCGCGTCAGCTGGGTCTCGACGTCGGCTCACGGCTCACCTTCGATGTGCAGGGCGTCCCGATCGAGGCGGAGGTCACGAGCCTGCGCAAGGTGGACTGGCAGAGCCTGACGACGAACTTCTTCGTCGTCTTCTCGCCCGGGGCGCTCGACGGCGCTCCCACCACCTTCGTCGGCACCGCCCGCACCCCGGCCGCCGCCGAGGCCGCCTTACAGACCGCGGTCGTCAGCGCGTTTCCGAACGTGACCGCCATCCCCGTGCGCGACGTGCTGGAGCGCGTCGGCGTCGTCCTCGGCGACATCGCCGTCGCCATCCGGGTCATCGCGCTGTTCACGGTGGGGACCGGGCTCGTGGTGATGGCCGGCGCGCTCGCCGCCACGCGCTACCAGCGGCTCTACGAGTCCGTCGTCTTGCGCACGCTCGGGGCCACCCGCGGCGCCGTGGCGCGCGCGTTCGCGGTCGAGTACGGCTGTCTCGGCGCCGCGGCCGGCGTCGGCGGCACCGCGCTGGCGATGGTGCTGGCGTGGGTCGTGCTGCGCTTCGTCCTCGAGACGCCGTCGCACTTCGAGCCGCTCGCGATGCTGGCCGGCATCGCGCTGACGGTGGCCCTGTCCGTCGCCATCGGCTTTCTGGCGACCTTCCGCCTCCTCGGTGCCAAGCCGCTGCCGGTGCTGCGCCGTGAGTGACCGCTTCGAGCCGCTCGGCCTCGATCACGTCGTCCTGCGCGTGCGGGACCAAGCGGTGTCGCAGCGGTTCTACGTCGACGTGCTCGGCTGCAGCCTGGACCATGTCAACACACGGATCTCGCTCGTGCAGCTCCGCTTCGGCCAGGCGCTGATCGATCTGTTGCCCGCCGATGGCCCGCCGCCAGCCGAGGGGCGCGGCATGGATCACGTGTGCCTGTCCATTCGCTGCGACGACCTCCACGCGGTCGCCGCCGCGCTGCGCGCCCGCGGGGTGACCGTCGACAGCGACGTGGTCCAGCGCCGCGGTGCGTTCGGCGATGGCCCGTCGTTGTACATTCGCGATCCCGACGGATACCGGCTGGAACTCAAACCGCGGGCATAACCCCCTTTCACACGGGCCCCCCTCCGGTGTCCTATTGGGTGTATGGGGCTGGGCCCGTTCGATGATGTCGTGGCCGCGCACCATCCGGAGATCTACCGTTATCTGCGGCGGCTCACGTTTCGCGCCAGCGAGGCGGACGACCTGGTCCAGGAGACGTTCCTGCGCGCCTATCGCGCGTGGCAGACGCTGGCTCCGGACGCCAACGTCCGCGCGTGGCTGTTCGCGATCGCGAGCAACCTCGCGCGCAACCACTTCCGCGGCGAGTCGCGCCGGCGGCGTGCGTATGTGACCGTCGGCGAGCGGCGGGCCGAGGCGGATCCGGCCGGGCCCGAGGAGGAGCATGTGTTCAGGGAGACGCGCGCGCTGCTCGACCGCGTCGTGGCGGAGCTGCCGCTGAAACAGCGGCTGGCCTTCACGCTGCGGAAGGTCCACGACCTCGACTACGAGGCCATCGGCGAGAGCCTTCAGTGTTCGCCGGAGAGTGCCCGCGCCCACGTCTTCCAGGCGCTCAAGAAGATCCGTCTGAGTCTGAACGGTCACGAGCTCCCGGCGATGGAGCCCACACGATGACGCCCAAGCATCCCTCCTGTCGCGCGATCGAGCCGGATCTCGTCGCGACGGCCACTGGCGAGGCCGGCGCCGCCGCGGTTCGTCGCGTGGACGATCACGCGCGGAGCTGCGCACCGTGCCGTGCCGAGCTCGGGCGCTACCGGGCGATCGATGCCATTGCCCGCGGCCTCCGTGACAGCACACCGCCGGCCGGCGACGTCGCCGCCTCGCGGTCGGCACTGCAGGCGCGCCTGGCGGATCTCAAGAGCCGCGTGCTGACGTATGGCATCGTGCCGTCGCCGCTCGGCAACATCCTGGTGGCGCGCTCGGAGCTCGGAGTGTCGCTGGTGGAGTATCTCGGCGAGGCGACGACGCTGGCGGCCTCCCGGCTGCGCGCGCTGACGGACGTCGAGACGGTGGAGAGCTCGACGGAGATTGCGCGGCTGCGCGACGAGCTGCTCGAGTTCCTGGCCGGCCGCCGGCAGCGGCTCGGGTGGCGACTCGACCTGCGTCTGGCCGGCAGCGAGTTCCGCCGCGCGGTGCTCGAGGCGGCCGTCGACGTTCCCTACGGCGCGGTCACCTCGTACGCGACGATTGCTCGCCGCGTGGGCAAGCCCGGCGCCGAGCGCGCGGTCGCGCAGGCGCTGCGCTGGAATCCGCTGCCCATCGTCGTCCCGTGCCACCGCATCATCGGCTCGTCGGGGAAGCTGACGGGCTACGCGGGCGACAAGCTCGGCCTCAAGCGGCAGCTCCTCGACGTGGAGGGTGTCCGCACGCAGCCGGCCGCGAGGGATTTCCGCGTGGCGCGCGAGACGATGTACGTGCGCGCAGGCGACGATCGCGCCTACTGTTTGCCGACGTGCGGTGACCTGCCTTCGCACAATCTCGCCAACCTGACGCTCATCGCGTCGCGTGCGAGCGTCGAGGCGCTCGGTCTCGAGCCCTGCAGCGACTGCCGGCCTGATCTTCATCCGCTTGTTTGATTATGGGGGCGGCCCCCAAGCTGCCCGCCTTCCGAGCGCCCCGGCGTAGCCGTGGCGCTCCTCGAAGGCAACTTCACGCGCGCCGCCGTGCGGTGTCATACCGGGCGGAGGTGGATGATGGCCAAGCGGATTCTGGTTCCGCTCGATGCGAGCGAGCACGCCGACACGGTGCTGCCGCTGGTGGCGCACCTCGCGCGCGGCGCCGGCGCCACCGTACGACTGCTGCACGTGACGCCTTACGCGCGCACGCGCGTGGCCGCGGACAATCGCGTGATCCGCTACGCGCACCAGCAGGAAGAGCGCGACGCGCGCGAGGCCGAGCTCTGGCTGCGTGAGCTGACGTCCCTGCTGGACGGCATCGCCGTCGAGCAGCGCGTGCGCGTCGGGGACCCGGGCGAGGAGATCCTCCGCGAGGCGGGCGCGTTCGGCGCCGATGCGATCGTGCTGCGCGCGGCGCCGTGGCGGTGGTGGCGGCGCACGCTCGGCCGCATCGCCCGGCGGGTTCGCGCGCGGGCCGAGGCGCCCGTGCTGCTCCTCAGCGAGGCCGCGTGATGGCCGCGCTGGCGATCCTCGTCGTGCTCGCGATGCCGGTGCTGGCCCTGGTCACCCTGCTGCGGCTGGTCAATGCGCGGCAGGCGCGTCGCGAGCAGGTGGTGGCGCGCCAGATCGCGCTGACCGACGCGATCCACGGCGTGCTCGGTCCGGTGGTAGCCCCGGTCGTGCGCCGCGGTCGCCGCGGCTGGATCGGCGTGCTCGCCGTGCCGACCGGCTACGCCGACGTCGCGCTGATGGTCGAGATCGCGCAGGCCGAGCTGGGTCCCACCGCGGAGATCGTGCTCGTGCCACAGGACCCCAAGCGGCCACGCGAGCGGCAGCGACCGGCGACGGCGATGGCCGCCTAGAGCACGCTGCGGATGGCGGCCGTGATGTCGGCCTGAGTCGGGATCGTCGCGCGCTCGAGCGCGTCGTTGTAGGGCATCGGCACCGGACGCGCGCCGACGCGGACCACCGGGGCGTCGAGCTCGTCGATCACCTCCTCCGCTGCCAGCGCGGCGAGCTCGGCGCCGAAGCCGGCGCGCTTGACCGCCTCGTGCGCGATCACGAGACGATGCGTCTTGCGCACGGACGCGAGCAGCGTGGCTTCGTCGAGCGGGACCAGCGTGCGCGGGTCGATCACCTCCACGCTGATGCCATCTTTCTCCAGCTCCGCCGCCGAGGCGAGCGCGCGCGCCACCATGGCCTGGGTGGCGACAACGGTCACGTCCGTGCCCTCGCGCTTGACGTCCGCCTTGCCGAGCGGGATGGCGTACGCCTCGGCGGGGACGGGACCCTTCACCGCGTAGAGCGCCTTGTGCTCGAGGAAGATGACCGGATTGTCGTCGCGGATGGCGGAAGTCAGGAGGCCCTTGGCGTCATACGGCGTCGACGGCGCGACGACGACGAGCCCGGGCACGTGCGCGAACCACGCCTCCAGGCTCTGCGAGTGCTGCGCGGCCAATCGGATGCCGCCCCCCTGCGGGCCGCGAATCACCAGCGGCACGGTGGGGCCGCCGCCGAGCATGTAGCGGAACTTCGCCGCCTGGTTCACGACCTGGTCCATGGTCACCGCGATGAAGTCCCAGATCTGGATCTCGACGATCGGGCGCAGTCCGGCGATGGCGGCGCCCACGCCGGCGCCCAGGAATCCTGCCTCGGAGATCGGCGTGTCGCGCACGCGCTGCTCCCCGAACTTCTCCCGCAGCCCGCGCGTGACGCCGAAGATGCCGCCGATGAGAGAGACGTCCTCGCCCATGACGAAGACGCGCTCGTCGCGCGTCATCTCGGCGTGCATCGCCTCGTTGAGCGCCTCCGCCATCGTCCGCTCGGGGCCGCGGCGATCGGTGGGCTCGGTGGCGGGCGCGTGCGGCGCGTACACCGAGGACTCCATGACGTCGACGGTGGGCTCCGGGCTCGCCTTAGCGAAGCTCACCGCGCGATCGAGCTCCACCTCGACCGCTTCCTCGAGCTCCTTGAGCCGCATCAGCGTGGTGCCCGCACGCTCCAGCTCGGGCTTCACCCGCGCGATCGGGTCGCGCTCCATCCAGGCGCGCTCCTCTTCCTTCGTCCTGTAGTCAGGGAGATTGGCGCGCATGGAGTGGCCGCCCCAGCGATAGGTGAGCGCCTCGACCAGGGTCGGCCCGGCCCCGGCGCGCGCGCGCGCGACCGCGGTCTTCACGGCGTCGTAGACCGCGCCGAGGTCGTTGCCGTCGACCTGGACTCCGGGAATCGCATAGGCCGCCGCGCGGCCGGCGATCGAATCGCCGGCCACCGTGCGCTTGGACGAGGTCGACAGCGCGTACTGGTTGTTCTCGCACAGGAAGACGATGGGGAGCTTCCACACCGCGGCCAGGTTCAACGACTCGTGGACCACGCCCTGATTGGAGGCGCCGTCGCCGAAGAATGCGATGACGACCCGATCCGTGTTGCGGATTCGCGACGCCAGCGCCGCGCCCGTGCCGATCGGCAGTCCGGCGGCCACGATCCCGTTGCAGCCGAGGATGTTGAGGTCGAGGGCGGCGATGTGCATGGAGCCACCGAGCCCCCGACAGTACCCGTCGATGCGGCCCATCAGCTCGGCCATCATGCGGTCCATGCGGGCGCCCTTGGCGATGCAGTGGCCGTGGCCGCGGTGGGTGCCGACGATGTAGTCGTCGGGACGCAGGTTCGCGCAGGCAGCGGCCGCCACCGCTTCCTCACCCACGTACGAATGCGCGGTGCCCTTGACGAGGCCTTCGACGAACAGCTCCGCCGTCCGCTCGTCGAATCGACGGATCTTCACCATCGTCGTGAAAAGACTCTCGAGCTGCTCGCCGCTGAGCATCATGGGGCGCCCTCCCAGGTGTGTCCTTAGACCACGGGGCGGGCGCGGCCGTCAAGCGCCGGCGGGCTCCGCGCGCCAGACGAGATAGCACGGCACGCACAGCACGATGGTGCGTCCATCGACCTCGAGCTCGTACTCGACGGCGCTCACGACGATCGGCTCGCCGCACGTGGCACAGGGCCGCTCGGATCCCGGACCGCCCCACATGCGCACGCCCTCGAGCCGCTCGGGCAGCTGCCCGACCTCGATGAGGCGGTGGATCAGCGCTTGGCGCTTGTTCGTGTGCATCACGACACTCCATTCGTGCGCGCGAGGGCCATTGCGATGCGCGCCCCGGCGCGGTTGCGGGCGCGGATCGACCAGGACGACGGCGGATGGAGCGGGCTAAACGAGGGGCGGAGCGCGCGGAGTGGCGAGGCTGCGCGAGGCGCAGACGGTGGCGGTCTCGCGGAGCGGGGTGAGCCGGTCGACGGCCGTCAGGGCGACGGCGACGGCGGCGGCGGCCTCGTGGCCGCGATGCATTAGCGGCACGTTGGCCGGGGTGGCCTCGTCGTGCTCCTGTGCCGCCGGATCGTCGATCGAGTCGAGGGCGACGCGCCGGACGGCGCTGAGCCGGGCATCGATCGCCGTGCCGAGCGCGAGCAGCAGCAGGAGCGCTGCCACCAGCGACGATGCGGTGATCAAAGGCCGATGGACGCGCATGACGGTGAAGCGATTATGCCTCACCCGCCGAGGAAAATCCTCCGGACCTCGGGCGAGCGCAGCAGCGCCGCCGACGTGCCGTCGACGACGGTACGCCCGGACTCGAGCACGTAGCCGCGCGAGGCAATCGACAGGGCGAGCTCCACGTTCTGCTCGATGAAGAGCACGGTCACGCCGTCGGCGTTCACACGCTTGATGGCGCCGGCGAGCTCGTCCACCACGCGGGGCGCCAGCCCCAGGAACGGCTCGTCGATCATCAGGAGCCGTGGCCGCGCCATGAGCCCCCGCGCGATGGCGACCATCTGCTGCTCGCCGCCCGACAGCGAATGCGCGGCCTGGCGGGCCCGGGTGCCGATGATCGGGAAGAGCTGCGTGACGCGCTCGAACTGCTCCTCGCGGCCGCGGCGCGCGGCGGCGTGGTAGCCGCCGAGCCAGACGTTCTGGCGGACGGTGAGATAGGGGAACAGCCGTCGTCGCTCCAGCACGTGGCTGATGCCGTGACCGACGATGCGATGTGCCGGCTGTCCCGCGATCGGCGCGCCCTCGAACACGATGCGGCCCACGCGCGGCCGAAGCAGCCCGGAGATGCTGTTCATGAGCGTGGACTTCCCGCTTCCGTTCGGGCCGAGCAGCGCGACGATCTCGCCACGCGCGACGGTCAGATGCGTGCCCCAGAGCACCTGGTAATCGCCGAGCAGCACCTCGAGATCCCGCACCTCGAGCATTGCTGTAGCGGGGCGGGTGTGGCCGGCTTGAACCGTGGGTGGCGTGCTCAAGATAGTGTCCGGCGGCGCTCTTAGCGCCAGCTCTCGCCGAGATACGCGTCGATGACCCGGCGGTCGCGCACGATCTCGGCCGGCGGCGCGTCGGCGATGACCTGCCCCAGCTGCAGCGCGACGATGCGCTGCGAGATCTCCATGATGACCCGCATGTTGTGCTCGATGACGACGAGCGCGAGCCCGCCGGCGTGCAGGTCGCGCACGAGCCGGACCAGCCCGGGGATGGTGGCCTGATCGATCCCCCCGGTCACCTCGTCGAGCAGCAGCAGGCGAGGCCCGGTGGCGAGCGCGCGCGCCAGCTCCAGTCGCTTGCGCTGGCCGGTGGACAGGCCCTGCGCGTGGGCGTCGGCGCGCTCGCCGAGCCCGACCGCGGACAGCGCGCGCCGCGCGACGTCGCGCGCGGCGCCGACGTCCGCCGTCTTCTGAAAGGCGCCGACCATGACGTTCTCGAGCGCGGTCATGCCGGCGAACGGCCGGAGCTTCTGGAACGTGCGCGCCACGCCCCGCCGGCTGATCTCGTCCGGGCGCCGTTGGGTCACGTCGACGCCGTCGACGCGCACGACGCCCACATCCGGGCGCTGGAAGCCCGTGATGAGATCGAACAGCGTCGACTTGCCGGCGCCGTTGGGGCCGATGATGCCGACCAGCTCGCCGGGCGCGACGCTGAACGAGATATCGCGGTTGGCGACGAGCCCACCGAATCGCTTGGTGAGGCCGGAGACCTGGAGCAGGCTCATCCGCGGCGCCGCCAGCGGCGCGCGATGCCGACGAGGCCGGCGGGTTGCAGCACCGAGATCAGCATGATGAGCGCCCCATAGATCACGAGGTCGACCGCCTTGCCGGTGCCGCCCAGATAGATGCGCGTGGTCTCGCCGAGCGGGATGAGCACGATCGCGCCCACCAGCGGCCCCCACAGGGTGCCGACGCCGCCCAGCACGGCCACGAGACAGATGAGAATCGACAGCGACAGCGGGAAGACCGACTCGGGATCGATGAACAGGACGTATTGCGCGTAGAAGGTGCCGCAGGCTGCGGTGAGGGCCGCCGAGATTCCGAAGGCCACGCGCTTGGTGCGCGCGACGCGGACGCCGAGACTGGCGGCCGCGTCCTGCTCCTCGCGCACGGCGCGAAAGTAATATCCGAGGCGCGAGCGCTCGATGAGCCACGTGGCCACCAGTCCGATCACCAGCAATCCGAGCACGATGTAGTAGTAGACGGCCTTCGACTGGTGGAACTGGAAGTTCACGAGGCTGTCCGGCCGCTTGACCGGGATGTAGAGGCCGCGCGCCGCGCCGATGAGCTCCCAGTTCACGGCCAGGATGTGCACGATCTCGCCGACCGCGATGGTGGCGATGGCGAAGTAGTGACCGCGCAGCCGGAAGACCGGCGCCCCGATGAGCTGCGACAGCGCGACGGCCAGAAGCGCGCCGACGACCATGGCCACCCACGGCGACGCCACGTCCCTGGCGACGAACATGCCGGACGTATACGCGCCGGTGCCGAAGAAGATCGCGTGGCCCAGCGAGATCTGGCCGCAGTAGCCGGCGAGGATGTTCCACGCCTGCGCGAGGGTGGCGAAGAGGAAGATGCGGATCAGCACGTCGCGCGGGTAGGGCAGCGCGACGACAGCGGGCACCAGCAACGCGACACCGAGCAACGCGATGGCGACGGCCATGCGCCCGCGCGGCATCAGAAGCGGCCGAAGAGGCCTTGCGGCCGCCAGAGCACGACGCCGAGGTAGAGCGCGAAGACGCCGACGAGCTTGAGCGACGGATCGATGAGAAGGCCGCCCAGGATCTCCACCAGGCCCACGACCACGCCACCGGCGAGCGTGGCCGGCACGTTGCCGAAGCCGCCGAGCGCGACCGCGACATACGCGAGCAGCGCGAACGACGCGCCGACGTCGGGGAACACGTAGAAGAACGTCGCGAGCAGCGCCCCGGCCACACCGACGCAGGCGCCGCCGAGCGCCCAGCCCAGCGCGAACATCTGCTGCGTGTCGATGCCCATCAGCGAGGCGGCCTGGCGGTCCTGCGCGGTCGCCTGGAGGGCCAGGCCGGTCTCCGTGCGGGTGATGAACCAGTAGAGGAGGCCGAAGGCGAGCAGCGCGCCGGCGCTGGCGACGAGCTGCGGCAGTCCGATGAATACGCCGGCCACGGCCAGGCGGCCCTGCACGAGCGGCTCTTTCACCAGGTGAAAGTCCGCGCCCCAGAGCGCCTGCGCCGCCGATCTGAGGAACACGGCAAGGCCGAACGTGGCGAAGATCTGCGCCAGCATCGGCGCGCCGAGAATGAAGCGGACCAGCCCGTGGTAGGTCACCCAGCCGAGGGCGGCGAGGGCGAGCACGGTCAGCGGCAGCGACACCAGGGGATCGAGGCGCCACAGCGCCCACGCCCAGAAGCTCGCGAACATGGCGAGCATCAGAAACTCGCCGTGGGCGAAGTTGACGATCTCCATCAGCCCGAAGATCAGCGAGAGTCCGGCGGCGATGAGCGCGTAGACGAGCCCCATCAAGAGGCCGCCGACGACTCCCTGGAGGACGAGCTCGGCCGTCAGCGCCGCTTACTTATGGTCTTTCCACGCGGGCAGTGGGTAGACCACGTCGGCGGCGGCGAGCTCGAAGGGATAGATGGTGACGTACTTGCCGCCCTGCGCCTGCTGCAGGATGGCGCGCACGCCGCTGTTCTGTCCCTTCTCGTCGAACTTCACGCCGGTCCACGGCATGATGAGCTGATCGCCGGGGATGTTGGTCGCGACCAGCGCCTTGCGGATCGCCTCGGGATCGGTGGACTTCGCGCGGTTGATGGCGTCGGCCAGGGTGATGAACCCGGTGAACGCGCGGGCCGGGGCGTCGGAGATGTCGCGGCCACCCGCCTTCTTGAACAGCTCGTTCACCTGATTGATCATCGGCTTCTTGCCGGCGAGGTCGAGGGCGAATGGCGCCCGCGTGATGTGCCCCTCGGCGTCCTTGCCCATCTCCTTCAAGAAGGTCGGGTCCGTCCAGCCCGCGTTCTGCGCGATCAGCAGCCGCGGGCTGTAGTCGAGGTTCTTGGCGGTGCGCACGAAGAGGATCGCGTCGTTCGTGTACGAGGAGGGCAGCAGCACGTCGGCGTTGGCGGCCTTCAGCTTGCCGACCTCGGCGTCGAGGCTGGTGGCCTTGTCACGATAGGTGATCTTCGCCACCACCTCGTAGCCGGCCTTCTTCGCGAGCTCCTCCTGCACCTTGGCGGAGTCCGAGCCGAACTGCGTGGCCTCGTGCATGATGGCCACCGACTTGATCTTCACGCTTCGCCGCTTCTCGAGGTCGCGCATGAAGTCGAACATCGCCTGGCTGAAGTGCCCATCGTGCGGCGAGGTGCGGAAGAACCACTTCAAGCCGCGCTCCGTGAGCGCCGGCGATGAGGACTCCGCGTTCAGGTGCGGGATCCCGTTGCGCTCGGCCACCTGCGCGATCGTCTGGGTCACGCCGGAAAAGTACGCGCCGAACAGCGCGTGCACCTTCTCCTGGGTGACGAGCCGCTCGGCCTCGGCCTGGCCCAGGTCCGGCTTGCCCTGGTGATCCACGACCACCACGCGGATCCTGGCGCCCCCCAGCCCCGGCAGCCCTTCGCCTTTGCCGAGGGGCATGTTGAGATCGTGGTTGCCGTTCACGATGTCGGCCGCCAGCTTGACGGCGTTCACGCAATCGATGCCGACCTGCGCCGCGTTGCCGGACATCGGGTACAGCACACCGATGACGACGTCCTTCGGCTGTGCCACGGGCGCGCCTGCGAGAGCGGCCACGCTGGCGATGATGGCGAGGAGCGAGAGCCACACACGGGTCATGGGAGGTCCTCCGTGCCGCGCATGCTATCAGCTTTTCCGGGACACCGCGCCGCTCTCGCTGGCACCCGCCTTGCTCGGTTGTCGCGTGGGAGGCTCGCGGACATGAACTGGTTTGCGCTCGCTCTGCTCCTCGTCTCCTCCACCGCGGCGTCGGTCGACGCGCAGGACCGCCCGGCCGCCGGCGTCAATCGTGAGCAAGGCGCGCCGGGCAGCGCGGGGCCCAAGACAGACGGCGTGGTACAGCGTGGCCAGCAGCCGAACGCCGCCGAGGTGCGTCCCGGCAATCGCGACGGCGACGCACCGTCGGCGTCGGCCGGCAACGTGGTCACGCGCTCGGAGACGCGCATCTTCGGCCTGCCGGTGACGGCGGCCATGCTCCTCGGCGCCGTCGTGCTGACGCTGCTCGTGGTGGCGGGCGTCGCCATTCCGGCCGCGCGCCGTCGCGACCGCGCGCGCGGCGGCGGCACGTACGGCGGCCGTCCGTAGGCGCGCTCACGCCCGCATCCGGCCGCTGCCCCCGCGGAGCCGTGGATCCAGGAGATCACGGAGCGCGTCGCCCAGCATGTTGAAGCCGAAGACCGCGAGCGAGATCGCCGCGCCGGGGCACAGCGCCATCCACGGCGCGTGGTACATGAAGGAGCGCCCCGAGCCCGACAGCATCCCGCCCCACGAGGGATAGGGCGGTGGCACTCCGAATCCCAGGAAGGACAGCGCCGACTCCGCGAGGATGACCGTCCCCAGCGCCACGGTGGCGAGGATGATGATCGTCGCCATGACGTTCGGCAGCACGTGTCGCATCACGATGCGCGCGTGCCCGCTGCCGAGGGCGCGCGCCGCTTCGACATACGGATGTTGCAGCGCGGCCAGCGTCGCGCCGCGGATCACGCGTGACGTGCCGGCTGCGCCGAGAATCCCGAGGGCGAGAATGAGATTGAGCAGCCCGGGCCCGAGCGCCGCCAGCATGGACAAGATGATCACGAGGGCCGGGAACGACATCCACGCGTCGACCACGCGCTGAACGGCGATGTCGTAGACGCCACCGACGTATGCACTGGAGACGCCCACGAGGGTCGCGAGCAGGGTGACCAGCGCGACCGTGGCAAAGCCCACGGTGACCGAGATCCGCGCGCCATACACGACACGGCTCCAGATGTCTCGCGCGAGATTGTCGGTGCCCATCCAGAACTGCGCGCTGGGCGGCTTCATGCGCGCACCACTGATCGCGTGATCGTACGGGTAGGGCGCGATCTGGTCCGCGAACACCGCGAGCAGGACGAGCACGACGACGATGACAGCCCCGATGGCGCCCAGGGGCTTGCGCCACGCCTGCCGCAACACGCGGACGGCCGTCGGCGACACGCGCAGCGCCGGGGTCGCCGCCCGCGACACGGGAATGGTGTCGACGGCCTTGGCCACGTCCGTCAGTACCTGATGCGCGGGTCCAGCAACGCGTAGGTGAGATCGACCGCGAGGTTCGTGGCGACGATGATCATCACGATCAGGAGATTGATGCCCTGAATGACCGGATAGTCCCGCTGGAGGATCGCCTCCACGAGGAACTGTCCCATGCCCGGGATCCCGAAGATCGTCTCGACGATCACCGCGCCGCCCGCGATCTGGGCCACCTGCAGACCGAGCACGGTGACGACGGGAATCACGGCGTTCTTGAGGCTGTGCTTCAGCACGACCGTCCGCTCGCGGAGGCCCTTGGCCCATGCCGTGCGGACGTAGTCCTGGCGCAGCACCTCGAGCAGCATGCCGCGCGTGAGCCGCATGATGGCGGCGGCGGAGGCGATTCCGAGAATGGTGGCCGGCAGGGCGAACTGCCGAGCGTACGCCGCCGGATCGTCCGAGAAGCGGACGAACGTGCTCACCGGACTCCATCCCCACCAGATCGCGGGCAGCAGGATGATCACGATCGCCATCACGAAGGCAGGAATCGACAGACCCAGGATGGCCGCGCTCCGCGCGACGAAGTCGAGCGGTCCGTCCTGGCGCACGGCGGCGATGATGCCGATGGAGACGCCGATCAGGATCGCGACCGCCAGCGCCTCGAAACCCAGCAGCGCCGTCACCGGCAACCGCCGACCGAGCTCGTCGACCACGGACTGTCGCGTCCATAGCGACTCGCCCAGGTCGCCGCGGACGACACGGCCCAGCCACTCGACGTATTGCACGGCGATCGGCCGGTCCAGTCCAAGCTTCGCGCGCATCTCCTCGATGTCCTTGGCGTAGGACTTCTCCTCGAACATCAGCTGGACGACGTCGCCCGGAATGAGGCGCGGGAGGGTGAAGACGATGAGGGAGGCGATGAGCAGCGAGGGAACGGCGACGATGAACCGGCGGAAGACGTATCTTCGCATCGCCGTGGTGCCGCGCCGCGCCACCTCTTCTGGAGCGGCGCGGCCGTCTATCTACTTGTCGATCCAGGCGGCCATCATGCGCCCGCCGTAATCGAAGCCGTTGTTCGGCATGTAGTTCTTGATGTGCGGCTCCCACGCCGAGACGACCTTGGTCGACGAGTTCGTGCCGAAGTACGCCTGCTCGGCGAGGTACCGCTGGATGTCATAGATGATCTGCTTGCGCTTCGGGACGTCGAACGTGCGGCGCTGGAGCTTGATCATCTCCGTGAGCTTCGGGTCGTTGACGTTCATCACATTCAGCGGCTGGCCGGGCATGTAGACGCGATAGAAGTACGCCTCCGGATCGGTCCAGGCGCCGCGCAGCCCGAGGAACATGTGGTCGAACTTGCCGTAGATCGTGCTCGAGATGAACGCGCCGTACTCCTTGAGCTTCAGGTCGGCATCGATCCCAGCCGCCTTCCAGTTCTTGACGGTGACCTGGACCGCGTCGAGGAAGTCCGGACCGTAGCCGGTCCCGGGCGCCTCGACCTCGGTCTTGAAGCCGTTGGGATGGCCGGCCTCGGTCAGCAGCCGCCTGGCGTCCGCCGTCGAAAACTCGTACAGCTTCCGTCCCTCGGGCCCGAGCTGATCGATCGGGATCGACCACTCGGCGGACGCCGCCGGAACGGCCGGATTGAGCACGTACTGTCCCTGCGAGAATGCGTTGCTCTCGTGGATTTCCGCCAGGCTGACGGCGCGTGAGAGTGCCCGGCGTACGCGAACGTCATTGAACGGCGGCTTGTCGATCTTCAGGCCCGTGGAGAAGCTGGTGAACCAGGCATACTCCGCCGTCTGGAGGTTCGGCCGCCGCTGCTTGGCCACGGCGAGATCGAGGCGGCGGATGACGTGCTGGTACTCCGGGGCGAAGTCGAGCTTGCCGGCGAGAAACGCGGCGAGCCGCGACGACGGATCCTTGTCGATGAGGACGTCGACGGCGTCGGCGTAGGGGAGTCCGGGGACGAAATAATTCGGGTTCCGGACGTAATGGAGCCGGACGTTGGGTTCCCAGCGCTCGAGCATCCAGGGGCCGGTGCCCACGACGGACTCGGCCTTCTTCAGGTCTCCGAATTTCTCGACGCACTCCTTGGCGATGATCCATGTCGACGTCGAGGCGAGATTGTCCAGGAACCAGGCGTTCGGCTCCTTGAGGACGAACTTGACCGTGTACTTGTCGGGCGCCTCGATCCGCTCGACCGATTCGAGCACGGGGCGGTTGCCGTTGTTCTTGACGCTGAGAAACCGCTCGTACGTGTACTTCACGTCGTCGGACGTCAGCTCCCGGCCATTCACGGGCGGCTTCGGGTGCCAGCGCACACCCTTGCGCAGCTTGAAGACGTACGTGGTCTCGTCGGTGCGGCTCCACGACTCGGCGAGGTCCGGCTCGAGCGGATACGTCATCGGCTTCACGTCGGGCCCGGCCTTGACCTTGACGAGACGGCTGTAGGCGAACGACAGCGGAACCATCGTCACGAAGGAGATCGTCTGGTGCGGATCGAAGCCCGTCACCGGATCGCTGATGACCGAGGTGCGCAGTGTCCCGCCGCGCTTCGGTGTCTGCGCCTCGGCCGGTCGACTGCGCAGCTGCGGCCCCGTCACGGCGATGGTGACGACGCCGACGGCCTTGAGCAGGTCGCGTCGGGTCAGCACTGCGTCGGGCACTCCGCTGTTCATGACACCCTCCTCGGCGACCGGTGCGAGGCGTAGCACGGGAGCGAGCGGCAACAGCGAACCGAGGCGCTCACTGTGCGCAATCGTCCGCGACGTGTCAATAGGGGAGCCCGGTGGTGTTTCTCCTACATAAAGAAGCCATCGGGACACTGGCTCAGCGACGATCACCGGTCTCGATGAGCCGGAAGGCGAGGAGCCCGAGGACGGTGGCCGCCATGGCCGCCGCTGCGAACAGCACGGGCGCGGCGGGATCGTCGGTGAGATCGCGCGCCAGACCAGCCGCCGGCTGGCCACCGGCCATGACGAGGTAAAACGTCGTGTAGGACACGCCGAGTCCGACGGCGAGGCGCTCGGGAGCGAGCGCGCGGGGAAGGAGCGACGTCAGCGGGCCGGGGACGGCGCCGGCGATCGCACCGAGGAGCAGTAGCCCGACCATCGCGGACGGCATCGCCGGCAGCCAGAGCACGAGCGCCGTTCCCACGACACAGCCGACCACGATCATCACGCTCGGCCGGCCGATCCGGTCGCTGAGCATTCCGCCGAGCGGGACGGATACGATCGAGACCCAGATCGCGAGGCTCGCCAGGAGCCCCGCGTGACCCAGCGAGAGGCCTCGCGCCACGAGCATCGCCGGCGCAAACGCCACCACCACGACGAACGCCACGTTGAAGACACCCCACGCGGCGCCGCTGCTGACGGCCAGGCTGACGTCTCGGCGGCGGAGCCGCGCGGAGGTCCCGGCCGCGGCGCGGGCGGGAGGGTCGCGAAAGACGAGTGCCATCAGCGCCATCCCGAGCAAGGCCGTTGCCGAGGCGACCGCGATGGACGTCCGCCAGGATGTTGCGGTCGCCAGCGCGCCGAGCGTCGCCACCGCCGCCCCGAGGCCGAACGGCCACGCCGTGAGCATCACGGCCATCGCGGTGGCCAGCTCGCGCTCGGCGAACCAGTCGGCGGTCAGCTTCAGCAGCGCCATGTTCATGAGGACGCCGCCGGCGCCGCTCAGCACCCGCCCCACCGCGGCCATGGCGAAGCTGCCGCTCCATGCGGTGAGCAGGCCGCCGACCACCATGATGCCGAGACTCCAGACGACGGTGCGTCGCTCCCCGACGCGACGTGCGAGGAATCCTCCCGGCAGCGCGAGCGCGACGCCGGGGAAGAGATAGAGACCGACCAGCGTGCCGAGCTGCGCATAGGAGAGGTGGAGGTCGTCCACCACGAGTGGGCCGACGGACGCGATCGACTGGAACTGCACGCTCATGGAGACGCGCGTGACGAAGATCAGTGCCAGCGCCAGCCAGCGGTCGGGCATCTGCGGGGCATCATAACGCGCGTGCTATAGTGCACGACCACTCCGGGAGGACGGTTCGCATGCGCTTCGGAATTTTCTACGAGCATCAGCTGCCGCGGCCGTGGGCCGTCGACAGCGAGCTGCGTCTGTTCCAGGAGGCGCTCGACCAGGTCGAGCTCGCCGATCGGCTCGGCATCGACTCCGCGTGGGAGGTCGAGCACCACTTCCTCGAGGAGTACTCGCACTCCTCCGCACCCGAGGTGTTCCTGGCCGCCGCCTCGCAGCGCACGAAGCGCATTCGCCTGGGCCACGGCATCGTCCTGATGCCGCCGGGCTACAACCATCCGGCGCGCGTGGCCGAGCGAATCGCCTCGCTCGATCTCGTGTCGGCCGGGCGCGTGGACTGGGGTACCGGGGAGTCCGCGTCACGCGCCGAGCTCGAGGGCTTCGGGATCGATCCGGCCGAGCGGCGCGCCATGTGGCGCGAGGCCGTGGAGCAGACCGCGAACATGCTCGTCATGGACCCGTACCCAGGATTCAACGGCCACTACTTCGCGATGCCGACGCGCAACGTTCTCCCCAAGCCCGTCCAGAAGCCGCACCCGCCGCTCTGGGTGGCCTGCTCCAACCGCGAGACGATCAAGCTGGCGGCGCAGCTCGGCATGGGGGCCCTGACGTTCGCATTCATCGACCCGGCAGAGGCCAAGCACTGGGTGGACGACTACTACGAGACGTTCAAGCGCGAGTGCGTGCCGATCGGTCACGCCGTGAACCCGAACATCGCGATGGTGACCGGCTTCTCCTGCCATCCCGACGCCGACGAGGCGCGCCGCCGCGGCACCGACGGCTTCCGCTTCTTCCAGTTCGCGCTCGGTCATCACTACGCGTTCGGTCGGCACGTGCCCGGCCGCACGAACATCTGGAACAAGTACATCGCGGTGCGCGACGCGCTCGGCACCGAGCTCCTGGGCGGCGGCACCGGCTGCATCGGCACGCCCGACGAGCTGCGTGCGACGCTCAAGACGTTCGAGGACGTCGGCGTCGACCAGACGATCTTCATCCAGCAGGGTGGCAAGAACCGTCACGAGGACATCTGCGAGTCCCTCGAGCTCTTTGCGGGCGCGGTCATGCCGGAGTTCCGCGAGCGCGAGGCGGCCCGCGCCGCCCGCAAGGCGGAATCGCTGGCGCCCCACGTCGAGGCGGCGCTCGCGCGCAAGGAGAGGATGAAGGAGCTCGGGGACGGCGAGATCGCCGCCTACCCGGCGTACGGGCTCACCGTCGCCGAGGTCGACGTCTCCACGCTCCCGGAGGCGAACCGCCGGCGAACGCTGCTGTTCCGGAAGATGCGCGAGATCGCCGAGAGGGCGTAGCTCAGCCGAGCCGGGTGCGCAGGCGCTCGACGGCCACTTCGGTCTGCTCGCGCGAGCCGAAGGCGGTGAGCCGGAAGTACCCTTCGCCGCTCGGACCGAAGCCGGAGCCCGGCGCGCCGACCACGCCGGCGGTGGCCAGCAGTCGATCGAAGAAGTCCCAGGACGACACGCCGGAGGGCGTACGGAACCACACGTACGGTGCGTTGCGTCCGCCGTACACGGTGAGCCCCGCCGCGGTCAGTCCGTCGCGGATGATCTGCGCGTTGCTCAGGTAGAACTCGACGTGGGCGCGGACCTCCTTGTTTCCCTCGGGCGTGTACACGGCGGCGGCCGCCTTCTGGATCACGTAGGGCGGGCCGTTCGATTTCATGCCGATCCGGCGCGCCCACAGCGCGTTGAGGCCGACGAGCTCGCCGCCGGCCGTGCGCCCTCGCGCCTCCTTCGGCACCACCGTGTAGGCCAGGCGCATGCCGGTGAAGCCGGCGTTCTTGGAGAACGACCGCGATTCGAGCGCCACCTCCCGCGCGCCGTCGATCTCGTAGATCGAGTGCGGGACGTCGGCATCGACGATGTAGGCCTCGTAGGCGGCGTCGTAGAAGATGACCGCCTCGTGCTCGCGCGCGTAGTGGACCCAGCGCGCCAGCGCCTCGCGCGTGGCCACGGCGCCGGTGGGATTGTTCGGATAGCAGAGATAGATGAGATCCACGTGGCCGTCGGGCAGCGCCGGCTGAAAGCCGTTGTCGGCCGTGCACGGGAGGTACACCATGCCGGCGTAGCGGCCGCTGGCATCCGCGCGCCCCGTGCGGCCGGCGACGACATTGGTGTCCGCGTAGACCGGATAGACGGGGTCCATCACCGCCACCACGCAGTCGGGCGCGAACAGCTCCTGGAGATTCGCGCTGTCGGTCTTGCCGCCGTCACTCACGAAGATCTCGTCGGCGCCGAGGGCCACGCCGCGCGGCGCGAACTCGTGCCGAGCGATCGCCGCGCGCAGCCACTCGTAGCCGGTGTATGGTCCGTACCCCTTGAACGTGTCCGCGCGCGCCATGTCGTCGGCGGCCTCGTGCAGGGCGCGCACGACGGCGGCGGGCAGCGGACGCGTCACGTCTCCGACGCCGAGATCGACCAGACGC
>Ga0075431_100000347_pt1 | contig 36515 bp, 42 predicted proteins | sample RhiMetdeltSRZDD5_FD_75297 | JGI IMG/M metagenome (GOLD analysis project Ga0075431, IMG submission 75297) | Populus rhizosphere microbial communities from Tennessee, USA - Rhizosphere MetaG P. deltoides SRZDD5 | ecosystem: Host-associated > Plants > Roots > Rhizosphere > Soil | place: USA... | reverse complement strand
CCAGATCGCTCAGGAGGGCACTTATGAAGCATCTCGTCGTCGCCCTGGGACTGCTGGCCGCGGCCGGCACCGCGGCGGCCCAGGCGCCCGAGCCCCCGATGATCCAGCGGGGCGAGGCCGCGTTCAAGAGCAACGGCTGCTACGGCTGCCACATGATCGGGAAGTTCGGCACGCCGATCGGTCCCGACCTCTCGCACGTGGGGCGCAAGTATCCGCCCGACTACCTCGCGCGCTGGCTTCGGGATCCCGCCCAGCAGCGCCCGGCCGCGCACATGCCGGCGCTCGAATTGACGGAGGCCGACGTGCAGGCCCTCGCCGCCTATCTCGGGTCGCTACGCTGAGTCGGCGGGGGGCCGGAGTGGCGGGCGGCCGAAGCGAGCGCGCAGGCTGTTCAGCGCGGGGAGCACGCCGGCTCGCCGCGCGAGCGCCCGCTCTACCTCCCGACGCCTGGGGAAGTCGACCAGGAACAGCCCCACGAGGATCGTCAGCAGCCCCTGCCCCGGGACACCGGGGACGGACAGGGCCAGGCCGATCGAGATGATGACGAGGCCGACGAGGTTGCGGATGATGCGGCGGGCCGTCCAGGGCGTGCGGGCGGCCGGCTCCCGCACGAAGTAGTCCTCGGGCAGCCGGACCACGATGCGCGCCACGAGGGCGAGCGAGCCGGCCGTCAGCACCACCCAGACCAGCACGGCCAGTCCGAGGTGGTGCCATTCGACCCAGGCGAGGGTACGCGCGAGGAAGTCCATGCGGCTGCAATCGAGAATAGCCGAACGCTTGAGCGGACGCCGCCCCCGCGCCATAGTCGCCGCGTGAACGAGCCGTCCTCGCCCGCCGCGCTCGCCGCCGAGGTCGCCCGGCTACGCCAGCAACTGGCCGAGATGGAAGCGTCCGCCGCCAGCCGCCTGCAGGCCAAGCGGCGGCTCGAGGACGACGCCCGGGTCTCGGACGCCGCGCTGCGAAAGGTCGAGGCGACAGCCCGCGCCATGCTGGAATCCGCCTCCGAGGGCATCATCCTGATCGACGCGACCGGGCGCATCACGCTGGTGAACACGGCCGCGGAGCGGATGTTCGCCTACCCGCGCGCCGAGCTGGTCGGCCAGCTCCTCGAGATCCTGCTCCCGGAGCGCGTCCGCCGCGTCCACGCCGTCCACCGCACCCACTACTTCGCCGAGCCCCGCGTTCGCCCGATGGGCATCGGGCTCGACCTCGCCGGCCGCCGCAAGGACGGCACGGAGTTCCCTCTCGAGATCAGCCTGAGCCACGTGGACGCGCCGGACGGCGCCGTGGCGATGGCGTTCATCACCGACATCACCGAGCGCAAGCGCATCGAGGGACAGCTGCAGCGCCAGCGGGAGGTGCTCTACCAGAACGAGAAGCTCGCGGCCCTGGGCACGATGGCGGCGGGGATCGCCCACGAGATGAACAATCCGCTCGGGATCATCACGACCCGCATCGAGGTCATGCTGATGGACGCCGAGCAGCAGCAGCTCCCGGCCCAGGTGCTGGAGGATCTCACCGTGCTCCACCGGGCGAGCCAGCGCGTCGCGCGGATCGCCGCCGGCCTGCGCTCGTTCGCTCGCCACACGCCCGGCGAGCGCGTCCCCGTGGACCTCAACACGGTCGTGGAGGAGAGCCTGCAGCTCATGCAGAAGCCGCTGGCCGCCGACGACATCCAGGTCGTCGCCAGCCTGCACCCCGACCTGCCGCGCCTGCTGGGTGACGCCACCACGCTGCACCAGGTCCTCATGAACCTGCTCACGAACGCCCGCGAGGCGATGCCGGGGGGCGGCCAGGTCCGCATCGAGACGGCCCCGGCCGAGCGGCCGGGCTGGATCCGCCTGCTCGTGGCCGACACCGGCCCCGGCATCCCGGCGGACGAGATCTCGAAGATCTTCGATCCGTTCTTCACGACGAAGCGCACCGGCACCGGGCTGGGGCTCTCGGTCACCTACGGCATCATCCAGGAGCACGGCGGCACGATCGACGTGCAGAGCCGGCCGGGCGCCGGCACCACGTTCATCCTGAGCTTTCCGACGACCGAGTCGTGAAGTCCAGCTCGACCACGCCCTGATCGATCGAGCGCCGGGTCACCTCGCCCAGGCGCGCGATGAGGTGGAGCATGCGGCGGTTGTCGGCGAGGACCCAGGCGCGGAAGCGGTGGATCCCGTTCATCGCCGCCGCCGCGAGCAGCTCGCGGAACAGCACGGTGCCGAGCCCCCGGCCCTGCCAGCCGTCCTCCACGACGAACGCGACCTCGGCGGTGCCGAGCTCGTCGGCCGGCGCGTAGCGCGCCACCGCGATCAGCGTGTCGGAATCCTCGGGCGCCTCCACGACGAGCGCCAGCCGCGTGCGGTAGTCCACCTCCGCCAGGAAGCGTGCCCAGTCGGGCGGCAGCCGCCGCATGACCGTGAAGAAGCGCTGGTAGCGCGTATCCACGCTCAGCCGGTCGTAGAGCGCCACGAGACGCGAGGCGTCCTCCGCGCGGATCGGGCGCATGTGCACGCGGGTGCCGTCACGGAGCGTCACCGGGCGATCGAACCGCGATAGCCACGCCTCCGGCGCGCTCATGACGTCGCCGGTCTATCGCAGCCGCCGGGCGGGCACCGGGGCACGCGCTCCTCGGCCCGACGCCGGGCTGGGGCGCCGACGCCCCAGCGCCGGGGTCGCTCCGACGACCAAGCCATCGACTTTGCAGCGATCCGCCGTGGCACTGCCGTTGCTCCCTCGCTGGTCGTCCGTCACGCCCGAACGATGGCGGAGAAGGAGTCGGAGATGCACCAGAGCGAGCACCCGCGCGGCGCGCTGCTGTTCATGCTGCTCTATCTCCTGACCCTCACCGCGCTGTGGCTCAACGCCTACCTGCGCCTGTGGGGAGAGTGACACCATGAGCGATCCCCACCGACGACCGCCGACCACGGTCTATCTCTACGAGCTCGCGTGGATCCTGCCGTCGATTGCGATCCCGATCGGGATGCTGGCCGCGCTGACCGTCACCGCCTTCGGCGCGGGGATCCACCTGCCCTCCGCCGCGGGCCGGGTCTCGCCGACGCAGGTCGCCCAGACGGCGCCGTTCGCCAACCCCGGCGTGAGACAGACGGGCCCCGGCCGCTACGAGGTCGTGATGACCTCGCAGATCTGGACGTTCGCCCCCAACGAGATCCGGGTACCGGCCGGCTCGACCGTGACGTTCATCGCCACCAGCAAGGACGTCGTGCACGGCCTGCTCATCCCCCGTGCGCGCCTCAACGTGATGCTGCTGCCCGGACAGGTCACGCGCGTGACCACGCGCTTCGACCGGCCTGGCGAGTACCCGATGTTCTGTCACGAGTACTGCGGCATCGCGCACCACACGATGTGGGGCAAGGTCATCGTGGAGCCGGCGTCGTGACGGCCACGGCGACGCTCGGCCGTCTCACCGGCGCCTACCTGACCGTGGCCCTGCTGGCGCTGCTGGGCGGCGTCGTCACCGGGCTGGCGCAGGGGCTGGAGCAGGCGGGCATCAACCTGTACCCGGCGCTGGCGCCGGTCGTGAAGTCCTACTACCACGGCCTCAGCCTGCACGGCGTGCTCAACGCGCTCGTGTGGACCACGTTCTTCATCTGTGGATTCGTCCCCTTCGTCGCCGTGCAGGCTTTTGGCGTCCCGCTGGCGTCGCCGCGCCTGGGGTGGCTCACGTTCTGGCTGATGACGGGCGGGCTCACGCTCGCCGCGATCCCGCTCGTCGGCAACGCCGCCACGGTGATGTTCACGTTCTACCCGCCGCTGAAGGCGCACTGGGCGTTCTACGTCGGGCTCACGCTGGTGGTCGTCGGCACCTGGCTGGTGACGCTGAACCTGGCCCTGACCTGGCGCGCGTGGCGGCGCGCGCATCCCGGCGAGCGCACGCCGCTGCCCGCGTTCATGGCGGTCGTGACCTTCAGCATGTGGACGCTGGCCTCGCTGGGGCTGGCCGCCGAGATGCTGTTCATGACGATCCCGTGGTCGCTGGGGCTCGTGAGCGGGACCGACGCGCTGCTGGCCCGGGTGCTCTTCTGGTTCACCGGCCATCCGATCGTCTACTTCTGGCTGCTGCCCGCGTACATCTCGTGGTACACGCTGGTGCCGCGGCAGGCCGGCGGCCGGCTCTTCAGCGATCCGCTGGCCCGGGCCTCGTTCCTGCTCTTCCTGGTGCTGTCGACGCCGCTCGGCTTCCACCATCAGTACACCGATCCGGGCATCCACGAGGGCTGGAAGTTCGTGCACGCGTTCCTCACCTTCGCGGTGTTCTTCCCGAGCCTGTTGACGTTCTTCAACGTGGTCGCCTCCCTCGAGAGCGGCGCCCGCGCGCGCGGCGGCCGGGGCTGGGTGGCGTGGTTCGCGCGACTGCCGTGGGGCGATCCCTCGGTGGCGGCGCAGGTGCTGGCGATGCTCCTGTTCGCCTTCGGCGGCATCGGCGGGCTCATCAACGCCTCGGCCAGCCTCAACCTGCTCGTGCACAACACGGCCTGGATCCCCGGCCACCTGCACCTCACCGTCGGCACGGCGGTGACGCTGTCGTTCATGGGCATCACGTACTGGCTGGTCCCGGCGCTGTGCGGGCGTGCGCTGTGGAGCCGGCGCCTGGCGCTGGGGCAGGTGTGGCTGTGGGTCGGCGGCATGGTGATCTTCTCCAACGCGCTGCACCGGCTCGGGCTCATGGGGATGCCGCGGCGCACGATGATCGGCGCGTCGGCCTACGTGCAGCCCGAGTGGAAGCCGCTGCTGCCGCTCGTCGCGGTGGGCGGCACGATCCTCACGCTGAGCGCGCTCCTCTATTTCGCCAACCTGATCCTCACGCTCACGGCCTCGCGCGCGCCTCATCCGGCCGGCGTGGCCTTCGCCGAGGCCATGTCGGGGGCGGATCACGCGCCGGCCGTCTTCGACCGGCTGCGTCCGTGGCTGGTGCTCGCCGTGGTGCTCATCGTGCTGGCCTACGGGCCCTCGCTGGTGCAGCTGATCGCGACGACTCCCTTCGACACCCCTGGCCTGCGGGTGTGGTGATGGAAGCCACGAGCGACCGTCTGAGTCTGGAGCGGCTGCGCCGGCACCTCACGACCGAGATGGTCGGCCACCACGTCTACATCTTCGGCACGGTCGATTCGACGAACCACGTGCTGGCCGAGCTCGCCCACCGTGGCGCCGGCGAGGGCACGGTCGTGCTGGCGGAGGCGCAGACGGCTGGACGGGGACGCCACGGGACGCCGTGGTTCTCGCCCGAGGGGTCGAATCTGTACGTGTCGGTGCTCTTCCGTCCGAGCCTGGCTCCTCGCGAGCTGCCGCTGTTCGCCCCCATCGCGTCGCTGGCGCTGGCCGAGGCCGTCTGGCTGGAGGGAGCACCGGCCCAGATCAAGTGGCCGAACGACGTCGTGGTGGGCACCCGCAAGCTGGGTGGTGTCCTCGTCGAGGCACCGGTGATGGGGGACCGTGTCCTCTACGTGATCCTCGGCATCGGCGTCAATCTCAACGTGCACCCGGCCGAGATGGCCGCGGCCCTCGGCCCTCCCGCTGAGCTGGCGGTGACCCTGCGGGAGGCGCTCGGCCACGACGTCGACCGCAACGTGTTCGCCGCCGCGCTGCTGGGGCGTCTGGAGAAGTGGCACCACACGTTCGTGACGCGGGGGTCCGACGCCGTGCGGCTGGCCTGGCAGGCGCGCGATGCGCTGCGGGGCCATCGGCTGGAGGCGCGCGCCGGGGACGCCGTCTGCCAGGGCCGCTGCCGGGGCATCGACGCCGATGGCAGTCTCGTCATCGAGGACGACGCGGGCCGGGCCCGCCACATCGTCGCCGCCGCCGTGCGCGTCCTCGACGCGACTCCGGAGCTGGACGACTGAGAGCGCGGACGATCCCACAACACCGACGAGGAGTCAGCATCATGACCACCGTCAACCAGCTCATGACCGGCCACGTAATCACGGTCGCGGCCGAGGCGTCGGGCCACGACGCCGTCGCGCTGATGGTTCACAACCGGGTCCGCCACCTGCCGGTGGTCGACCGCACGGGCGCGCTGTGCGGGGTCGTGACCGACCGCGACCTGCGCCACCGCCTCTTCAGCCCGGACGTGTTTCGCTCGATCGGCACGGTGCCGATCGAGACGCTGCTCTCCGGGGTCCGGGTCCGCGAGGTGATGTCGGCCCCGGCGGTGTCCGTCGGCAGCGGCGCCGACGTGGAGGAAGCCGCGCGCGTGATGGCCGAGAGGAAGCTCGGCTCGCTGCCCGTCGTGGACCACGGCCACATCATCGGCATCGTCACCGAGACGGACGTGCTGCGCTCGATCGTCGGCGCTAACGCCTGCTGCACCGAGGTGCAACAGATCGTCGTCTCGTTTCCATGATCGCTCGGGCGCTCGACCGCGCCCTCGACACGCTCGCGTGGCGCCTGACCCGCACGCAGGAGCGTGAGCCGAACGCCGTGCCGTGGTCGACGTATCATGGGGGCGCCCGGCTCGCGGGCAGGAGGGTGTGACGATGCGTGTGCTGCTCGCGACCGACGGCTCCGAGGACGCCCGGGGGGCCACCACCTGGTTCACCCGCTTTCCGCTCCCCACCGGCAGCCAGCTGCGTGTCGTGTCCGTCGTCAACGTCCCGCCCTCGGCCCTGGACCTGCCCACCGTGCACGACTTCGTGGGCACGCTCCGCGAGGAGGCTGCGCGCACCGCCGAGACCGCTCGGAGCGCGCTCGCGGCGCGGTTTCCCGACGCCGAGACGCGCGTGCTCGAGGGCGACGCCCGCCAGGCGATCCTCCGGGAGGCCGAGGCATGGCCGGCCGATCTGATCGTGCTCGGCGCCCGTGGGCTGGGCGCGGTCGCGGGATTCCTGCTCGGCAGCGTCTCGCTCGGCGTGGCGCGACACGCTCACTGCAGCGTCCTCGTCGTCAAGGGCGCGACGGGAGCACTGCGCGGAGCCCTGCTCGGGCTCGACGGCTCCGAGCATGCACGGGCCGCCGCGGCGTTCCTGGCCCGGCTTCCGCTCGATCCCTCGCTGGTCGTCAGGCTGGTGGGCGTGACGGAGGCGCCACCGTACCCCGCGACCACGCCCGCCTTCGCCTCCGGCATGGTGCGACAGGCCATCGAGGACATCGTGAAGGAGCGGCGAGCCGCGCTCGAGGAGGCGCAGGCGCGTGCCGCCGCGGTCCTGGCCGGCATCGTGAAGACGATCGAGCGCGAGGTGCTCGGCGGGGATCCCGTGGAGGCGCTGTGCAGCGCCGCGGCAAAGCCGGGCGTGGACCTCGTGGTCGTCGGTGCGCGCGGGCTGGGCCCCCTCAAGCGGCTGGTGCTCGGCAGCGTGTCGGAGGGCGTGCTGCGCCACGCCGACCGCCCGGTGCTCATCGTCAAGACCGGCGAGCCCGTGCGAGGCTGACCGGCACGGCCGCGCTGATCGGGGCGACGCCGCCGCTCTTTCTCCGACGCGTCCGCGAGCTGGTGCGACGGCCGCCCGTGACGTGCGGGACGGGCGCGAGCGCGGTCGACGTCGCCCGCCTCCTCACGCGCGAGCGGGTGGGCTCCGTCGTGGTCGTGGCCGACGACGGCGCGCCGCTCGGCATCGTCACCGACCGCGACCTGCGTCAGAGGATCCTCGGCGAGGCGCGGACGCCCTCGACACGAGCCGACGCAATCATGTCGACGCCCCTCGTGACCACACGGCCCGACGCCTTCGCGTTCGAGGCGATGCTCGAGATGACCCGGCGGGACATCCGTCATCTTCCCGTGCTCGACGACGGCCGGCTGGCGGGGGTCGTCTCCACGCGCGACCTGCTCGCCGAGGCGACGACCCACCCGGTGCTGCTCGCCCGCGACATCACCCGCGCGACCTCCCTCGAGGCATTGGCCGGCCTCTCCGACCGGGTCACGGCCCTCGTGCGTGACCTCGTCCACGCGGGCACGAGCGCGTACGACCTGGGGCAGCTCGTGGCCGAGCTGAACGATCGCGTGGTCCGGCGCGTCCTCGACCTGACCACGGTCTCCTTGCGGGAGGCCGGGGCGGAGCCGCCGGTCCCGTTCTGCTGGCTGGCGTTCGGCAGCGAGGCCCGGCGCGAGCAGACACTCCGGACCGATCAGGACAACGGCCTGCTCTACGCCGATCCGCCGGCCGGGCTGGCGACGGCGGCGGCCGACTACTTCGCGCGCTTCGCCGAGACGGCGATCCGCGGCCTCGTCGCGGTGGGCTTTCCATCGTGCCCGGGCGGCTTCATGGCGTCGAACCGCCGGTGGTGTCAGCCGATGGCCGGCTGGGTGCGCTACTTCCGCCGGTGCTTGGACGAGCCGGTGCCCGAGCGGGTCCTCGGCGCCGCCATCCACTTCGACGTGCGCCCCCTCGCCGGCACCGTCGAGCTCGGCGCTCGCCTCGGCAACCTCGTGCGGCGCGAGGCCCCGGCGCATCGGCTGTTCCTGGCCCTGCTCGCCAGGGACGTCGTCGACCGTCGCCTGCCCCTCACCTTGCTCGGGCGCTTGGCCGTGCCGCGCCGCGGCCCTCAGGCGGGGACGTTCGACCTGAAGGGCGGCGGGACGATGCCGCTCGTGGGCGCCGGGCGCGTGCTGGCGCTGGAGCTGGGCGTGGCCGAGCACAACACGCTCGACCGGATCCGAGCCGCCGCGGCGCACGGCATCTGGCCCGAGGCGGAGGCGCACGCGATCATCGACGCGGGACAGGTCCTGATGCGCCTGCGTCTCGTCCATCAGCTGGAGCAGCTCGCCCGTGGCCAGCCACCGGACAATCGGATCGTGCCGGCGCGGCTCTCACGCGCCGACGGACTGCTGCTCCGCGACGCACTGCGGACCGTCGCCGAGGTGCAGCAGACGGTGCGCGGCCGCTATCCCGAAGGCATCGGCTGAAGGCCATGGCCTGGTGGCCCTGGCGGCGCGACCGGACCCCGCTCGCGCGGCTCGTCACGGACGGCTTCGTCGCGCTCGATGTCGAGACCACGGGCCTCGACCGTCGTCGCGACGCCGTCGTGGCGCTCGCCGCGATCCCCTTCATCGACCGCCAGCCGCAACCGGGGCTGCGCACGCTGGTGAATCCCGGGCGGCCGATCCCGGCGGAGGCTACGCAGATCCACGGCCTCGACGACGACGCCGTCGCGAGCGGTCCGGTGATCGCCGACGTGTGGCCCGAGCTCGCCGCGGCCTGCGCGGGCCGCGTGCTCGTCGGCTACGCCATCGACTTCGACCTCGCCGTGCTGACGCGCGCGGCGCGAGCCGCGGCGCGGCCACCGTTGCGCAACGTCGCCCTCGACACGCGCGACCTCGCCCTGGCGCTCGATCGACGCCGCCGTGACGTCACGCTGGAGCATCTCGCCGAGCGCGTCGGCGTCCCGGTGATCGACCGTCACACGGCCGCCGGCGACGCCCTCACGGCCGGACTGATCCTGCTCGCGCTGCTGCGCGAGTTCGAGGCCCAGGGCGTCCGGACCGTTGATGACCTGCTTCGTCTGCAGCGCGACGCCCGCCGCCGGCGGTAGCCGCCGGCTGCCGCCTCAGCGCTGCGTCAATGCCGCGTCGGCAGTCGACCAGGTCGTCGTCAGGTCGACCACCTTGCCCGCCCGCAGCACGCGCATGCGCACCTCGCGGCCTGGCGGCTGGTCGCGGATGAGGCGGTTGGCCTGGATGAGGTCGTCGATCGTCAGCACGGCGACGCCCTGCGAGGTGAGGATGATGTCGCCGCCCAGGACGAGCTGTCGCCCGTCGACGCTGGCCAGGCGGTCACCACCCTGCAGGCCGAGGCGCTCCCCGAGCGAGCCCTTGACGACGCTCTTGACCAGGTAGCCTCCGGCCTGGGGCACGTTCAGCAGCCGCGCCACGGACTCGGTCAGCATGGTCCCCTCGACCCCGAGGTAGAAGAGGCGCCGCTCCATGAGGAGCCGTCGGACCGTGGCCTCCGTGACGACGAAGCCGAGCCCCTCGCTGCCGCCGGACTTGGTGATCATGTGGCTGACGATGCCGATGACCTGGCCAGCTTGATTGAACACGGGCCCGCCCGAGTTCCCGGTGTTGATCGTGGCGTCGGTCTGGAAGAACTCGGCCAGCGGGAACTCGCGGGTGACCGTGTCGGGCTTCCAGCGCGCGCTGATGATCCCGGTGCTCAGCGAGTGGGTGAGTCCGTACGGAGCGCCGATGACGAAGATGGGGTCTCCGATCTGGACGCGGTTGGAGTCGCCCAGGCTGGCCACCGGCGCATCGCGCGGTACCGTCTCGAGCTGGAGCAGCGCCAGGTCGGCGTCGGGCTGGAAGCCCAGCACCCGGGCTTGGACAGGATCCGGCCCGAGGAACTCGACCGTGATGTCCTCCATCCCGTGGACCACGTGCGAGGCGGTGACGACCCGGCCGTCGCGTGAGATGAGCACGCCCGACCCGATCTCGCTGAAGCCGTTCACGCCGTTCGCGGTCACCTCCTTGCCGCGCGCGCGGATGACCACGACGCTGGGGCTCGCCTTGCGGTACAGCTCGCCGAAGGCCTGGGACTGCGCGTCGAGTGGTGCCGTGAGGACGAGCGCGAGGACGAGAGGGAGCATGAGCGACCGCATGAGGTCCTCCCGATTGATGGTCTCACCCGGAGAACCTCATCGTCGTCGCCGGCGCATCGCCACGTCGAGGGCCGAGCGGGCACCCCCACACGCCCACTCGGAAGGGGCGTCACTGCATCTCGATGCGGTCGAAGCGGATCACCGTCACGCGGTAGCCCTGACCGAGGCGGGGCACCGGGACGAAGAAGTAGCTGCGCCCCCGCGCGGGGACGTTGCCGTACACGTAGGCCTCGTTGCTGCCCACCGCCTGCCCGCCGCCGTCCAGCACGTCCACGCGGATGCGGACGTTGGCGAAGGCCACGCTCTGGTCGTTGTACAGCCAGCCGACCACGGCGGGGCCACGCCGGCCCAGGGTGTCGGGCTCGACCTCGGCGTGGAACCCTGAGCCGGCCGGCGCCGTGTCCTGGGCACCCGCCGGGGACGCGAGCAGCGCGACGGCCAGGAGGGCCGCCGCGTGGACGAGCCGCCTCACCGGTCGTCCCAGTCGGCGACGAAGACGTCGAGGTCGCGCGGGGCGGCCGCGCCACGGCCGGAGCAGAACACCAGCCGCTTGCCGTCGCGCGTGAACATCGGGAAGGACGCGAAGCCCTCCGCCCACGTCACGCGCTCGAGGCCGGAGCCGTCCACGTTGACCAGGTAGAGCGCGAAGCTGCGGCCCGACGGGTCGTGCAGATTGGAGGAGAAGATGATCTGACGCGAGTTCGGATGCAGGAAGGGCGCGAAGTTCGCGCCGGCCAGACGGGTGACGCGACGCACCCCGGTGCCGTCGGCGTTCATCAGGTAGATGTCCAGGCGACGCGGGCGTACGAGGCCCCGCGCGAGCAGGGCGTGGTAGTCCTCCAGCTCCTCGCGGCCCTCGGGACGCGAGGCGCGGAAGACGATGAGGCGTCCGTCCCAGGAGAAGAAAGGGCCGCCGTCGTACCCGGGCGTGTCGGTGAGCCGCCGCACGTTGCCGCCGTCGGCGTCCATGAGGTAGAGGTCGAGGTCGCCCTCGCGCAGCGAGGTGAACACGATGCGGCGCCCGTCCGGCGAGACGGCGCACTCGGCGTCGTACGTGTCGTTGTCGGTCAGCCGCTGGAGGTTCCCGCCGTCGGCGTCGGCCGCGAAGATGTCCCAGCTCGCGTAGAGGGGCCACACGTAGCCCTGGCTGCGGTCGGGCGGTGCCGGGCAGGCCCCCCCGCCCAGGTGGGTGGAGGCGTAGATGACCCGGCGGCCGTCGGGGAAGAAGAAGCCGCAGGTCGTGCGCCCGGCACCGCTGGACAGGAGCTTCTGCTCGTTGCCGTCCGCGCGCATCGTGAACATCTGGTCGCAGCCGTGCGGCGGGCGCGTCGACTGGAAGATGAGCCGCGTGCCGGTCGCGTCCCAGTAAGCCTCGGCGTTCTGGCCGCCCGCGGTCAGCCGGCGCAGGTTACCGAGCCGCGTCTCGCGGGCGTCGAGCGGCGCCGTCGGCGCGGCGACGGCGCGGGATGGCGTCAGGGCGGCGGCCGCCGCGGCGACGCCCAGACGCAGGAGCGTACGACGGCCGATCGGCGGCGTCACTTGCGCTCCTCGAGCACCGCTTGCAGCCGGCTCTCGGCGCCGTCGCGCACGACGGTCACCTCGACGCGGTCGCCGGGCCGGCGGCCGCGAAGGGCGAACGTGAAGTCCTCCAGCGTCCGCACGGTGAGCCCGCCGAAGGTGACGATGACGTCGCCGCTGCGCACGCCCGCCTTCTCGGCTGGACTGCCGGCGCGCACGCCGCCCACGCGCACCCCGGGGCGCTCGCTCTCGCCGAACTCGGGGACGACGCCGAAGAAGGGTCCGTAACCGCCGCTGCGCCCCGTCGACGAGGGCGGCGCCGCGACACGCGCGTACGCCGGCGGCGTGGCGAGCGCGGCGACGGCGCTCACGACGCGCGCGGCGAAGCCCGTCACCTCCGCGAGCCCGGCCGCGTCGATCCGGTCCCACGTGTCGCTGGGGCGGTGGTAGTCGGGGTGGGCGCCGGTGAACAGGAAGAGCACCGGGCGGCCGGCCGCGTAGAACGAGGCGTGGTCGGACGGGCCGAACGGGTCGCCCCGGAGACTCAGCGTGAGCCCGCCGGCCTGGGCGGCGACGAGCTCGCGCAGGCCGCTCGCGCTGTCCACGCCGCTCACGTAGAGCGTGCGCTGGCGCAGGCGGCCCACCATGTCGAGGTTCAGCATGAGCACGGTGCGATCGAGCGGGTGGGCCGGGCGGCGGACGTAGTGGCTCGAGCCGAGCAGGCCCATCTCCTCGCCGGAGAACGCGACGAAGACCAGCGTGCGCGGCGCCCCACCGGCCTCGGCGAACGCCCGGGCGAGGCCCAGCACCGCCGCGACCCCGGAGGCGTTGTCGTCGGCGCCGGGGTGGACGGCGCCGACGGCGTCCGGCGCCATCGACCCCTCGCCGCCGCGGCCGAGGTGATCGTAGTGGGCGCCGATCACGATGGCCTCGTCGCGCCGTGTGGCGTCGCGGCCCGGCAGGATCCCGACCACGTTCGCCGTGCGGCCGCGCTCGCGCACCAGGCTGATCTGCAGCGTCGCCCGCGCGCCCGGCACCACGAACGACTTCGGCGCGGGCCCCGCGTCGATCGCGGCGGCCGCGGCCGCGACGCCGACGCCGGCCGGCGCCAGCAGCGCGTCGGCCGCGGCCGACGTCAGGGCGGCGACCAGGACGCCGGTGGACTGGGCGTGGCCGGCCAGCTTCGGCAGCGGCGTGGCGGCGACCAGCAGCACGGCGAGCGCGCCATGCTCGCGCGCGTTGATGATCTTGTGGCTGCGCTCGGAGTAGTGATACGCATCCGGCCGTCGGAAGGGACTCGTGGGGTCCGCGCGGCGGGGCTCACCGTCGAGCACGAGCACGATCCGCCCCCGGATGTCGAGGCCCGCGTAGTCGTCCCAGCCGAGGTCGGGCGCGGTGATGCCATACCCCGCGAACACGACGTCGGCGTCCTGCCGCCCCTCGGCCGACACCGGCAGCGGCACGAAGTCGACTCCAAGCGTGAGGGTACGTGCCGCCGGCGTGGCGATCGCGAGCGCGTTGACATCACCGAGCCTGATGCCCGTGGGCACGGTGAAAACTTGCAGCCACCCGCCATCGTCCCCACCCGGACGCAACCCGAGCCGCTGGAACTCCCCCGCGACGTACCGCGCCGCCCGCTCGGCACCAGCACTGCCCGAGGCCCGCCCCTCCATCTCGGGCGCCGCCAGCACCTTGACCTGATCCAGCAACCACCCGGCCGGCGGCGCCACCGGCGCCGCCGCCAGTGCAGGCGCCACCACCAGCAGCACGAGCAGCAACGCACGAGCGAATCTCACGGCACGCATTCTACCGAGATCGGCGACCACCCGCGGTTCGCCCGGCGGCTGAGAAAGGTCCAGATGCGATGCGGCGAGGAGTTCCCGACTGAGGCGTGGGCCGCCCACGCCTCAGGGAGGGAACGACGAGCCAACGAAGCAGATGGGCCTTTATCAGCCGCCGGCCGCCAGTGGGAGGCGAATGACGAAGCGCGAGCCGCCGCCCGCAGGCCGCTCGACCGCGAGCACCCCGCGATGCGCCACGACGATCGAGCGAGCAATGGCAAGCCCCAAGCCGCTGCCGCCGCTCTCGCGGGAGCGCGCGGTGTCGAGCCGCACGAACGGCTCGAAGATCCGGGCCACGTCGGCGGGCTCGATGCCGGGCCCAGAGTCCTCAACGGCCATCACGGCCTCCCCGTCGACCTGCGTCACCGACAGCTCCACGCGCCCGCCGGACGGTGTGTACTTCACGCCGTTCTCGACGAGGTTGAGCAGGGCCCGGCGCAGCGCGCCGCCATCGCCCAGCACGGCCAGCGGCGCCAGCGTGCCGACGCGCACGGCGACGCCCCGGTCCTTCGCCAGGCGGGTGCCGACCTCGGCGACGTCCAGGACGAGCGCCTCGAGCTCGACGCGCGCGCGGGGCGAGTCGGGGCCCGCGGTGGAGCGGGACAGGAGGAGAAGGTCCTCGGCCAGGCGCACGAGCCGGTCGACCTCCTCGAGGGCGGAGGCGAGGGCGGCGCGGTACTCGGTGCCCGAGCGGTCCGCGCGCAGGGCGACCTCGAGCGTGCCCTTCAGCGCGGTGAGCGGGGTGCGCAGCTCGTGGGCGGCGTCCGCGGAGAAGCGGCGCATCTGGCCGAAGGTGTTCTCGAGGCGGCCCAGCATGCCGTTGAGCGTCTCGGCCAGACGGTCCAGCTCGTCGCCGGTGCCGCGGATGGTGATCCGTCGCGCCAGCGCCTGGGCGTCGATGCGCCGGGCCGACTGCGACATCTCGTCGACCGGCCGCAGCGCCGCCCGCGCCATCACGCGCCCGCCGGCCGCGGCCAGGCCGACGCCGAGCGGGACGAGCACGAACAGCGCGTCGAGCCAGCGCTGCAGCGTGCGCTCCATCGGCGCCGTCGGCATGCCGACCTGCACCACCTCGGCCAGCCGTCCGTTGCGGAACACCGGCAGCGCGATGATCCGGAGACGCTGGCCGTGCAGCAGCACCGTCTCGAACGCGATCTGTCCGCCGACGACGACCTGCCGCGCCTCGGCCGACAGCGGCAGGCGGTCATCGCGCAGGCGCCACGAGCGCATGCGGAGCCGGCCGTCGGGCCCGACGAGCTGGAAGAGCTGGTGCTCGGGGTCGAGCAGCTCGCGCACCCACCACTCGGCGTCCTCGAACCCGTCGCCGCGGGGCGCGTCGCGCACGACCTGGGCGAGGGTGACGAGGGAGCGATCGACGTCGTGGGCGAGGCTGCGCGCCAGCAGCCAGTAGGACAGGGCGCTCATGACGACGAGGATCGCGAGCAGGGCGCCGGCGTACCAGAGGGTGAGCCGCGTGTGGACCGAGAGCGGCCGCGCCCTCACGGCGCCTCGTTCCGGAGCACGTAGCCCGCCCCGCGCACGGTATGCAGCAGCCGCACCTCCCCGGCGCCGTCGATCTTGCGCCGCAGGTAGCCGACGTACACGTCCACGATGTTGCTCTCGGGATCGAAGTCGAGGCCCCACACGTGCTCGGCCAGCATCGGGCGCGTCAGCACGCGGCCCGCGTTGCGCAGGAAGTACTCCAGCAGGGCGTGCTCGCGGGCGGTGAGCGCGATGCGCCGGCTGCCGCGTCGCACCTCGCGGGTCGCGGGATCGAGCGTGAGGTCCGCGACGCGGAGGACGGGCCCGGCGGCGCCGGCCCCCCGGCGCAGGAGCGCGCGCACGCGGGCGAGGAACTCGTCGAAGGCGAAGGGCTTGGTGAGGTAGTCGTCCGCGCCGAGGTCGAGGCCGCGGACCTTGTCGGCGACGCTGTCGCGGGCGGTGAGGACGAGCACGGGCGTCGTGACGCGGCGCTGGCGGGCGGCCTTGAGGATCGCAAAGCCGTCCACGTGGGGCAGCATGAGGTCGAGGACGATCAGGTCGTAGGGCGAGCCCTCGAGGATGAGGTCGAGCGCGGCGGCGCCCTCGACGGCCACCTCCACCGTGTGGCCCTCTTCGGTCAGCCCCTGACGGATGAAGCTGGCGACCTTCCGCTCGTCCTCCGCGACCAGGATCCGCACGGCACCTCCCGGGATACCCGCCCTAGGCCTTCATCTTCTCCCTCCGGGGCTTCGCCGTCCACGCGGAGGCCGGCAGGTGCGGCGAGCGGCGTGGGGCTCGGCGCGGCAGGGGCGCGCTGTAGGGAATGAAGAACAGCCAGCGGGCCCACGCCTGGGACCGGAGCTCGGTCGGACGGCCCAGCGTCCGCAGCAGGTCCTGGCGGACGTACTCGATCCACCGCCCCCAGGCCGCCGACTCCCCCCGGGGCACGAGGCGCTCCAGTGCACGCGCCAGTGAGCCGTGGGGACCCAGCTCGCTCAGCGCCCGGTCGGGACCGTGCACGGGATCGGCGAGGACGAGATCGGCGAGCCAGACGTGAGTCTGAAGAACGAGGCGACGACGCCGTGCAGGCTGGATGGCGAGCCAACACGGCGCCATCGTCTCGTACCAGGCCTTGAGTTCGTCAAGGCCGGCCTCGTCGAAACTACTCCGTTGCGGAGCGACCGGATCGGACACGGCCACGACCGTCGGCTCCGCCGGCGTCTCGGCCGGCGTCCGCGACCGGGTGGCCAGGAATCGCTGGTCGGCGAGCTTGCGCTCGACGACCGCCAGGAGCTGCGAGCGCCGGGCAGGGTCGCCGTCCCAGCGTCGCACCCACCGGGCGACGATCCGGGCGATGTCGGTGACCGGCAGCCACTGCAGCACCACGGTGCCGCGCTGGAATCCGGCCTCGCGCAGGTCCTGGATCACCGCACGCGCGACACCCCGCGTCTCCGCCAGCCACTCCACCTGCTCGGCCGCGAGGGGAACGAGCGTCTGCTGCAGCATGATCCCCAGCCGCCCGCGCGACGACTCGTACACCGCCACGACGTCGGGGTGTCGCCGGCACACCTCCGCGAAGCGCTCGTCCCACATGGCGCGGCCTCAGGCCGAGACGGTCAGATAGAGGCTCTGCCCCTCGCGGTTCACCAGCAGCAACACCGGCGTGCCCGCCCGGTGCTTGGCGAGCGCGGCCTGCAGCGTGCGGACGCTGCTCACCGGCGTGCGGTTCACCTCGACGATCACGTCACCGGGCGCGACGCCCGCGGTCTGGGCGCGGCTGCCCTCCTCGACGCGCTCCACGAGGACGCCTTGCCCCTCGGGCAGCTTCAGCGACCGCGCCATCTCCGGCGTCACCGGCCGGGCGGCGATGCCGAGCCGGGCGCCGGCCGGCTCGGCCGCGGCCGCCGCCTGGCGCTCGTCGTCGTCGAGCTGGGCGACCTTGACCGTCAGCGCCACGCGCTTGCCGTCCCGCATCACCTCGACCGGCACCTCGCGGCCGACCGGCGTCTCCGCGACCGCGCGGGGTAGGTCGTTGGAGCGGGCGACCGTCCGGCCGTCATACTTGGTAATGACGTCACCCTGCTTGAGACCGACCCGGGCGGCCGGCGAGTTCTCCTGCACGCTGCTCACGAGCGCGCCGTTGGTGTCGGGCAGGCCGAAGCTCGCGGCCAGCTCCTTGGTGATCGGCTGGATCGTCACGCCGAGCCAGGCGCGGGTCACGCGCCCGGTCTGGGCGAGCTGGGCGACGATCGGCTTCACCATGTTCGTCGGGATCGCGAAGCCGATGCCGACGGAGCCGCCGTTGCCGCTGGCGATCGCCGTGTTGACGCCGACGGCCTCGCCGCGGGCGTTGATCAGGGGCCCGCCGCTGTTGCCGGGGTTGATGGAGGCGTCGGTCTGGATGAAGTCGTCGTAGGGCCCGGCGCCGATCGACCGTCCGGTCGCGCTCACGATGCCCGTCGTCACGGTCTGCTCGAGACCGAACGGATTGCCGACGGCCATCACCGGCTCCCCGACCTCGAGGCGGGCAGAGTCGCCGAGCGGGATCACGGGTAGCCCGGTGGCCTCGACCTTCAGCAGGGCGAGGTCGGTCTTCTCGTCGCCGCCCACGACCTTGCCGGGGACCTCACGCCCGTCCGCGAACTTCACGCGGATCTCGGAGGCGTTCGCCACGACGTGGTTGTTGGTGAGGACGTAGCCGTCCGCGTTGATGACGAACCCCGTACCCAGTCCGCGCACGCTCCTGCGCGGGGACCGGCCGGGCAGCTCACGCATCCCGGGCATGTCGCGCAGGAGCTCCTCGGTGGGCCCCCCCTCGCGCGTGCCCCGGGTGCTCACGTTGACGACCGCCGGCTTCGCCGCCCGGGCGATCTCCACCCACGCCGGCGACGGCGCCGTCGCCGCCGGGGCTTGCCCCGGGGCTCGCTCGGTCCACACGTGCCCCTCGCGCCCGTGCCCCAGGTGCGGAGCGACCACGACCACTGCCAGGATCCCGGCCAGCCCGAGCGCCGGCCATGCCAGTCGAGTCCACCACGACATGCCCTTCATGCCCTCGCTCCTCCATCGTCGGGCCGCATGTTCGCGCCCGTGGTTGCGACGATAACCACCCGCGATGAGAAGGACATGAACGACGGATGAGAAGTTTCTCATCCGGTGTGACGGGGAGTGGGTGGGGTGGCCTCGATATGAGCGTGGTCATAACCTGACCGGGCCGCCTCGCCCGAGAATGCCCTCAGGAGGAGGAGGACAAGGCGATGAGACGAGCACTCGTGGCGAGCATCGTCGGGATCCTGGTCCTTGCCGGGGCGGTGGCCGCACAGCGTCGGAGCGAGCCGGTGGCCGGCGAGGTGAAGGCCGTGCTGCTGGCGCCGCCGCAGGTGCCGCCCGCGATCACGCGCGCGACGCCGGCGAAGGTCCTCGTCGAGCTGGAGACGACCGAGCAGAGGGGGACATTGGCCAGCGGCGTGGAGTACACGTTCTGGACGTTCGGCGGTACGGTGCCGGGCCCGTTCCTGCGCGTGCGTGAGGGCGACACCGTCCAGATCACGCTCACGAACCAGACGACCGCGCACAACGCGCACTCGATCGACCTGCACGCCGTGACCGGTCCCGGCGGTGGCGCCGCGGTCACCCAGATCATGCCCGGCGAGACGGGCGCATTCGAGTGGAAGGCGCTCAACCCGGGGCTCTACGTCTACCACTGCGCGACGCCCCACGTGCCGGTCCACATCGCCAACGGCATGTACGGCCTGGTGCTGGTGGAGCCGGCCGGCGGCCTGCCGCGCGTGGATCGCGAGTATTACGTCATGCAGGGCGAGTTCTACACGAAGGGGCGCACCATGACGCCGGGGCTACAGCCGTTCGACGCCGACAAGGCGCGCGACGAGCGGCCCGAGTACGTGCTCTTCAACGGCCGCATGGGCGCGCTGCTGGACGACGGGACCCTGACGGCGAAGACGGGCGAGACCGTGCGGCTCTACGTCGGCAACGGCGGACCGAATCTCGTGTCGTCGTTCCACGTCATCGGCGAGATCTTCGACCGGGTGTACCCGGAGGCCGCCATCGGCGGTGCGCTGCGGCGCAACGTGCAGACCACGCTGATTCCGGCCGGCGGCGCTGCCATCGTGGAGTTGAAGGCCGAGGTGCCGGGCCGGTTCCTGCTCGTCGACCACAGTATCTCGCGCGCGATGGACAAGGGCGCGCTCGGCAGCCTGGTGGTGAGCGGTGATGCGCGCCCGGACATCTTCCGGTCGCTGTCGGCGGAGATCGCCCGGCGGCACGGCGGGCATTGACCGAGGGCGGTGGGGGGCTCGCCGAGCCCCCCACCGCCACGACGACACTCGCAGCCGCTACGGGCCGGGCATGCGGATGCGGGGCCACATGTTGACGACGAACAGGGCGGCGCCAGCGAGCTGGCCGAGTCCGCCGAGCGCGATGAGCCAGCGCAGCACGGGCGCCCCGGACCACGGCGCCAGGATCTCGGCGGCGGCGCGGACGGCCGTCGACAGGGTCATCACCCAGTAGACGGCCTCGGCGAGCCCGGGCCGATAGCGGGTGTCGTCGCGGGCCGGGCGCGGGAACATCCACGTGGCCACGCCCATGACGATCATCACCATGAAGCCCACGAGCAGCAGGTGGGCGTGGGCGGTGATGTACAGCCGGGGCGGATAGACGCCGAGGAGGAACTGGGAGACGGTGATCCAGCCCCCGAGGATCAGCCCGAGCGCCAGGAACACGAAGCTCGTCTTGACGTAGCGACGGACGAGCGGCAGCACGGCCTCACCCGCGCGGCGTGAGCCGGAGGCTCACGCGCCGTCACCCTCGGCCAGGCCGCGCAGCGCGTCGAGGTCGCGCAGCACGAGCCGTCCGTTCTCGTCCTCGAGCACCCCGTCCTTCAGCCAACGGCTCACGATCCGGATGGTGGTCTCGACCGTCGTCCCCGTCATGTCGGCCAGACTCTGGCGCGTGAGCGGAAATGGCAGCGCGATGCCGGTGGCCCCGCGGCGGCCCTCGCGGTCGGCCAGCCGCAGGAGGGCGGCCGCCAGCCGCGCCTCGACGGGATCGGTCGCCAGCGACGCGACCGCGTCGTGAGCTCCACGCAAGCGGCGGCCCATCACGAGCGCCACCTCCCGGATGAGCGCCGGCTCCCGCTCGGCGAGCGCCACGATCGCGTCCTGCGGGATCTTCACGACCACGCTGGGCTCGGTGGCCTGGGCCGAGGCGGGGTACGCCCGACGCTCGATGACCGCGACGCCGCCGAACATCTCGCCGGCGCCCAGGAGCTCGAAGACGACGTCGCGGCCGGTGCGCGCGTGCCGCACGATCCTCACGTGGCCCCGCTTGACGAGGCAGAACCAGAGCGCGGGATCGCCCTCCATGAAGACGTAGTCGCGCGCGCGGTACGGCTCCTCTCGCGCGACTGCCGCGAGCGCCTGCACCTCACGGGGCGGCAGCGACGCGAACACGGACGTGCCCTTGAGGAACTCCGCAATCGGCGACGCCGGCATCGGCGCCGATGATAGCACCCGGGTCCGGGCAGCCCCGGGCGCCGGCCTGCTAGCGCTTCTTCCAGGCGGGACGGGAGCCGGCCCAGCGCGCGCGGGGGCCGCGCTCGGTCTGGAGCAACGACGTGTCCTTCCTCACCACCGCCTGCGCCGACTTTTCCCGACGCTTCACGCGGGCGGGTCGGGCACTCGCCCGGGGCGGGCGGCCAGCCTTGGGGGATCGGGGCGGCGTCGCAGCGGTCTTCTTGCGAGTGGCCATCGGGGTCTCCGGCTCGAGGTTACTTTGGGGTCAGGATGCGGCCCGGGCGGGCGGCGCCCATTCGGCCCTGGTCGACGACGACGGCGCCGTTCACCAGGACGTACGGAATGCCCGTCGGGTACCGGTGCGGCTCGGCGTAGGTCGACTCGTCCTTCACCGTCGCCGGATCGAGCACGGTCAGGTCGGCGAAGTAGCCGGGCTGCACGAGGCCCCGCTCGCGCAGGCCGATGCGCGTCGCCGCCATGCCGGTCATCTTGTGGACCGCGGTCTCCAGCGAGAACAGCCGGCGGTCGCGCGCGTATTCGCCGAGCACCCGCGGGAACGTGCCGTACGTCCGCGGGTGTGGCTTGCCCGGCCGGTCGCCGTCGCCCTCGTAGAGCGGGATCGAGTCGGAGCCGATCATGAGGGCGGGATGCGCGAGCACCTTGGCGACGTTGTCGATGGACTGCGAGAAGCTCACCATGCCGACGGTGCACTTCTCCTCGAGCAGCAGGTTCATGAGGACCTCGGCCGGCGGCTGACCCGACTGGCGCGCGATCTGGCCGAGGTTGAGCCCCTCCAGCTCGCGCCGACGGCAGGTGGCGATGAACACCTGGTCGAAGCCGATGCCTCCCTGCGACACCGTGCCCCACCGCTCGCCGTCGATCAGGCACTCCTCGACGATGCGGCGTCGGGTGGCGCGATCGGCCAGCCGCTCGAGCAGCTTGCCGATGCCGCCGGCGTGGGCCCAGGCCGGCATCATGTTGTCGAGCTTGGTGCTGCCCGCGTTGTACGGATAGACGTCGCCGAGCACGTCAACCCCGCGAGCGCGCGCCGTCTCGAACAGACGCAGGGCGGCGTCGATCTTCGGCCAGTTCTCCTTGCCGGAGGCCTTGACGTGCGAGATCTGCACGCCGACACCGCCCTCCTCGCCGATGCGGATGGCCTCGTTGATGGAGTCCAGCAGCATCGAGGACTCGCCGCGGATGTGCGAGAAGTAGTAGCCGCCGCGGGACGCCATCGACTTGGCGAGCGCGATCAGCTCCGGCGTGTCGGAGTACGCGCTGGGCGGGTAGACGAGTCCGGTCGAGAAGCCGAAGGCGCCGGCGTCCATCGCCTCGCCCAGGAGCCGCTGCATCGATTTCAGATCGTCGACGCCGGCCGGCCGCGCCTCGAAGCCCATGGCGGCGATGCGAATGGCGCCGTGGCCGACGAGGTGGGCGATGTTCACGGAGGGGCGGATCGAGCGGAGCGCGTCGAGGTACTGGGCGAAGGTCTCCCAGCCAAGGTCGAGGCTGGCGCCGATGCCGCCGGCCCAGCCGCGCACGACGTCCCGCTGGTCGGCGCGCAGGGGCGCCTGCGAGAACGAGCACATCCCCACCACCTCGGTGGTGACGCCCTGCCGGATCTTCGACTCGGCCGACGGGCAGGCGAAGTAGAAGAGGTCGGAGTGCGAGTGCATGTCGATGAAGCCGGGCGTCACGACGCGCCCGGCTGCCTCGATCACGCGGTCGGCCGGCCCGGCCAGCGCCGGCGCCACCGCGGCGATGCGCTCACCCTCGACGGCGACGTCGGCGGCCCGGGCCGGGGCGCCGCTGCCGTCGACGACGGTACCGCCGCGGATCAGCAGGGACCAGGCCATCTCAGGACTCCTCGATCACCACCGACGTCATCCGGTCGCCTTGCTTGATGCGGTCGACCTCCTCCATGCCGGAGACCACCTTGCCGAAGACGGTGTAGTTGTTGTCGAGGTGCGGTGTGGCGCCATAGGTGATGTAGAACTGGCTGCCGGCGGAGTCGGGGTGCTGGCTGCGCGCCATGGCGACCGAGCCCCGCACGTGCTTCTGCTTGTTGAACTCGGCCTTGACCTGGTAGCCGGGGCCGCCGGTGCCGTCGCCCTTCGGGCAGCCGCCCTGCACCACGAAGTCGGGGACGACGCGGTGGAAGTTGAGGCCGTTGTAGAACCCCTTCTTGGCCAGCGTCACGAAGTTCTCGACCGTCTTCGGCGCGTCCTCGGGAAAGAACTCGATGCGGATCTGCTTGCCGTTGCCGAGCGTGATGACCGCCGTCTGCTTCACGAGGCTCTCCTCTGCTGGCGTTTACTTGGTGACGATCCGAATGGACTTGATGCGGTCGCCGACCTTGATCTGGTCGACGACACCCATGCCGGTGACGACCTTGCCGAAGGCCGTGTACTTGCCGTTCAGGAACGGGGCCGGGCCGAGCATGATGTAGACCTGGCTGCCGGCGGAGTCGGGGTCGCTGGTGCGGGCCATGCCGAGCACGCCCCGCTCGAAGGGCCGCGCGTTGAACTCGGCCTTGATCGTGTAGCCCGGGCCGCCGGTGCCCATCTTGGGATCGTTCAGGGGCAGCGTCTTCGACTGCGGGTCGCCGAACTGGACGACGAAATTGGGCTCGACGCGGTGCACCCGCTGGCCGTCGTAGAACTTCTCGTTGGCCAGCTTGACGAAGTTCTCGACGTGCTTGGGCGCGTCCTTGGACCAGAGCTCGAGCACGATCTCGCCGCCCTTCTCGAGCGTGACGACCGCCGTCGGCACCTTGGTCGCCGCGGGCGGCGCCGTCGGGGCCTTGTCCTGCGCCACCGCAGCGCCAGCGACGAGCACGACGAGAGAAACCAGCCCAATCAGGAACCGGGTCATGCGCGCAACCTCCGAGGCTCAGACGTGGGCGTCATTATACGCGGCGCTCACTTGACGGCCGACCGCGTGATCGCCGCGTAGATCATGTCCTTCAGGACGGCGCGGTAGGGCACGCGCTGCTTGGGGGACTGCATCATGAAGACCACGAACAGGTCCTCGCGCGGGTCCACCCAGAAGTAGGTCCCGCCGGCACCGCCCCAGTTGTACTCGCCCACCGTCCCCGCCACCGGCGACACGCCGGCGTCGCGCCGCACGGCGAAGCCGAGCCCGAAGCCGAATCCGGGCCCCGGCAGGTAGAGCGGCGTCGTCGCGATCGCCGGGCTCAGGTGGTCGGCGGTCATGTAGGCAACCGTCTTGGGGCCGAGGAGGCGCTTGCCGTCGAGGAGACCGCCGTTGAGGAGCATCTGGAGGAAGCGCGCGTAGTCCGTGGCCGTGCTGACCAGCCCGCCACCGCCGGACTCCCACTTTTGGACCACGCGCGGATCGTTGAGCGTCGCGCCGACGCCGATCGTCCGGTCGTCCGGGAACGGCTCCGCGATGCGGGGGTGCTTGGCGGCATCGGTGACGTAGAAGCTGGTGTCCTTCATCCCGAGCGGATCGAAGATGCGCTCCTTGTAGAACTGCAGGAGCGTGCCGCCCGCGATCACCTCGATCACCCGCCCCAGCACGTCGGTGGCGTGGCTGTAGTCCCAGGTCGTACCCGGCTGGAAGGCCAGCGGCAGCTTCGCGAGCCGGTCGACCAGCTCGGCGTTGGTCGGATAGTCGTCCCACACCTTGGCGTCGACGTAGGCCTTCTTCACGAGGCCGGGGCCGAAGAAGCCGTAGGTGAGGCCCGTGGTGTGGCGGAGCAGGTCCTGGATGGTCATGTCGCGCCGGCTCGGGACGAGCTCGAGCGTGGGCGCTCCGCCGCTCGGATCCGGCTTCTCCACGCCGACCTTGAGACCGCCGAGCTGCGGGATGTAGCGGGACACCGGCTGATCGAGCGTGAGGCGTCCCTCCTCGAACAGGATCATGGTGGCGACGGAGGTGATCGGCTTCGTCATCGAGTAGATGCGGAAGATCGCGTCCCGCGTCATCGGCGCCTTGGTCTCGGGGTCGCGCGTCCCGATGGCCTCGAACAGCACGACCTTGCCGTGTCGGGCCACGAGGAGGACGGCGCCGGGGATGACGTTCTTCTCGACGTCGGCCCGGATCCGGGCGGTGAGCCGCTCGAGCCGCTCGCCCGAGAGGCCGACCTGCTCGGGCTTGGCCGCCAGCTGCTGGGCGTGGGCGGCGACGGCGGTGAGGACGCACAGCAGGGCGGTCAGCAGCAGTGCCTTGGCTCTCATCGGGCCCCTCCTCGGTGAAGTCCGTGCGCGCGAGCATGGTACGATGGAGCGATGCAGCAGCGCGATACCATCCGCAATATTGCGATCATCGCCCACGTCGACCACGGCAAGACGACGCTCGTCGACGCCATGCTCTGGCAGTCGGGGCTCTTCCGCGAGAACCAGGCCGTCGCCGAACGCATCATGGACTCGATGGACCTGGAGCGCGAGAAGGGCATCACGATCATGGCCAAGAACACGGCCATCACCTACAAGGGCGTCCACATCAACATCGTGGACACCCCGGGCCACGCCGACTTCGGCTCCGAGGTCGAGCGCACGCTCACGCTCGTCGACGGCGTGCTGCTGCTGGTCGACGCCGCCGAGGGGCCGCTGCCCCAGACCCGCTTCGTGCTCAAGAAGGCGCTCGAGGCGGGCCTGCCGCCGATCGTGGTCATCAACAAGATCGACCGCTCGGACGCCCGCCCGGCCGAGGTCCTTGACGAGGTCTACGACCTCTTCATCGACCTCGAGGCCACCGAGGACCAGCTCGAGTTTCCGGTGCTCTACACCAACGCCCGCACCGGCACCGCCACCCCCGACCTCAAGGTCGACGGCCAGACGCTGGAACCGCTCTTCGAGACGATCCTGACCACGGTGCCCCCGCCCCGGTTCGATCCGGCCACGGGGCTGCAGTTCCGGGTGACGATGCTCGATTGGGACGATTACGTCGGCCGTCTGGTCATCGGGCGGATCGTCAACGGCCGCGTCCGCCAGGCGGACCGGATCTCGGTCGTTCACCGCGACGGCAGCGTCGAGGCGGCCAAGGTGACGGTCCTGTACGGGTACGAGGGGCTGAAGCGCGTCGAGGTGGCGGAGGCGAACGCCGGCGAGATCGTCGCGATCGCGGGCATCGAGACGATCGACATCGGCGAGACCGTCGGCGACCTCGAGAACCCGGTCGCGCTCCCCCTGATCCGGATCGATGAGCCGACCGTGTCGATGCTCTTCTCGTCCAACGTCTCGCCGTTCGCCGGCAAGGAGGGACGGTTCGTCACCTCCCCGCAGCTCCGCGAGCGCCTGATGAAGGAGCGCAAGCTCAACCCCGGCATCCGCGTGGAGGAGACCGACTCGCCCGACACCTTCCGTGTCTCCGGCCGGGGCGAGCTGCAGCTGGCGATCCTCATCGAGATCATGCGCCGGGAGAGCTTCGAGCTGGAGGTCGGCAAGCCCGAGATCATCACCAAGCAGGACGAGCAGGGCCGCACGCTGGAACCGATGGAGCACCTGGTCATCGACATCCCCGAGGAGTTCATCGGCGCCGTCACCCAGAAGGTGGCGCCGCGCAAGGGCGCGATGACCAAGATGGTCAACCACGGCACCGGACGCGTGCGCCTGGAGTACCGGATCCCGTCGCGGGGCCTGATCGGCTACCGGACGGAGTTCCTGACCGACACGCGCGGGACGGGCCTGCTGAACCATCTGTTCGACGGCTGGGACGTCTGGCAGGGCGATATCGCCCACCGCCAGAACGGCGCGCTCGTCGCCGACCGGACCGGCAAGACCACCGGCTACGCCATCGACAACCTCCAGGCGCGCGGCACGATGTTCGTCGGCCCCGGCGAGGCGGTGTACGAGGGCCAGGTGGTCGGCGAGAACTCGCGCGACAACGACCTCGACGTCAACATCACCAAGGAAAAGAAGCTCACCAACATGCGTGCCTCGACGGCGGACGAGGGCATCAAGCTCACGCCGCCGCGCATCATGAACCTCGAGCAGTGCCTCGAGTGGATCCGCGAGGACGAGCTGCTCGAGGTCACGCCGAAGTCCCTCCGCCTGCGCAAGCGCGCCATGGGCGGCCGCCGCCGCTTCTAGCCGGCCGCGCGCTGCGCCAGCCGCAGCGCTCCGAGGACGCCGGCCCGCTCCCCGAGGGCGGGCGGCACCACGTAGCGCTCCAGTCCTTCCCCGAGGGCGGGCGACGCCAGGTAGCCCGCGAGGAGCTCACCGATCCCGGCGCGCACGAGCGGATAGAGATGGGTCCGCGCCATGACCCCGCCGCCGAGGACGATCCGCTCGGGCGAGAGTGTCAGCACGAGGTTGGCCAGCCCTAGCGCGAGGTAGTGCGCCTCGAGCGGCCAGGCCGGATGGTCGTCGGGCAGCGTCTCCGGCGCCGCGCCCCACCGCGCCGCGATCGCCGGCGCCGTCGCGAGGCCTTCCCAGCAGTTGCCGTGAGCGGGGCACACGCCCGCGAACGGATCACGGGCTCGGTCGTGGGGCACGCGGACGTGCCCCATCTCGGGATGCACGAGCCCGTGCAGCGGACGACCGTCGACCACGGCGCCGCCGCCGATGCCAGTGCCGACGGTCACGTAGACGAGCGTCTCGAGGCCGCGGCCGGCGCCCCAGCCGTGCTCGGCGAGCGCGGCGGCGTTCACGTCGGTGTCGAACGCGAGCGGAAGGCCGAGCGCCCGCCGGAGCGGACCGAGGAGATCGACGCCAGCCCAGCCGGGCTTGGGCGTGGTCGTGATGAACCCGAAGGTCGGCGAGCGCGGATCGAGGTCGACCGGCCCGAAGCTGGCGACGCCGAGCGCGGCGAGCGGAGCCCGCGCCGCCTGCTCGGCGAAGAAGGCGATCACACGGGCGAGGGTCTCCGCGGGCGTCGTCGTCGGCACCCGCGCCTCGGCCCGCAGGTCGTCGGGCCCGGTGCCGACCGCGCAGACGACCTTCGTCCCGCCCGCCTCGATCCCGCCCACGAGCCGGCCCGCCTCGGCTGCCATACCGGTATGGTAGTATGGCACGGTATGGTGAAAGTGACGTTCACGCTCGACGACGAGACGGTCGAACGTCTCCGCCGACTCGCCACGCGGCTGCGGCGGCCGCAGAGCCAGGTCGTGCGCGAGTCGATTCGCGAGTACGAGGTGCGCTCGGACAAGCTCAGCGAGGACGAGCGCCGCCGGATGCTGGACGTCCTCGACCGGATCACGAAGGCGCCCCCCACGCGCCCTCAGGCCGAGGTGGACGCCGAGCTCCGCGAGATCCGCGCCGCCCGTCGCCGATGGGCTCGCCGCGAGCCCCGGTGATCCATCTCGACACGTCGCTGCTCGTCGATGCGCTCGCGGGCCGCCGCCGTTCGGCGCCATTGCTCGCGCGAGCGGCCGAGCGGGGCGAGCGAATGGGTGTCTCCACCCTCGTGCTGTACGAGTGGCTGCGCGGACCCCGCAATCGCACCGAGATCGCCGATCAGGAATCGCTGTTCCCCACCGACACCGTCGCGCCCTTCGGGGCGGCGGAAGCCGTGATCGCTGCGCGTCTCTACCGCGAGGTGCCGCGCGCCCGACATCGGGAGCTCGACCTCGCCATCGCCGCGTGTGCACTGGCGCAGGGGGCGCACCTCTGGACCCTGAATCCCGACGACTTCGGGGACGTACCCGGCCTCCTGCTCTACCTTCCCCCGCGCTGATCGGTCGGCCCCCGTCCGGACGCCGACCGGGTACCATACGGCGCGATGCTGCTGACCAACGGCCGGATCTACACGATGGACGCGGCGGCGACCGTCGCCGACACCGTGGTCGTGCGCGACGGACGCGTCGCCTTCGTCGGCGCCCGCGCCGACGTGAACCCCGCGCCCGGCGAGGAGGTCGTCGACCTCGGCGGCCGCGCCGTGCTGCCGGGCCTCGTCGACGCCCATGGCCACCTGATGCACCTGGCCCGGGCCCGGCTGAGCTTCGACGCGCGCGGCTTCGACTCGGAGGAGGCCGTCGCCCGCGCGATCGGGGAGCGCGCCCGTGGGCGGCCGCGTGGCGAGTGGATCACCGGGCGCAACTGGGATCAGAACCTCTGGCCGGGGCGCCGGTTCCCGTCGAAGATCACGCTCGACCGCACGGCCCCCGATCACCCCGTCGCCCTGGTGCGCATCGACGGGCACGCGACGTGGGCAAACTCGGCCGCGCTCGCGGCCGCCGGCATCGATCGCGCGACGCCGGACCCCGCCGGCGGTCTCGTGGCCCGCGACGACGGCGGCGAGCCGACCGGGCTGCTCATCGATACGGCCCAGCGCCTCTTGCAGCGCGTGGAGCCACGCCCGTCCGACGCGCAGTTCGACCGGGCCGTGCGCGAGTGCATCGGCGACTGCCTGGCCGTGGGGCTCACCGGCATCCACGAGATGGGCGCCGAGCTGTACGCGCTGGCCGCCTATCGGCGGCTCCTCGAGCGGGGCGACTTTCCGTTCCGCAACTACGTGGCGGTTGCCGGGCGCTCGACCTCGACCTGGGACCACTATCGCCAGCGGGGCCCCGAGACGCTCGGCGACGGCCGCGTGGTGGTCGGCGCCCTCAAGCTGCTCGCGGACGGTGCGCTCGGCTCGCGGGGGGCCGCGCTGCACGACGCGTACTGCGACGATCCTGGCAACACCGGGCTCGTGCTCGTGCCGGGCGAGGAGGTCGAGCGGCTCACGCTCGAGGCCGCGCCGCTCGGCTTCCAGGTCTGCGTCCACGCCATCGGCGACCGCGCCAACACGCTCGTGCTCGACGCCTTCGAGCGGGCGCTGCGCCGCGCGCCGCGGCCCGATCATCGGCTGCGCGTCGAGCACGCGCAGATCCTCACCGACGCCGACGTGCCGCGCTTCCAGCGCCTCGGCGTGCTGCCGAGCATGCAGGCCACCCACTGCACCTCGGACATGGCGTGGGCCGTCGAGCGGCTGGGCCCCGAGCGCCTGCGCGGCGCCTACGCGTGGCGCTCGCTGCTGGCGACGGGCGTTGTCATCGCCGGCGGCTCGGACTTCCCGGTCGAGAGCCCGAACCCGTTCCACGGCATCCACGCCGCCGTCACCCGGCGGCCGCGCGACGGCGACGATCCCGGCTGGCAGCCCGAGCAGCGCATGACGCGCCTGGAGGCCGTGCGCTCGTTCACCGGCTGGAACGCCTTCGCCTCGCGCCAGGAGCGGGAGCTCGGCTCGCTCGAGCCGGGCAAGCGCGCCGACCTGATCGTGCTCTCCGAGGACGTCTTCACCTGTCCCGAGGCGCGCATCCCCGAGATCCGGCCGACACTGACGCTGCTCGACGGGGAGGTCGTCTTCCGGGCCTAGCGCTCCAGCGGCTCGATCCGGATCCGCCGTACGCGCGGCCCGTCCATCTCCAGCACGCGCCACCGGTAGCCGCCGCGGACCACGGAGTCGCCCGGGGATGGAATGGCCCCGAGCGCGGTGATGACGAAGCCCCCCGCGGTCGTGTAGTCGGGCGAGTCCTCGACCGGCGCCCCGGCGGCGCGGACCTCGTCGATCGGCGCGAGGCCATCGACCAGGAGGGCGCCGTCGGGCACGCGAACGACCTGGGACGTGCTCGGGTCGGCCTCGTCCCGGATGTCCCCGACGATCTCCTCGACGATGTCCCGGATGGTGACCAGCCCCTCCACGGTGCCGTACTCGTCGACGACGAAGGCCAGGTCCTGCCGCCGGCGCTGCAGCTCGCGCAGGGCGGCGCTGATCTTGGTCGTCTCCGGCACGAACAGCGGCGGCCGGAGCAGCTCGGCGATCGGGGGCGCGGCGCCCGCCGCGCACGCCGTCAGGACGTCGCGCATCAGGATGATGCCGAGCGGATGCGTCACGTCGTCCCGGTAGACCGGCAGGCGGCTGTGCCCGATTTCGGCGGCGAGGCGCGCCACCTCGGCCGGCGGCGTCCTCACCTCGATGCCCCGGATGCGGGGCCGCGGCACCATGACCTCGCGCACCGTCGTGTCGGCGAACTCGAAGACGTTGTGGACCAGCTCCTCCTCGGTCTTCTCGAAGATCCCCTTGGCCGCGCCCTCGCGCAGCAGGTAGCGCACGTCTTCCTCGGAGACGAACGCCGACGCGCTCGGCGCGCTCACGCCCAGCACGCGCAGGACGCCGTTGGTGGAGGCGGTGAGGACCCGCACCAGCCCCGCCGAGGCCCGGGCGAGGGCGTGGATCGGCCGCGCCACCAGCACGGCGAGACGCTCCGGATCCCGGAGCGCGATGGCCTTGGGGGCGAGCTCGCCGAGCACCAGCGACAGGTACGTGATGGCGACCACGACGAGGCCGAGGGCCACCGGCTGGGCGGCGCGGCCCAGCCCGGCGCCGTCGAGCAGCGGCGTGAGCGCCTCCACCGCCGTCGCGCCGCCGATCGCCGAGGTCAGCGTGCCGACCAGCGTGATCCCGATCTGGATGGTCGCCAGGAAGGTGTCGGGGTGCTGCTTCAGCTGGAGCGCGGCCGCCGCCGCCGCGGAGGTCCGCCCGAGCTCGGTCAGGCGGCCGATGCGGGCGGACACCAGCGCGATCTCGGCGGCCGCGAAGAATCCATTGAGCACGATGCCGAAGACGATGAGCGCCAGCTCGAGCCAGATCGTATCCATACCGCCTCCCGGAACGGTGAGCCCCTCGCCGCTGACTGGAGTCTATCGTCTCAGAGCTGAAGGACGACGACCCCGGCCACGGCGACGACGGCGCCCAGCGCGGTCCACGCCGACGCGCGCTCGCCCAGGAAGACGACGCCGAGCGGCAGCGCGAACAGGGGCGCGGTGGAGGACAGGACCGAGCCCACGGCCACGCCGGCGTACTTGAGGCTGGCCACGAACAAGACCGAGCTGGCGGCGGTGACCACGCTGAGCACGGCCATGCGCAGGAGCGGGCCCCGGCCGGCCGCACGCAGGGCCGCGCCGGCTCCCCGCGTCCACGGCGTGAGGAAGAGGAGCGCCGACGCCAGCGGGAGGCGGACGGCCTGCGCGGTGAGCGGCTCGATCTCCTGCAGGGGTGTCTTCATCATCACGGTCGACACCGCCCACGCGAGCGAGGCGATGACGGCGGTACCCACGCCGAACCACAGGCGCTCGGGCCGGGCCTCCGTGCGCACGCTGACGATGAGCGCCACGCCGCCCAGGGTCAGCAGCGTGCCGAGCGCGATCGGCGTCGTGATCCGCTCCCCGTAGAACGCGGCGGCCATGAGCGCCGCGACGATGGGATAGGTGGTCGCAATGGTCATCGCCCGTCCGAGCCCGATGGCCCGCGTGCTCTCGAAGAACACGCTGTCGCCGACGCCGATGGCCGCGACGATCGAGACCAGCAGGACCACGAACGTCGTCGCCGACATCGCCGTCAGCGTGGCGGGGCCGTCGACGGCCACGACGCAGCCGACCAGCAGGGCCCCGGCGATCCCCGAGCGCACCGCGTTGATGGTGACGGAGCCGTAGTGGGGCATGAGCGTGCGGGCCAGCAGGCTCGTGATCGACCAGGCGAGCGCGGCGCCGAGCGCACAGACGGCGCCGAAGGCGGGATCGGAAAGCACCGAAGTGTTCTACCACGCCAGTCGGGAACGCGAGGGCACCCTGGACCGGCAGGATCTACAACCGTCACGGGCGCCACCCTGGCCGGCCGCGTACCCCGAACATCGGCAACGCGCTGCACGTGCGACGGTGAACCAGATTGCCCTCTTTTCACCAGGGCACGATCCTCGCACCGCGGGGACGCGGAGGGTCGCCCATGGCCAAGCCCAGGAAGCGCGGCACCATCCGCAAGTCGACCGCAGCCAAGGTGTCCCGGAAGATGGCGTCCGTCCGACCGTTGCGCGGGCAGCCCGGCCTTGGCCGGCGCTACGAGCCCGGCTTTCGCCCGCCCCCCGAGAAGAACCCCTGGCAGGACGAAGGCGAGCCCGAGGTCAACGGCTGAGGTATTGTTGAGCGCATCGCCGACACGGGCCTGATCCTCGCGTGTATCGGGTGCTGCTGCGGTCACCCCGACCGTGGCGGGCCGAAGACCGTCCCCGGGACACTCAGGCGCCAGATGCGGCGGGCCTTCCGCGAGGCGAAGCTCGACGGGCTGCGCCTGGCCTTCACGGATTGCCTCGGCCCCTGCAGTGAGGCCAACGTCGTCTTCCTGTACGCCCACGGGCGGCCCACCTGGCTGCGCCGCATCAACACCGTGGAGGACTTCGAGGCGTTGCTGGCGTGGGCGGCGGAGGTCGCGGCCGGGGGGCCCGCCTCTCTGCCGGAGCCGCTGGCGGCGCGCGCCTTCGCCTGGACCGGCGGAGGCCCCGGACCCCACCCGCCGATCGAGGGGTGAGCCGCCGGGCCACGCTCCTGACCCTCCTACTCGTCGCCCTCGCCGGATGCGCGGAGCTCCGGGCGCGCTACGCGGGGCCGGACGTCGTCTTCATCGCAACGCCCGAGGACATCAGCGGCGCGATGCTGCGCCTGGCCACGGTGGAGGCGCGCGACGTCGTCTTCGACCTGGGCAGCGGTGATGGGCGCGTGGTGATCGCCGCCGCCCGCGACTTCGGCGCCCGCGGCGTGGGCGTGGAGATCGACACCGCCCTCGTCGAGGCCAGCCGGACCGCCGCCGCCGCGGCGGGCGTCGACGCCCGCACGACGTTCCTCCGGCAGGACCTGTTCGTCACCGACCTGCGCCCGGCCTCCGTCGTCACGCTCTACCTCCGCGACGACGTCAATCTCCGGCTCCGACCCCATCTCCTGCGCGAGCTGGCGCCGGGCAGCCGCGTCGTCTCCCACGACTTCGACATGGGCGACTGGGTTCCCGACCGCGTGCAGCGGGTCCGCAGCGCCCTCCGCGACCACCGGCTCTATCTCTGGGTGATCCCGGCGGAGGTGGCCGGGATCTGGCGGACGCGCGTGGGCGAGCGCGAGGCGCTGCTCAACCTCACCCAGCGCTACCAGACGCTCGGCGGCACCCTGAGCCTCGACGGGCGCGAGCTGCTCGTCACCGAGGGGCGCGTCAGCGGGGACCGCGTGCGGTTCGCGGCCGGTCCGCTCGTGTTCGACGGGCGCGCCCGCGACGCCGTGATCGAGGGCCGTGCCGGCGAGATGGGCTGGGTGTCTCATCGGGTGCGCTGACCGGTCAATGGCCCTCGGGTTGCACGCCCCTGGCGGCCGGAGGTGCATCATGGAGTCACGCACGACCACCCCCCCCGACGCGACCGCAATCGACGTCGCCGCGCGCATCCGCGCCATCCGCGCCCGGCTGCCCGGGCAGCTCCTGCGTGAGCGGCTGGAGATGGCCCAGCTCGACTACGGCCCGCTGTACTCGCTGGCCGAGGTCAGGCAGCGGGTCGGGGAAGTCCTGCCGCGGCGGCTCGGCTACGTGCGGGGCGCCACCCTGGAACCGATCGAGCAGTATCGTGAGCCGATCCCGGACGAGGCGCTGCTGAAGTTCGACGACGCCGTGCAGAGCGGCATCTTCTCGAAGTTCTGGGTGGCGACGCCGACGTACTACCAGGAGCGACAGGTCGATCCGTGGATCGTCGCCGAGGTCGAGGGCACCGACCGCTGGGCCGTCATCGCCCGCTGGGGCGTGTGAGCCGCAGCGCCAGCAGCGCCGCCACCGCCAGGACGAGCTCCTCGTCGGCGCGCGAGTACGGACGCTCGGCGCTCCAGAGTGAGAGCGTGCCCACGACGCGGCCGGCGGCGTGCATCGGGACCATGAGCGCGTAACGGAGGCCGCGGGCGTACGGCGAGGGCGCCCGCCCCTCCTCCGCGCAGGTCGCGAGGTAGTCAGTCGTCCGGATGGGCCGCGTGCGCTCGGCCACGCGGGCCTCGAGCCCGGCGTCGTCCGCCGTCCAGCCGGGGCCCGAGGCCCACAGCAGGTCGAGGGCGCGGCGCTCGGAGTCCCAGGTCAGCGCGAGCAGGTGCCGGGCGTCGAGCAGCCGTCCGAGGAGCGCGTGGAGCGCGGACACCAGCGCGCCGTCCGGCAGCGCCCCCGTGACCGCACGGGTCACCTCGTAGAGCAGGGCGAGCTCCTCCTGCCGCCGCACGTGGCCGCGAAACTGTCGGGCGTTCTGGACCGCGAGCCCGGCGTGATCGGCGAGACGCTGCACGCTCGTCTCGTCACCCTCGGTGAATCCTCGCGTCGTCCGGTTGCCGACGTAGATGATGCCCTCGACGTGGCTGCCGAGCAGGATCGGCACCGCCATCAGCGCGACGATCGTCTCCCGGTCGGCCGCGTCCACGGCCTCCGGGGCGGCGCGCGGGTCGCGCGCGTCGTCGAGGGTCCGCACGGCCCGGCGGCTCTCCAGCACGCGCGCGGCCAGCCCCGAGCCCTCCCCCACGCGCAGGGAGTCGTTGTTCACGCCGTGGACGCCGGCCCAGAAGCGGAACACCATCGCCTCCGAGCCCGTCTCCCGCAGCGCGATGCCCACCACGTCGCTGCCGCATAGCTCGCGCGCCCCCTCGGCCACGCGCTCGAGGATCGTGTCGAGGTTCAGCGAGGCGTTGATCTCGCTGGTGATCCGGCCCAGCACGTCGGTCTCGTGACGACGCCGCTCGTCGGCCCCGCGGTGCCGTCGCTCCTCGTCCTCGCGGCGCGCCTCCTCGGCCTCGCGACTCTCGGCGGCCAGACGCTCGAGGGCCTCGATGCGCAGACGGAGCCGCTCGTTTTCGAGGGCGAGCTTTCGCGTAGGATGGGGGGCCGGAGGCTCCACGATGGACTATAGGGATTATCAGCACCTCACGTTCGAGCGCAAGTCACATGGCGTGGTGCTGATCACGATCAACCGTCCCGAGGTGCTGAACGCCACCAACGACCGGCTGCACTGGGAGCTGACGCAGGTCTGGCTGACCCTCGACGCCGACGACACCGCGCGGGTGGCGGTGGTGACCGGCGCCGGCCGTGCGTTCTCCGCGGGTGGAGACCTCGAGATGGTGGAGGCCAACGCGCGCGACCCCAAGCGCCTGGCCCGCACCGTGCGCGAGGCCTCCGACATCGTCTACAACATGATCAACCTCGACAAGCCGATCGTCTCGGCGATCAACGGCGTCGCCGTGGGCGCCGGGCTCGTCGTCGCGCTGCTCGCCGACGTCAGCATCATGGCCGAGACCGCGCGCTTCACCGACGGCCACACCAAGCTCGGCGTGGTGGCCGGTGACCACGCCGCCATCCTGTGGCCGCTCCTCTGCGGCATGGCCAAGGCCAAGTACTACCTGCTGACCTCGGACTTCATCGACGGCAAGGAGGCCGAGCGCATCGGGCTCGTGAGCCTGTGCGTGCCGGCCGACCAGCTGCTCCCGCGCGCGTTCGAGGTCGCCGACAAGCTGGCGAACGGCAGCCAGCTGGCCATCCGCTGGACGAAGCGCAGCCTCAACAACTGGCTCCGCATGGCCGGGCCGATCTTCGATCAGTCGATCGCGCTCGAGATGCTCACCTTCATGGGCGAGGATGTGCGCGAGGGTCTGCAGGCGATCCGCGAGAAACGCGCTCCGCGGTTTCCGTCGGCGCGCGAATGACGCTCGCGGTGGTCGGTCGCGGCTCGTGGTGGCCGGTCGGCCGTGCTGCGCTGCCGTGCGCATGGCTCGCCTGTCGCAGCTGCTAGTTCGGAGTGGGGCTCGCTGCGACCCCCCATCCCCCAGCGGGGGCCGCGCGAGGGCTTTCGAACGTCGGTGGCTTGCTTCGCCCCACTCCGAACGAGCGCGGC